>Ga0172380_10000742_pt1 | contig 59795 bp, 58 predicted proteins | sample Leawe162metaG_FD_119747 | JGI IMG/M metagenome (GOLD analysis project Ga0172380, IMG submission 119747) | Leachate microbial communities from a municipal landfill in Southern Ontario, Canada - Leachate well 162 metaG | ecosystem: Engineered > Solid waste > Landfill > Unclassified | place... | reverse complement strand
GTGCCGATCATGATGAACAGCCTGGAGCGTTCCAGATCGGGGCCGCCGAATTCCCAGAACGATCCGCCGATGGTATAGATCATGCCCGCCGCCATATTCACCGAACAGAAGCCGCCGTGCGCCGCGTAGTTGGGCGTGCCGAACTGGCGCGCGAACAGCCCGGTCAGCGCCTGCATCTGGTCGCGCCCGGTGAACAGCGCGAATTTCTTCGGGTCGGTGGCGCGGATTTTTCCCAGGCGTTCGGCGAGGATGGTGAAAGTCTCCTCCCAGCTGATCTCTTCGAATTCGCCCGCACCGCGCTCCGAGCCTTGCTTGCGGCGCAACGGTTTGGTCAACCGCGCCGGCGAGTACTGCTTCATGATGCCGGATGAACCCTTGGCGCAGATCACGCCGTTGTTCAGCGGGTGATCCGGGTTGCCGTCGATGTAGCGCACCTCGCCATTGCGCAGATGGACGCGGATACCGCAGCGGCACGCGCACATATAACAGGTGGTGTGGCGAACCTCGGTCTTCGCATCCGCAACAGGGGGGGCAAACGGATCATGCAGTGGGGTTGATGACATGGGTGGCTGGTTTATCCGTATGGTTATCGGGGCGCGAAAGCCTCACCGGAATAGTCGTCTTTTAAGGGAAGCAAGTATGCGTATCGCGCGGCTCGCCTTCCATAACCGTGATGAGGGGGAGCGGCATAACCCGTAAGGGGGGTGCGGTCACCGCCTAGTTGATAGAGAAATGGAATAAGGCATCTGCAAACCGCAGTTTTGAAGAGTTGTGCCGGTATGGCAGACGACAGCGGGTTGAGTGCAGGTTCGCCGTGCGGAAATAGACCTCAGCCGAGTTGTTGCCCGTGTTCGCGCGTGGCGTGGAACTGCACCTTCGGCCAGCGCTCCGTCGCCAGGCGCAGGTTCACACCGGTATCGGCAAGGTAGGCGTAGTTTCCGTCCACATCCTTGGCCAATCGTCCCTGGTTGGCTTTGATGAATTCGTTGAGGTGCGCCGCATCGGGGCAGGTCACCCAGCGGGCGGTGTGGATGCCGGCGCGCTCGAACACCGCATCCACGCCATATTCGGATTTCAGGCGATGTTCGACCACTTCAAACTGCAACTGTCCGACCGCGCCGATCAGCGGCGTGTTGTCCACCAGCGGCGAGAAAACCTGCACCGCACCTTCTTCGCCCAACTGGCGCAAGCCTTTTTCCAGTTGTTTGGCCTTCATCGGGTCGCGCAGGCGTGCGCGGCTGAACAGCTCCGGCGCAAAATAGGGGATACCCTTGAAGGTCAGCGCTTCGCCTTCGGTGAGTACATCGCCGATCTGTAATTGGCCGTGGTTGTGTACGCCGATGATGTCACCCGCGTAGGCCTCGTCCATGCGCGTGCGCTCGTTGGCCATGAAAGTCACCGCGTTGGCCAGCTTCATTTCCTTGCCAGTGCGGCGGTGCTTGACCTTCATGCCCGAGGTGTAGCGACCGGAGCACACGCGCATGAAGGCGATGCGGTCGCGGTGGTTCGGGTCCATGTTGGCTTGGATCTTGAACACAAAACCGGTGAAGGCGGACTCGGTGGGTTGCACCATGCGCACATCGGTGGCGCGCGGCAACGGGGCGGGAGCCCAATCCACCAGCGCGCTCAGCACTTCGCGCACGCCGAAGTTGTTGATACCTGAACCGAAAAACACCGGCGTTTGCTGGCCCCGCAAAAATTCCTGCAAGTCGAACGACGCGCCCGCGCCCATCACCAGCTCGGTCTCGTCGCGCATGGTCTGCATTTCGCTCGTGCACTCCTGCGCCAGCCGGTCGATTTGCGCTCCCTTTAACACTTCCACTTCCTGATTGGCCTTCGCCTCGCCAGGCGCAAAACGCAGCACTTCGTCGTTCAACAGGTGATACACGCCGCGAAAACGTTTGCCCATGCCGATCGGCCAGGTCACCGGCGCGCATTTGATCTTCAGCACCGATTCGATTTCGTCCAGCACTTCCAGCGGCTCGCGCACCTCGCGATCCATCTTGTTGATGAAGGTGATGATCGGCGTGTTGCGCAGGCGGCATACTTCGAGCAGCTTGATGGTCTGCGCTTCCACGCCCTTGGCCGCGTCCACCACCATCACCGCCGCATCCACGGCGGTCAGCACGCGGTAGGTGTCCTCGGAAAAATCCTGGTGGCCGGGAGTGTCGAGCAGGTTGATCACGCAATCATCATAGGTGAACTGCATCACCGAACTGGCGACGGAAATACCGCGCTGCTTTTCGATCTCCAGCCAGTCCGAGGTCGCATGGCGGCTGCTTTTGCGTGCTTTTACCGTGCCCGCCATCTGGATCGCGCCGCCGAACAGCAGCAGCTTTTCGGTGAGCGTGGTCTTGCCCGCATCGGGGTGCGAGATGATCGCAAAGGTGCGGCGACGCCCGACCTCGCGAACAATATCACCTTCGCGCACAACACCGGCTTCACGCGCGACATCGCCCTCGCGGGTGAGCACAGTATGGGTCGCCGCCGCGCCCGGAGTATTTATCGAATCGTTGTCAGCAAGTTCATTCATGGATATTTATCTATCTGCCGTGAAAACAAATGCCCGAACTGATCGGGCATTTGTTTTGTTGAAACCGGTTACTCACAAGTTAAGGTGTTCGGGTGAAATCCAATTGCCAACGCAAGCATTTCCCATGTCAGTATACCCAAATAATCCCTTATCCTTGCCCCTCTAACTCACTCCAGGCAGGGAAAACTCCGACAGTTCCCGACCTGATGAAGGGCGGTTGGGAGGAGCTTTAAATTTGCGTTGTGCTGCGCAGATTGCCTTGTATAAATATAATAAAATCATGCTGTTGATACTTAAAAAAGTATCAACAACTGCGCGGCGTATTTTAGCACAGTTGAAGCGCAGGCAGGAGTGTTCCTGCGCAAGTATCCAGGGCAATCGCATCAAATTGCGGGAGGGTTGCAGAAAGATGGTGAAAGATAATTTATTGAACCAAAAATATATTCCTCGCTTTGCAGGCAAATAAATTTCAGCATAGACGGGTTCAATTTTTGGCAGTAAACAAGTTTCATTTCAGTAACCCAACACCGGTGCCAGCCACCGTTCCGCCTCTTCCAGTGCCCAGCCTTTGCGCCGCGCGTAGTCTGCCACCTGATCCCTGTCTATCTTACCGGTGGCAAAATACTGCGACTGCGGGTGCGAGAAGTAGAAGCCGCTCACCGCCGCAGTGGGCAGCATCGCGTAGCTGTCGGTCAGCGTGATGCCCGCGTTGAGCGGCGCTTGCAACAGCTCGAACAACGGCCCTTTTTCGGTGTGTTCCGGGCAGGCGGGATAGCCTGGGGCGGGGCGGATGCCGCGATATTTCTCGGCAATCATGGCATCGTTATCCAATGCCTCGCCCACCGCATAGCCCCAGAACTCGCGGCGCACGCGCGCGTGCAGCAGCTCGGCGAAAGCCTCGGCGAGGCGGTCGGCCAGCGACTTGAACAGGATGGCGCTGTAGTCGTCGTGGTGCTTCTCGAACTCGGCCACGCGCGCGTCGATGCCGATGCCGGTGGTGACGGCGAATGCGCCAATGTAATCCGCCACGCCAGTTTCTTTCGGCGCGATGAAATCGGCCAAACAGTAGTTCGGGATGTTGTCCGGTTTTTTCGTCTGCTGGCGCAGGTTATGCCAGGTTATCGCCACTTTCTTGCGTGTTTCGTCGGTGTAAATCTTGATGTCGTCGCTATTGACGCTGTTCGCCGGGAACAGGCCAAACACGGCATTCGCGGTAAGCCATTTTTCGTCGATGATCTTGTTCAGCATCGCCTGCGCGTCGGCGAACAGTTTACGCGCTTCCTCGCCCACCGCCTTATCCTGCAATATTTTCGGATAGCGCCCGGACAGTTCCCAAGCCTGGAAGAACGGCGACCAGTCGATGTATTCGGCGATCTTGTCGAGCGGATAGGACTCGAATTTATGCACGCCCATGAGGTACGGCTTGGGCGGTGTGTAAGGCTCAAACCCCTCCCCAGCCCTCCCCTTGTCATGGGAGGGAGCCACCGCATCTACTCCTCCCCTGACAAGGGGAGGCCGGGAGGGGTTGGTTTTTTTTGCCGTCCAGTTCGTCTTCAAACCATGCGCCCGCGCCTCTTTCAGCGTGACATACACGGCTTTGCTCTTCTTGCCCTCATGCTGCTCGCGCGCCGTGGCGTAGTCCTTCTTGATGCCCGCGACATATTCGTCGCGTAGCGTGTCGCTCAATAAATTGCTGCACACCCCCACCGCACGCGACGCATCAGTGGCGTATATCGTCGCGCCGTTCGGATAGTTCGGCTCGATCTTCACCGCGGTGTGCACGCGCGACGTGGTCGCACCGCCAATCAGCAGCGGGATGTTGAAACCTTGCCGCTCCATTTCTTTCGCGACATGCGCCATTTCTTCCAGTGACGGCGTGATCAGGCCGGATAAACCAATTATGTCGGCCTTGTGTTCGCGGGCGGCGTCGAGGATCTGCTGGCATGGCACCATCACGCCCATGTTGACCACCTCGAAGTTGTTGCACTGCAACACCACGGTGACGATGTTCTTGCCGATATCGTGCACGTCGCCCTTCACCGTCGCCATGACGATCTTGCCCTTGGCGCTGGTGTTGCCGGTGCGCAGTTTTTCCGCCTCGATATAGGGCACCAGATGCGCCACCGCCTGCTTCATCACGCGCGCCGATTTCACCACTTGCGGCAGGAACATCTTGCCCGCGCCGAACAAGTCTCCGACCACGTTCATGCCGGTCATCAGCGGGCCCTCAATCACCTCGACCGGGAACTTTGCCTGCTGGCGCGCTTCCTCGGTGTCTTCGACAATATAGGTCGTGATACCGCGCACCAGCGCGTGGGTGATGCGTTCCTGTACCGTGCCTTTGCGCCACTCCAGGTCTTCGATCTGCTCCTTGCCGCCGCCTTTGACGCTTTCCGCCAGCTTGACCAGCTTTTCGCCCGCGTCGGGATGACGGTTCAGCACCACATCCTCCACCGCGTCGCGTAACTCTTTGGGGATTTCCTCGTACACACCGAGCTGTCCGGCGTTGACGATACCCATCGTCAACCCGGCCTTGATCGCGTGATACAGGAATACCGTGTGGATAGCTTCGCGCACCGGCTCGTTGCCCCGGAAGCTGAAGGATACGTTCGACACGCCGCCGGAGATCTTGGCAAACGGCAGATGCTTGCGTATCCACGCGGTCGCCTCGATGAAGTCCACCGCGTAGTTGTTGTGCTCCTCGATGCCGGTGGCGATCGCAAACACGTTCGGGTCGAAGATGATGTCTTCCGGCGGGAAGCCGATCTTGTTCACCAGGATGTCGTAGCTGCGCTTGCAGATTTCGGTCTTGCGCTTGAAGGTGTCGGCCTGTCCCTGCTCGTCGAACGCCATCACCACCGCCGCCGCGCCGTAGCGCCGCACCAGTGTTGCGTATTTAATAAAGTTTTCTTCGCCTTCCTTCAGCGAAATCGAATTGACGATGGACTTGCCCTGCACGCACTTCAGCCCCGCCTCGATGATGCTCCACTTGGAAGAGTCGATCATCAGCGGCACCTTGGAAATATCCGGCTCGGAGGCGATCAGGTTGAGAAATTTCGCCATCGCGGCCTCGCCGTCCAGCATCGCCTCGTCCATGTTGATGTCGATCACCTGCGCACCGGTTTCCACCTGCTGCTTGGCGACTTCCAGCGCCTCGTCGTAGTTGCCTTCGAGGATCAGCCGCTTGAATTTGGCCGAGCCGGTGACGTTGGCGCGCTCGCCGACGTTGACGAACAGCGAGTCGTCGCCGACGTTGAACGGCTCCAACCCAGACAGGCGCAGCTTCTTTTCGATGTTGGGAATCTTGCGCGGCGGCACATCTTTCAGCGCCTCGGCGATGGCCTTGATGTGTGCGGGCGACGTGCCGCAGCAGCCCCCGGCGATATTGAGGAAGCCGCTGGTGGCAAATTCTTTCACCAGCCGCGCGGTCTTCTCCGGCAACTCGTCGTAGCCGGTCTCGGACAGCGGGTTGGGCAGCCCCGCGTTGGGGTGCGCGCTGACATAACAGCTTGCGACGCGCGACATTTCTTCGACATAAGGCCGCATCAGCTCCGCGCCCAGCGCGCAGTTCAGGCCGATAGATAGCGGCCTGGCATGGGCGAGCGAGTTGTAAAACGCCTCGGTGGTCTGGCCTGAAAGTGTGCGCCCGGAGGCATCGGTGATCGTGCCCGAAATCATTATTGGAACACACACCTTGTGCTGCTCGAAATAGCGCTCGATGGCGAACAGCGCCGCCTTGGCATTCAGCGTGTCGAATATCGTCTCGACCATCAGGATGTCCGCCCCGCCATCGAGCAGGCCGCGTATCGCTTCGGCGTAGCTTTCCACCAGTTCGTCGAAGCTGACGTTGCGCGCGCCGGGGTCGTTCACGTCCGGCGAGATCGACGCGGTGCGCCCGGTCGGCCCGAGTACGCCCGCGACAAAGCGCGGCTTGTCCTTGGTCGAAAACTCGTCGCACAGCCCGCGCGCCAGCTTTGCACCGGCGACATTCAGCTCGTACACCAGATGCTGCATCTCGTAATCCGCCATCGACACCGAGGTAGAGTTAAATGTGCAGGTTTCGAGAATGTCCGCGCCCGCTTCGAGATACTCGCGATGGATGCCACCGACCACATGCGGCTGGGTCAGCAGCAACAGGTCGTTGCAGCCTTTCACGTCGATCTTGTGGTCAGCAAAAACGCGGCGCTTGACGTTGTTGTCCGCATAATACTTTGGGTAATCGCCGTACAACTCGGTGCCGCGATAATGCGCTTCAGTCAGCTTGTAGCGCTGGATCATCGTGCCCATCGCGCCGTCGAGGATCAGGATACGTCGTTGCAGGAGCTGCTCAATCGGGTGGGAGGTGCGGGTCATGATGCGCTGCCGTTAAAAATGAGCGCGGATTTTATCATGAGGGGCGGCTGGTACGCAGGTTGGGCAAAGCGCATACCCCGAGCATAGTCTAAGGGCGAAGCTTACCCAACATCAGGCTCTCGCGTTGGGCACGCTCCGTTTTGCCTAACCTGCGAAAAATGGCTTCATTGTCAGGGTTTTGGCATACACCAGAATGACGAATTGAAAAGCTTAACTGCGGGTACTGCACCGCTTCGGCAATATGTTTTGTTTTGCGGCTTAGATAGTCGAAAATAATTCGAACGCGCCCCATTTTGTCGCTAATTTCCTTTAATCTCTGATTGATGCGTAGTATCGGATAAGATACTATGGAAATATGAACAAGCGGGTCAAATTGCTGGATGCCATGCGCAACAATCCGCGTGATTGGCGCATCGACGACTTGCTGGTTGTTGCCAGGCAATTCAACATCGAATGTCGTAACAACGGCGGCAGCCATCACGTGTTCGGCTTTCCAACTGTGGAAATGGATGTCACCGTGCCCGCTCATCGCCCCATCAAACCCGTTTATATCCGCCAGTTCCTGCTGCTGGTGGATGCCGTGAAGGAGCTAAAGAAATGACCACTGCGACCATCAAGAAAATCAATACCGCTAAACCGCCCTATCCCTTCGAGGCGTACTCTCATGTTATCAGCCAGATTCCCAAAGAAGAAGGTGGTGGATTCCTGATTACTTTTCCCGATCTTCCCGGCTGCATGTCGGATGGGGAAACTGAAGCCGAAGCGGTTGCAAACGGCCAGGATGCGTTCAAGGCTTGGGTGTCTGCGCGCAAAGATGCTGGCAAAGACATTCCCGAACCCTTTTACCATCCAGACACCGTGCCTGAGGTATCCGGCAAATTTGTGACTCGCCTGCCCAAGTCCGTCCACGCCAAATTGGCAGAGCGCGCCAAGGCAGAAGGCGTCAGCCTGAACACCTTGGTGCTGGCATTTGTGGCAGAGGGACTCGGGCGGAAAGCGGCATAGAAAAAAATACGAACACGCCCTCTTTAAATCACAAATCGGGTTGATATTTTAGAGGTTGCAAGGTTCTGGTTACGACACACAGGAGATACTGGGATTGCTAAGCTGAAAATTAAATTCGACCGCGGCCCCTTTAATTCCACGCCCCCGCCACGTTCAAGTCGTATACCAGATGCTGCATCTCGTAGTCCGCCATCGAAACCGAAGTGGAGTTAAAAGTGCAGGTTTAGAGAATGTCCGCGCCCGCTTCGAGATACTCGCGATGGATGCCGCCGACCACATGCGGCTGGTTCAGTAGCAACAGTTCGTTGCAGCCTTTCACGTCGATTTTATGGTCTGCAAAAGTGCGGCGCTCGCCGCTGAAGCTACCGTACAGCTCGGTGCCGCGATAATGCGCTTCGGTCAGCTTGTAGCGCTGGATCATCGTGCCCATCGCGCCGTCGAGGATCAGGATGCGCTGTTGCAGAAGCTGCTCAATCGTGAGGGAAATGCGAGTCATGATGTGCTGCCGTTAAAAATGAGCGCGAATTTTATCATGAGGGGTGGTTGCGGGAGGGGGGCGGAATCTTGGCCTTTAACGTTTTGTTACAGCGATATTGGGCAAATATCCCTCGAATCAGGTTGGGATTTTTTGTTGCGAGGTTCTGCGACACACAGTTGACATTCAATCTTTTGATTTCGCAACCTCAAAGCTGCCATTCACCGACGTGTCGTTCGCGTGTTCCGGAACATCGGATACATGCAACGGCAATTTGACCCAGAAGGTACTGCCCAGCCCTTCGCCTTGCGAGTTTGCGCCAATTTGGCCGCCGTGATGCTCGACGATCTTGCGGCACAGCGCCAGCCCGATGCCTGTTCCCTCGTAAGCGGCGTGCGTGTGCAGACGCTGGAACACTTGGAATAGCCGGTGAGCTTGGTCGGGGAGGATGCCGACGCCGTTGTCGGCAACGCTCAGCAGCCATTCCTTGCCGAGCGTTTCGCTGGTCACGGTAATCTCCGGCGTGCGTCCCGCAACGCGGTATTTGGCGGCGTTGCCGATGAGGTTCTGCAGGAGCCTCAGCATCTCGTCGTGGCTGGCAAAAACTCGTGGCCAGTCGCCGCTGATAGCCAGCTTGGCCTGTGCTTCGGCGATAGCAGATTGCAGGAATAGCAGCGCTTCGCTGAGCACGGCGCGGCTGTCGATCCAGGTTGGCGGTTCGCCCATCCTGCCGACCCGCGAATATTCGAGCAAAGCCACCAGCATCTGGTCGATGCGCTTGGCACCATCGATGGCAAAGTTGAAGTAATTGCGCTTCTCGCCGTCCAGCTGATCGGCAAGGCTTAATTCGAGTAACTGTAAATAGCTTGAGATCATGCGCAATGGCTGGCGCATATCGTGAGAAACGGCGTAGCTGAATTGTTCCAGTTCGGCATTGGAGCGCAGCAATTCTTTTTCATGTTCCTTGCGCTCGGTGATGTCCCGCCCAATGGCGAGCAGCACCAAGGTGCGCCCCTTGGCGTCCTTGAGCGTTTGGTCGTTCCATTCGATGATGCGTTCCTGGCCAGTGCGAGTGACGATAATGTCTTCGTTGCCACGCGTCTGAATATTGTCGATCGCATTAAGAAACAGCGCCTTTGTCTGCTCCCGTTTCGACTTTGGGAGGAAAGTATTGAACCAGTCTTTGCCTTGTACTTCAGCAAAGGTGTAACCGGAAATTGCTTCCATGTAGGGGTTGATGCGGACAATACGTCCCTGCGTGTCGAGTACCAGCACGATTGTTGGTGCGATGTTAATCAACCCTTCGATAAAATCACGTTCGCTGCGCAGTTGCTGCTCCGCCAGCTTGCGCTCGGTGTCATCCCGGTTGCTGGCACGGCGCCCCAGGAATTGTCCTTCCGCGCCGTAGACCGCTCGGCATCCGTGGCTGATCCAGCGGATGCCGCCATCTCGCTGCACAATGCGGAAATCCACCAGCGCCTCGTCATGGTAGAGGTCATCGTGCAGGTGAGCCTCCATGACATCACGGTCTGCGGGCAAGACGATGCGGTTGAACAGTTCGGGATCGGCCACAAACTCTTTAGAAGAATACCCCGTGACCCGCTCGCATGAAGGGGATATGTAGAGGATTTCCCGGTTCGGCCCTTGCCAGTATTCCCAGTCGTAGGTGTGATCAGCAACGGTGCGGAAACGCTCTTCGCTTTTCAGCACTTTCCTTCTTTCAACTGTCAGCCAAAACAGCAACAACAGGATCAATCCGACTGCGGCAATAGCGAAAATGATAATCACGGTGTAGCGCCGCCAGACGTCATACCAGGAGAACTCGGGCACCTCGTCGAAAGGCGCCACCCGCAGCGCCTGCATCGCATCTTTCACCGGATCATAGTTTGCCGGGATGGTGAAGCCCCAAATCTTGGCAGCGCGCGCCGTCTCGCCGTCATGAGGCAGCATCAGCAGCGCTGCGGCCACGCGAGCCGCCATGGAGTCCGATACTTGCGGCATCGCCACGAAGGGCCATAGCGGATAGAGGGTGGTGGAAAATGCATAGCCGAACCCGGCCAGCTTCTGCGGGTTGAGCACCTTGACGCGGTTCAGGTCGAGCTTGCCTTCCTGGGCCATTTGTTCGATCAACCCCATGCGCGCGAAAGCCGCATCGGCCTTGCCATCAAGGACAGCTATCACGGAACGGTCAATGGGCAGTTCGACCTGGATCACCTTGACATCACCCGGTATCTCCAGACCGCTCTTGTGGAGTTCGTAGGCCTGCATCTGGTAGCTGGCAAAGCCCTTGATACTCGAGGTGGCGACCGTCTTGCCCTTGAGGTCGGCCAGTTTCGCGATGTCGCCACGGTCGGCGCGCACGATGATTGCGCCGCCGTAGACCGGTATCGGCAGGTTCTTTTCGCGCTCGATCATCGTCGCCAGTGGCGAGGAAAGCGCGTTGCGTTCGCTGATCGCAACATAATGCGCGGCATGGCTGAGCACGAAATCCACCTCGCGCCGCTCGATCGCGGTTTCCAGCTCGTCGTAGGTGTAACTTTTCAGCACAAAGCGCTGGCCGGGCAAGGTACGTTCCAGATAATCGGCCAAGGGCTGAAACTTCTTGACCGTTTCCGCCTTGTCGCGGAATGCAAACACGCCTATGGTCAGCGGCTCTTCGGCAAATGCCGCCTGGGCCACGAATAGCATGCCGAGCCACAACAAGCGCAGGATATGATGTGTCATCTCGTTTCTTCCCTGGGAATGAAGTCGGCGCCGATCAGATTGGATAAATCGATCTGGCTGTTTTTTATGATGCCGGCCTGCGCCATGATCATGCCCAGCTCCTTGGCTGCGTTGACGATGACCGAGTTCTCGTCGTGCAAAAACTTGCGGTTCCGGCTCGCGTTGGGCATCTCCAGCCCCCTGAAGGCGCCAATGACTTCCTTGGGCGACAGCTTGAAGCGCTCCGCCATGCGGTAGGCCGTGTCGTATGGATTCTTGTGGAAAGCTGTCAGCCCCCGGAAATGCGCCGCGACCAGTTGATGCAAGGCCTCGTGGTGACGCTCCGCCACTGCCGACGTCACTGCCAGCACGTCAAAGATGGTATCCGGAATCCTGCTGCTGTCGAACAGGCGCCGCGCATCTTCCGCCAGCAAGTGGGTGGAATTGGGCTCGAAGGTGATCAGCGCATCGACTTCACCGGCGTGCCAGACCTGCAGGTGCCGGTCAAAAGTTACCGGCACCGTCTTCACGTCGGCCATTTGCAGCCCGGCCGCTTCCAGCGCCTTGTGCAGCATCAGCGCGCCCACGGCAGACTGCTCGAAGCCAATGCGCTTGCCCTTGAGTTGCGCCAGGGTTTCGATGCCAGGCTTGGCCAGCAGCACGTCGGCGCCCACCGAAATGTCGAACACCAGCACCGCCATCAACGGCAGCCCCTGTTCGCGGGCGCGCAGCATTTCGTCGAGCGTCAGCGCCGCGCCGTCGGCCTTCCCCGAGGCTAGCAGATCCAGCGCCCCGGTGGCCGATCCGGCCTCGACAAGAACGGTATCCTGCGGAGATATCCAGCCCTCGTGCCGGGCCAGGAACATGAATTCGTAGCCGACCCAGGGATTAGTGGCGATGCGCAGCGGCGGAGCGGTGCGCCCGCATCCTGGAATTAGCACCGAAAGCCCCAAGGCACCGAGAGCGGTCAGGAACAAGCGGCGCTTCCGTAGCATCATGCAATTTTTCTCAATCATGGTGTGAGCCAAGCTTGCCTAGTGAGCGGTATTACGAGGTGGCTTGATACCGCCTTCATTATCGCTTTCCAGTATAGAGCAAGGTAAATGTTAGAGTTCCCAAAATTTGGTGCGTTTCGTGAAAAATCGGTTGAGGCAAGAACTTGAACTTCATCGTCTGCATTTGGTTTCCCGACAACGGACAGTCGCTAACGACTCTTCCTGGCACGTTGCAGACCTTCGGAGGGCAAAAATAGCTGGTCAAACCAGAGGGCCAGCCACCACAGAGTCTAAAACGCCTGCCTGGTAATTGTCTTTGACCCGTCCACACCGTTACTTTACCAAGTCCATGCATTTATGAGAATTGAACTGATTCCATTTTTTAGTGTGTCAACCCTCCCTCCCCACTTCTGTACAAAGGTATAGATTTTTTGTTGAATATCCCAGCCATAACAGGTTTGCGTATAACCATAAGTAGCGTACATATTCTGTGAATTGCGAGTCAATGTCAGCTCACCACTGCTGGCCACCAAATTGTAATTAGCATCCGTAGTGCCAAGTTTTCCATCGGCGGATTCAAGGGTTTCAAGCACCAAGTGCAAAAAGTGCAGCGTGATGTAGCTATCCGCGACTTCCAGCGGCAATATAAACTCATCCAGTGCCGCCTGATTTTTGCTTGGTGCTGGCTTTGGGAAACGCCGTAGCGCAGCTCTGCCAGCGTCACGTTGGTAAAAACGATTTGTTTTGGCTATAGCAAAAGCTTGAAATTACACAATAATTCACGATGCTGAGTGATTTAAAATATGTCTATTATGCCTATCTGCTTTGATTTCTACTTATACGGAAACCACTCCCCTCTTAACTCGTCCTTCATAGTGAGGTCATCCTTGCTCTCACAAAGCGTTCTGCTCATTAGGATAGGCAATAGAGTGCCGATACCACCATAATCACTATCATCAATCATGATTGTGTCACCGTCACATAAAAGGCCACTTTTCATGACACAGTATCCTTAACAAACTCTCGCAAAAGCTCTGCCTCCTGCATCGCAGGTGCACCAAAGCGGCAGCAGTTCTCTCCGGCGATTTGAATGTTGGCGATGATATGATGCCATCCCGGATTTTTACTGGCAGGACATCGATTCTGCGCCGGGTTTATAAAATACCTGCCCCCACGATCAAGCGATGAGTTTTTATAGCGCCACGCTGCCCTATCAACCCGATGTCTCGCGCTATTACGCCGCGCTGGCCGATTTGCCTTGGGCAATTTGGCTGGATAGCGGCGGGATGGCGCGCTATGACATCCTGGCCGCCGCACCGTATCGCACGTTGATGCTGGATGAGAGCGTGACGCAGAGCGATCCGTTTGGTCTTTTGCGCGATGCATTGGGTGAACAGGTCGCGCCCGTTGATGGCGTGCCGTTTGCCGGCGGCGCGCTGGGCTACTGGGGTTACGATCTGGCGCGCCGCATGATGATCTTGCCCCGCATCGCGCACGTTGATGCGCCGATGCCGGACATGGCGGTGGGCATCTACGACTGGGCGGTCGTGCTGGATCATCAGATGCACACCGCGCGCTTGGTATCGCATCAAAGGTTCGCCGAAACGGTAGAATTTCTACCGCAAGTATTGTGCCGTTTACAGAATCCGCCGCCGCTACCCGCCGCATCTTTTCGCGTGCGGGGACCGATCACTTCCAACTTTTCCGGTGAAAGTTACGCGGCCGCATTTGCTGCGGTGCAGGCTTATCTGCGGGCGGGTGATTGTTACCAGATCAACCTCGCGCAACGCTTCAGCGCGCAGGCCGAAGGCGATGCATTCGGCGCATATCTCGCGTTGCGCGATTTGAGTCCCGCGCCATACTCCGCCTTCCTGAATTTGCCACGGGCGCAAATTCTGTGCGTCTCCCCGGAATGCTTCGTCAGCGTGCAGAACGGCAGGGTAAGGACTAAACCAATCAAGGGCACGCGCCCGCGCGGCAGCGACGCGCGACAGGACCGCCTGCTCGCCGAAGAGTTGCGCACCCACCCCAAGGATCGCGCTGAAAATCTGATGATCGTGGATTTGTTGCGCAACGATCTGGGCAAGAGCTGCCTGCCAGGTTCGGTGCATGTGCCGGGGTTGTTCAAAGTGGAAAGTTTTGCCAACGTGCATCATCTGGTCAGCACGGTGGAAGGGCAGCTTGCGCCAGAGCGCGATGCGCTGGACGTGTTGCGCGATTGTTTCCCGGGCGGCTCGGTGACCGGAGCGCCAAAGTTGCGCGCCATGCAGATCATCGAGCAACTGGAGCCGCACCGGCGCGGGGTCTATTGCGGTGCGATCGGCTATATCGGTTTCGACGGCAACATGGACAGCAATGTCGCGATTCGCACAATGGTGCATAACCACGATAGAATTCATTGCTGGGCAGGCGGCGGCATTGTCGCGGATTCAGAGTTGGCGGCGGAGTATCAGGAGACGCTGGACAAGGCCTCGGCGATGCTTGAGTTGTTGCAGCGCTGCGGCGGACGCGATATGCGCGCTACCGAAACAACGGCTCAGCCTTTTAATCAACCGGAGTAACTATATGGCGCGTCAAGCCTTACAAGAATCGGGTTGTGCACCCATATCCTGCCAGAATTGCGGCCTTTACCAGCTTTGCCTGCCGATGGGGCTGGACAGCGCGGACACGGTGCTGCTCGACCGCTATGTAAAAAGAAAGCGCCTGCTCAAGCGCGGTGAGGTTCTTTACCGTATCGGCGAAGCCTTCACTTACGTTTACGCCATCCGCAGCGGCTCGGTCAAAACCTATATCTCAACCGATGACGGCCGCCTGCAAATCACCGGCTTCCATGTTCCCGGCGAACTGCTCGGATTGAACGCCATCGACGAAAGACGTTATAACGGCGAGGCGATGGCGCTGGAAACCACTTCCGTGTGCGAGATTTCGGTGGAATGCTTCGAGGAGTTGGCGCGGCAAATCCCGTCGGTGCATTACCAGATGCTCAGGATGATGAGCCGCGAGATCAAGCACAACCAGGAGCTGATGCTGCTGCTCGGCAAGAAGAATGCCGAGGAACGGCTGGCGACCTACCTGCTGTCGCTATCGCGGCGTTTTGCGCTGCGCAATTACTCGCCTAACCAGTTCAATTTGAGCATGTCGCGCGGCGACATCGGCAATTATCTGGGCATCGCCGAAGAGACCGTGAGCCGCGTTTTTAGCCGCTTCCAGGAAGATGGGGTGATTGCCAGCGAACGCAGGCATATCATCCTGAACGATCTCGAACGCCTGAGCGCTATTGCGCGCGAACCTTATTCCGCTACCGCGCAGGTCATCCCGTTGCTGCGCAGGTAATCCCGCTGCCGCGCAGCACGCCTTCCCGCTGATTTTTCCCGAACGCCGTTCGCTGCGCTTTGCTGCGGCCACGCCACCCTTGCGCCGGAATTTCATTGCCTCTCTGCATGTCGAGCAAGAAGATTGACGTGCGTCAGGGTTTTCTCGCTTAAACACCTATATCTTGTGTGGGAATTAAAGGCGCGTCCGATCAGCTTGCCGATAACTGCGGCAAGCTGATCGGAAGTGCTTTTTAAATAGTGGTGTAACTTTTAGGAGAGAATCATGCAAAAAAGGGTATTGATGGCCGTGGCGACAAGTGCGTTGTTTGCTTCACCCAGCGTCTTCGCGGAGGCTGGTGACTGGATGGTACGCGTGCGTGCAGTTCATGTGGGCTGGGTACAGGAATCGGGCCCGGTGGCGGCGCTCGCCGTTCCGGCAAATGGCATTCACCTCGAGAAAAAAATCATACCGGAAGTGGATATTTCTTATTTCTTCACCAGAAATCTCGCGGCCGAGCTTATCCTGACCTACCCGCAAAAGCATACGGTGCGTGTAACCCAGAGCGCAGCCGGCGCGTTCGATGCGGGTTCCTTGAAAGAGTTGCCGCCAGCCCTGACCCTCCAATATCACTTTATGCCGGATGCGCAGTTTCGCCCCTATGTCGGCGCCGGCTTCAATTACACCACTTTTTCGAGCGTGAACCTTGCTCCGCTCAATGCCGTTTCGGGCGGAACCGCTACGATAGATCGCAGCAATTTTGGCGGCGTTCTGCAGGCGGGCTTCGACGTGAAGGTGGGCGCAAATTCCTACATCAACTTTGATCTGAAGAAGGTCTATATTCAGACCGACCTCGCCCTGAACGGTACCAAGCTCAGCACCATCAAGGGCGATCCGTGGCTGGTGGGTATCGGTTACGGTTTCAAGTTCTGAGTTACGGGCCGGGATGAAGCAAAACAGCTTGATCTGATTGCGCGCGGCAAGGGGCATGGTGAAAATAGAGCAATTTGGTTGACGCACGTCAGGGTTTTTTTGGGGTTTTGCATGGAAAATGACGTCCGTCATAGTTACATAGCAGCACGTTCATCTTCCCTTGCACGCTACGCATAGCGTGCGACATTTGGGCCGTTTGTGCGAATCCCCTTCCTGCGAACGGCCTCTTTTTTGTCAAGCGAATGGTGCTGGTTATGAATCGGATATGCAGCATACGAATGTCACTTGAACTCTTTTAATGACTGTCTTGCCTTCCATGTTGATGTGATGTGCATTACACTACGCCGCAATTAGAAGTTGCAGCGCAAAGTTTAAGTCCGTTCGTGTGTGTCTCACCCTGCTATAAGGAATGAACATGAAACATGGCACTTTGGTAGCGGCACTGATAGTTGTTTCAACTCGCGTATCCCGGGCTTTGTCCGGCGAACCTACCCAGCCAGCCCCCGCCGCATCCCTCAACAACAGAGCGAGGGCGGCGCGGCGCAACAAGTCTTGCTCAGGCTTTCTGCAGTCCCAGTCCGGCTTCAATAACGTGATATTTGCCGCGCCCATCATGCCTGTACCCTGTTTCAGGCACGAATAATGGAACGCGCTATCCGCGTTTTGACCCAAACAACAGATTTTGTTCTTAACTCGCTTCAGGAGGTATTGTGGAAACAGCTCAAGCGGCACTCGTAAAATACGACATGGACATCGTCCGATGGTTTTCCATCGCGGCGGTAATTTATTTTGTGGTGGGCACATTTATCGGCGTGTGGATCGCGGCGGAATTGGCATGGCCGGCATTGAACTTCATTCCCGAAATCACCTTCGGGCGCTTGCGCCCGTTGCATACCAATGCGGTGATTTTCGCGTTTGGTGGCTGCACCCTGATGGCCACCGGTTTTTACATCGTGCAGCGCACTGGCTCGACCAAGCTATGGAGCAATAGCCTGGCGTGGTTCACCTTCTGGGGCTGGAACCTGATTATCGTGCTGGCGGTGATTACCCTGCCGCTGGGGATTACCCAGTCCAAGGAATACGCCGAACTGGAATGGCCGATCGATATTTTGATCGCCGTGGTCTGGCTGGCATTCGGCCTGAACTACATCATGACCATCGCGATCCGCAAGGTTTCGCATATCTACGTGTCCAACTGGTTCTTCATGGGCATGATCGTGATGATCACTTACCTGCACGTGGTGAACAGCCTCGCCATTCCGGTCAGTCTGACCCAGTCCTACTCCATTTTCTCGGGCGTGCAGGATGCGATGATCCAATGGTGGTGGGGACATAATGCGGTGGGTTTCTACCTGACCGCCGGCTTCCTCGGCATCATGTATTACTTCGTGCCGAAGCAGGCCAACCGCCCGGTATTTTCCTACCGCCTGTCGGTGCTGCATTTCTGGACGCTGATGTTCGGTTACGTGTGGCTGGGCGCGCATCACTTGCAATACACCGCCTTGCCCGACTGGACCGGCTCGTTGGGCGCGGCAATTTCGCTGGCGATGATCATCCCGTCCTGGGGCGGTGCGATGAACGGCATGATGACGCTGTCAGGTGCCTGGGACCGCCTGCGCACCGACTACATCCTGCGCTTCCTGGTGGTCGCGCTGGCGTTTTATGCCATGTCCACTTTCGAAGGTCCGGTGATGTCGATCCGCACCGTGAACGCCTTGTCGCATTACACAGACTGGACGATAGGCCACGTGCATTCCGGCGCGCTGGGCTGGGTGGCGATGGTTTCCATCGGCGCGCTTTACCATCTGGTGAAGAAGCTGTGGAACACCGAAATGTATTCCGACAACCTGGTCAACGTGCATTTCTGGCTGTCCACCATCGGCACCGTGGTTTATGCCGTGGCGATGTGGGTGTCGGGCATCATGCAGGGCCTGATGTGGCGCGATTACGACGAGTTCGGCACCTTGTCCTATACCTTCGTCGAATCCGTGGCCGCGATGCATCCCTACTATGCGATGCGCACCATCGGCGGGATTATTTTCAATCTGGGTGCGTGGATCATGCTGTACAACGTGGTGATGACAGTGCGCCGCGCCAGTGCGGCGCGCCGCATCGACGCCGTTCCCGCCCAAGCATAAGGAGCCAGACATGTCTGATCACGATAAAATTTATACGACCAAGTTCCAGGACAAGATCGAGCGCAGCACTATCTTGATGTTTGCGGTGGTCGCCGTTGTATTGACGTTCGGCGGCATCGTGGAAATCGTGCCGCTGTTCTACCTGGACCGCACCATGACCCACCTGTCGCCCGATGTCAAAGGCAAGGTGGACAGCAAGGCAATTTCCCCGATAGTCTGGCAGCGCCAACCGGGCCAGTCGCTGGACGACTGGAAACCGGGCGACGGCGTGCGCCCCTACAAGGCGTTGGAACTGGCGGGACGCGCAGTTTATATCCGCGAAGGCTGCTACCTGTGCCATTCGCAGATGATCCGCCCGTTCCGCGACGAGAAAGACCGTTACGGCCAGTACTCGGTGTCTTCCGAATCCATGTACGACCACCCGCATCAGTGGGGTTCGAAGCGCACCGGCCCGGATCTGGCGCGCATCGGCGGCAAGTATTCGGATGAGTGGCATCGCCGCCACCTCAAATATCCGCGCGAAGTGGTGCCGGAATCGGTCATGCCCAACTATGTTTTCCTGGAAAACAAAAAGGTGGACGCTGCCAAGGTGAAAAAGACCATGGAGGTGATGAACAGCATGCCGTTCTATCCGGCCAATTACACCGCTGCCGATATCGCTACTGCGGCTGATACCGAGGGCAAGACCGAGATGGATGCCATGATTGCCTATCTGCAAAGCCTGGGCAACCACATCAAGTTTACCGAAGGCGTGAATTACCGTGACTAGACTATTGGGCTACCTGGGCATGGATACAGAAGCCATGACGGTCAATGACTGGCTCGGCGTGTTCTTTACCGTCGCGGTGTTCATCGGCATGGTTTATGTCTATGTCATGGTGTTTCGTCCGGCCAACCGGGACAAGTTCGAAGCGCAGCGCGGCATGGCGCTGGACGACGAAGATCATATCAATGCGGGAGAAAGAAAATGAGCGAGAAACACGAAGCAGCAGATGTGCAGACCACCGGGCATGTGTGGGACGACGATCTGGCCGATCTCACCAACCAGCCGCCCAGATGGTGGATGTTGGGCCTGGCGGCCAGCGCGTTGTTCTGCCTGGTGTATTTCATATACTACCCATCCTTTCCCATCACCACGATGAACACCTTCACCAAAGGAATCGGCGGCTGGACGACCATCAAGGAAATGGAAGAAGCCCAAGACGAGGTGGAGGCGGTGCGCGGTAAATACGAAGCCAGGCTCAAGGGCATGACCCCGGCGGCTATTCTGGCGGACAGCGAATTGGCCGAATACGTCATCCGCTCCGGCAAGGTGCTGTTCGGCGACAACTGCGCAGCCTGCCACGGTCAGAATGGCATCGGCACACACGACAAGGAGGGCTTGTTTGCACCGGTCCTGAATGACGACGATTGGCTATTTGGCGGCAAAATCGACGATATCCATGTATCCATTGAAGGTGGCCGCCAGAGCATGATGATGGCGCACAAGGACATGCTGTCCGCCGCCGAGATCGACGTCTTGGCCAATGCCATCGCGAAAGGCCAGCCTACTTCCACGCCGCTGTTTGCGGAAAAGGGCTGCACCGCCTGTCACGGCGAGAATGGCAAGGGCATCCAGGCGATGGGTTCGGCCAACCTGACCGATAAGCTATGGCGCTTTGACGGGTCGGTAGAGGGCATCAAGCACACCATCGCCAATGGCGTGAATGCCGGCGACCCGCAAGGCCGCGTGGCAGTCATGCCGTCGTTCAAACAAGCCGGCAAACTGAGCGACACCGAAATGAAAAAACTGGCGGTGTATGTGTACAAGTTTGGCGGCGGTCAACCCGATGCCCCCGCTGCGGCAGCGGCGGCACAACCGGAAAAATGACCACCCCGCGTGGGGTCGAGGTTTTGATCCGCGCGAGCAATGGATGAAGGAGCGATAACAATGAAGCAGGATATGGTATTTTGGGGCGTAATCATCAGCGTAGCGGGAGCTTTTGCAGTCATGGCATGGCTGCTCTACGTGATTTACAGGAATGCGACCAAGGGCGATAAGGGCAAGTAAACTCCACCCCGCGCAGAATAAAGAAGGAGGGTCAAATCCCCTCCTTTTTTATTCGAAAAACCAGATAGTTTTTTGAGCCGAAACGGCATCAGCAATGGTTACAATGCCCGCCTATTGATTTTTTGGCGATACAACCCCAGCTATTAACCGTGCCAGTCAGGAGCGAGAGCGTGAGCAAGGAAACGGAACACAAGGAAGTCGGGGCGGTTACCGGAATCTACCATGAGCTCGATCACTGGAATGTGAACACGGGCGGCCAGACGATCCGTGCCAAGCGTATTCCCGGCTTTTTCCGCACCCTGAAAAACTACACTCAATCGCTCTGGCTGCTGTTCTTCCTCGTTCCCTATCTGCGCTGGAATGGCAAGCAGGCCATCCTGTTCGATATCACCCACAACCAGTTCCATTTTTTCAATTTGACGGTGTTGCCACAGGACATCTGGATGTTGTCGCTGTTGCTGTTGTTGCTGGCGATGACCTTGTTTGCGGTGACTTCGGTCGCGTCGCGGGTGTGGTGCGGATTCTTCTGTTTCCAGACTGCATGGACCGACTGGTTCACCTGGTTGGAAGATAAAATCGAGGGCGCTCCCCACGCCCGGCACAAACTGGACGCCGCGCCCTGGAACCTGGAAAAAATCCGCAAGAAGACCCTCAAGCATTTCATCTGGATGGCGATTGCGCTGCTCACCGGCATCAGTTTTTCGATCTGGTTCGTCGATGCCTATGTCTATTGGAACGACCTGGTGCATTTGCGCTTGCCGCTGGTCGGCTGGGTGACGCTGATCGCGTTCTTTTTTGGCACCTATATCCTAGCCGGGATGATGCGCGAACAGGTGTGCATGTGGATGTGCCCCTATGCGCGCATCCAGGGCGTGATGACCGATGCGCAAACCATATTGCCGGCCTACGATTACACGCGCGGCGAGCCTCGCGGCAAGCTGCGCCGCGGCAGCGAAGTGGTGGCGCAAAAGGGCGACTGCGTCGATTGTTTTCAGTGCGTGCAGGTCTGTCCGACCGGTGTGGATATTCGCGACGGCCAGCAATTGGGCTGCATCACCTGCGGCCTGTGCCTGGATGCCTGCGATTCCATCATGGACAAGGTGGGCAAACCGCACGGCCTGATACGCTACGCCTCGCTGGACGAGCTGGAAGGCAAGCACGCCAGGAAAATGTACCAGCATCCGCGCACCTGGGTATATATCGGCATTATCCTGATCGCCTTCGGCGGGATCGTGTATGGCCTGACCAACCTCGGCTCGGTGGTGCTGAAGGTGATTCCGGAACGCCAGCCACTGTATGTGAGCATGAGCGACGGTTCGATACAGAATAAATACAATCTCAGGGTGCTCAACAAAACCGACAGAGATATCCATGTGGCGGTCACGGCAGAAGGCGGCGTAAAGGGACAGGTCATTGTCGGTGCCGAGAAACCGTTGCTGGCGCACCATGGCCGCAGCACATCGTTCACCATTTTCGTCAGAGCGCCCGGCGAGAACATTAAAAAAGAAGTGACGCCGATCGAGTTCCGCATCCAGGACGTCGACGATCCGCTCATCGGCACCGAGTACAAGACAAAATTCAACGGCCCCAAACGATAGCCGGGCGAGGGCGATTGATCTGGAAATTTACGAAATTATTCGGCAAAGGAGATTAAAAAATGCTTTCACAACACAATAAAAAAGCCTTGCGCAACCCCTGGTTCATCGGAATATTGGGGTTGATGGCCGTGGTGCTGGGCGTGAACGGCACATTCATCTGGCTGGCCATGAAAAATCGCCCGGCACTGGTGGATCGTGAATACAGCACCAAGGACCGGAAATCCGATAGCGCCGCACTGCATGACCTTGAAGCGCAACGGAATCTGGCTTGGCAAACCACCCTCAAACGGCCCGAAAACATCGTAACGCATTCGCCGGCGGCTTACGAAATCAGCGTGGTAGATCGTGCGGGCATACCGGTCAGCGGTGCGATGGAAGTGGCGGCTTACCGCGCCTCTGACGCGAGCAAGGATTTCATCACGGCCTTCAGGGAAACTTCGCCGGGCAACTATCAGGGCTATATCAATTTCCCGCTCAAGGGCTATTGGGAGCTGCGCATCCGCACCCAACGCGGCAAGGAATCATTCGAGGTCAATACCGGCAGATTCATGGTCGCAGCCGCCTCGTGAGGTGAAGCCGACGGCGAACGCAATCATGGGAGGGAGGCCGCGCGTTGGATGCGTGGCCAAGGCAACAGAAGAAAAAGCCGGGATGGAGCGGGTGAACGGGATCGAACCGTCGTATGCAGCTTGGGAAGCTGCCGTTCTACCATTGAACTACACCCGCTTGGTGTAGAATGCGGCGCACATTTTAACACGACCATCGGCAATTAAGGGTAATCCAAACGTGATCACTTTCAGCATCAACGGCGCGATACGCCAATTCCCTGAACCGATCAGCGTTGCCGCCCTCATCGATGAGATGGGGATGACCGGCAAGCGCATCGCCTTGGAACGCAATGGCGAGATCGTGCCACGCAGCGCGTTTGCCACGCAGCAGTTGGCGGATGGCGACCGGTTGGAGGTGGTGGTCGCGGTGGGCGGCGGTTGATTCGTCATTCCGGCCTTCGCCGGAATGACGGCTTGGTAGATTTGAAGGAAACAATATGAACGACAATTTCATCATCGCAGGCAAAAACTACTCATCCCGGCTGCTGGTTGGCACGGGCAAATACAAGGACTTTGCGGAAACCCGGGCGGCCGTTGAGGCCAGCGGCGCGGAAATCATCACCATCGCGATCCGCCGCAGCAACATCGGGCAGAACCCGAACGAACCGAGCTTGCTGGAAATCCTGCCGCCATCGAAATATACGTTGCTGCCCAACACCGCCGGCTGCTACACCGCCGAGGACGCGGTGCGCACGCTGCGGCTGGCGCGCGAACTGCTGGACGGGCATACCTTGGTCAAGCTGGAGGTGCTGGGCGACCCGCAATCGCTGTATCCGAACGTGATCGAGACCCTTGCCGCCGCGAAGACGCTGGTCGCGGAAGGCTTTCAGGTGATGGTGTACACTTCGGACGATCCGATCATCGCCAAGCAGCTCGAAGACATCGGCTGCGTGGCGATCATGCCACTGGCCTCGCTGATCGGCTCCGGCATGGGCATCCTCAACCCGTGGAATTTGCAGCTACTGATGGAGCGCGTACAGGTGCCGGTGATCGTGGATGCGGGGGTCGGCACCGCGTCGGATGCCGCCATCGCGATGGAACTGGGCTGCGACGGCGTACTGATGAACACCGCGATCGCCGCCGCCCAGCAACCGGTGCTGATGGCCAGCGCGATGAAAAAAGCCGTGGAAGCAGGACGCGAGGCGTATCTCGCCGGTCGCATGCCGAAAAAACTGTACAGCGCCAGCCCGAGTTCGCCGACGGCGGGGATCATCAGCTCGACGCGTTCGTAGCCAAACTAACCCGTTCGCCCTGAGCGTAGGCGGCTTGATCGCCGAAGTCGAAGGGAATCGACCCCACATGCTTCGACTTCGCTGCGCTACGCACGAACAGCCAGCTAATCAATCTCCATGACCGACACCACCGACCTTTCAAATCGCCACATCCGCAGCTACGTGCTGCGCCAGGGCCGCGTCTCGCCCGCGCAGCAGCGCGCGGTGGAGACGCTGCTGCCGCGTTTCGGCATCCCCTACGCCGCGCAGCCGCTCGATTTGGAGCTAGCCTTCGGACGCGCCGCGCCAAAGATACTGGAGATCGGCTTTGGCATGGGTGAGAGCACCGCGACCATCGCGCTGGCGCACCCTGAAAACGACTACCTGGCGCTCGAAGTACATACGCCGGGCGTGGGCAATCTGCTCAAACTGATCGACGCGCAGCATATACCCAACATCCGCATCCTCCAGCACGATGCTGTGGAAGTTCTGCGCGACATGCTCGACGCGGCAACGCTGGACGGCGTGCATATTTTCTTCCCCGATCCGTGGCACAAGGCGCGCCATAACAAACGCCGCCTGATACAAGCGCCGTTTGTCGCACAACTGGCGCAGAAGCTCAAACCAGGCGGCTATATCCATGTCGCCACCGATTGGCAGGATTACGCCCAGCAGATCTTGGCGGTATTGAGCGCCGAACCGCTGCTGGAGAACACGGCTGCGGATTATGCCCCGCGACCCACTTATCGCCCGCTCACCAAGTTCGAGCAGCGCGGCATTAACCTGGGGCACGGGGTGTGGGATTTGGTGTTCCGCAGGAAGTAAAAAACCTGGTTTTGCGGGAGTGTGCTCCGACAATTGGACAAGCTCTCTTTCTGGATTTAAACGGCGATCGAACCACAGGAGCGCGTGCATGCTCAATATCTTCACCCTGGAAAACGGACGGCTGGCCAGCATTCAACCGGATGAAATCATCACGCGCAAACCGATTTGGGTGGATGCCATCGCGCCCGGCGAAGACGAGCGCGAGTGGGTGGCGAAGTCTTTCTCGGTCATCCTGCCGCAACCTGAACATTTGCGCGACATCGAGGCCAGCGCGCGGTTCTACGAGGAAGACAGCGAACTGCATGTGCGCTCGGATTTCCTGCTCGGCAAGGAAAGCGATTCACGCAGCATCATCGTGGCTTTCGTGCTGTCCGACAACGTGCTGTTCAGCGTGCATGACGAGGACACGCCGGTATTCCAGCACTTCCGCCTACATTCGCGAGGACAGCCCGACCTTGTCGCAAACAGCCTCGATGTGCTGGTAGATCTATACGGTTCAGACGTGGAATTTTCCGCCGACGCACTGGAAGAGACCTACGCCGATCTTGGCGAAATCAGCGGCACGGTGCTCAACAACACGCTCAGCGACAAACAGGCCGGTGCGGTGCTGGCAAATATCGCCCACGCGGAACACCTGAACGGGCGCATCCGCCGCAACCTGATGGATACGCGCCGCGCGGTTTCGTTCCTGATGCGCAGCAAGCTGCTCGCGCCGGAACAGCTTGAAGAAGCGCGACAGATCATGCAGGACATCGACTCGCTGGACGGGCACACCGCATTCCTGTTCGACAAGATCAACTTCCTGATGAGCACCACGGTCGGTTTCATCAATATCAACCAGAACAAGATCGTGCGCCTGTTTTCGGTGGTTTCCGTGGCGCTGCTGCCGCCGACCCTGATCGCTTCCGTCTACGGCATGAACTTCAGGCACATGCCGGAGCTGGATTGGGAAACGGGCTACCCGTTCGCCTTGTCACTGATGGCCTTGTCTGTTGCCATGCCGTTTTGGTTTTTCCATCGCAAAGGCTGGCTGAAATAGCCGATACGCCGCAGCTCCACGCAGCCCGGTTACCTTGATGACAAAAGTTTGACCGCTTCTGATTCTTCTGGTGGCCCGCCTAACGGGTATGGCAGTAGCCCCCCTGATGATGAAACGTCTCACAAGATTGCTCCATCTTTTACCCCAAACCACTGGTGAAACAACTAGTATCTCGAACCAGAAATAACGGAACCTGCTGGGCGGAAAAGCGCAGCGCCTTCCGCCGTATGGTTTCCATTCGACGGATAACGCCTTCGGCTCATCCGCCCTACGTGAGTGCGTGCTACATGGATGCTCGCACAAGGGGGAGCTGGAGGGGGTTTGGGGCTCCATTTAGTGTTGTTTCACGTTAAGGCTGCACGGTTTTTTGCAGTGCAAGACGGATCGCTTCCGGTGTCTTCATGATGTTCATAAAACTGTTTTTTCCCATCATGCTGAGATCGGGAAAATTGATCGCGATGCGGAAGCGGGCGTATAACGCATACACCTTGCCGCCCGAGACCAATACTTCATAGGGCAGATGCGCCGTGGATTTTACATCGCGAAAGTCGATCTCTTTCATGATGAACTGATCGTCCCTATATTTGTTGTCGCCTTCCCCCTTCATCGAGACACCGAATACGCTTTCGCTCTTGCCGGGGATGTCCACGCGATAGACTTTGGAAACACCATTTTTGTTGTCCGCCAGTTTTGCATCGACCGCCTGCACCGCCTCTTCATGACTGCCGTATTCGGCCAGCACGCTGGGTTCGTCAAAATACTCCATGCCAAACATGTAGTGGTATTTGCGCGCCTGGCTGGCGGTCATGCCCTGCGCCCCAAACTCCTCAGCCTTACCCAGCGCTGCCGCCAATTTACCGGAAACCTCACTCAATTCCGATTTCATGCGATACACATTGGCCATATACACGGGATTGGTATAGCTCACCTGCACGTCGTCGTTTATCTTGGTGACCGACACCCGCTGCACTGCGCCATAGCCGCCGTGCTCGGAATCGGCAGCATTTTTCTTCAGCTCATCGCTGGTGATAATCAATACGTGCGCGTCGGCATAAGGTGAATAATCGCCCACAATAGAAAATCCGGCGCCGGTCAGCGCGGTTTTGGTTTGCGCAATTTTTTCTTCGACTGCCCCTGCGGTCTTTGAGGCCAGCACGAACGGCTTGAGCTTCACCTCATCCGCCCATGCGCCGGATACGCCAAACAACAATAAAGCCGATAGCAATGCACTCTTAATATTCATCGTGTTTCTCCTTGGTGTTATTGAGCTGCTGAACGTTCCCGCGTCATATGGCGAGCTCGCTGGAACATGTTGATTGCAGGTGTCGTTGTTCCTGTTGCCGCCTGACGAATGCAACGAAGCGTGTGGCCCAGTAGCAACTTCCGATAGTGCGCAGGTGGGTATAAGAGGCCAGCAAGTTGTGCAGAATGAGCCCGTCGTGCTCACCATCTATGCCGTAACCGCGCTCGACCTGGTACGCGTAACGCGTATCTGACGGGAGATTTTCCAGGCTGGAATAATGAAACTCATGCGCGCGAATCAAAAAATTGCCCCTCACGTTTGCCCCCTCGCCCGCTTGCGGGAGAGGGTTGGGGAGAGGGTTCGACTGCGGGCGCGGCCAGGGATGCGCCCTCTCTTCCTTCAAATGCACATAGCCGCGGCCGATGGGCTTGTCGTGCATTTTCACCTCGCCGGGAATCGCGCCGACCATTTGATACACGCGCCCCTGATATTCGATGCTGCGCGACAGGTACATCAGCCCGCCGCATTCGGCATAGGCGGGCATGCCGTCCTCGATAAATTGCTTGATCTGCGCACGCAGCGTGCTGTTGGCCTCCAGTTCGGCTGCGCAGGTCTCGGGGAAACCGCCGCCGATATACAGCGCATCCACTTCAGGCAGGCCGGTATCGCGCAACGCATCGAACGGCACCAGTTCCGCCCCCGCCGCTTCCAGCGCATCGAGATCGTCGGCGTAATAAAAGCCGAAGGCACGATCGCGCGCGATGCCGATGCGCACTTTTTCGCCGATGGGCAGCGGGCTCACCTCGGCAGGGAATGGAAGGGTATTTTTTACGTTTGCCCTCTCTCCCTCCGGGAGAGAGCTGGAGAGATGGCTTTGGTGCGGCACCTCCAACGGCGCCTTTTGCGACAGCGCGAGCAGCTTGTCCAGATCGACCTGTTCCGCAATGGCCTCGCCGATCTGCTTGATCTTGGCCGTGGCGGCATGCGATTCGTTGCCAGATTCATTACAGGGCATCAGGCCAAGGTGGCGTTCGACGATGCTGAGCCGTTCGTCGTGATGGATCGCGCCGATCACCGGCACGTCGGTGTAATGTTCGATGACTTCGCGCAGCTTGGCCTCATGCCGGCTGCCGCCGAGGTTGTTGAGAATCACGCCGGCTATATTGATGTCTCGGTCAAAGGCCTGATAGCCGAGAATCAAAGGGGCGATGCCGCGCGTCATGCCGCGCGCATCGATCACCAGAAACACCGGCAAATCGAGCAGCTTCGCCAGCGCGGCGTTGCTGTTGCTGCCATCCAGCGCAAGCCCGTCATACAAGCCCTTGTTGCCCTCGACCAAATTCACTTCCGCGCTGTGCCGCGCGAAGGTGGCGACGATGTCGTCGCGCTCCATCAGGTACAGGTCGAGGTTGCGGCAGGCGCGCCCGGCAGCCTGGCTGAGCCACATCGGATCGATGTAATCGGGGCCTTTTTTGAACGGCTGCACGACATGGCCGCGCGCCTTCAGCGCGGCGCACAGCCCGATACTGACCATGGTTTTCCCGGAAGATTTATGCGCTGCCGAGATCAGCATGCGGTTCATGGCAGCCTGACGGTGTGGTTAATCGGTATTATGCGGCTTGTCATGCGGCATGAAATCCAGCACATGCACGCCCAGGGTGGCAATGAGGAAGGCAATCGCCAGCCCACCGAAGCCCAGCAGAAACTCGTAGACCGAAGGGTCATAAGAGGTGATTTGCCCGTCGGCGAAACTGCTGCTGACTTCATAGCCTGGGAAAATCTCGAGCGGATATGCCTGGCCGCCGATGATGAACACATACAGCAGCGCGAAGCCGCCCAGGGTAACCAGCAGCGATGCCGCCGTGACACAGATGCCCTTGCCCAGCCCAGGGGTGTAGATCAACAACAAGGGCAACAGGCTACCGAACCAGACATAACCCCACCAGAATAGATTGGGATATATGCCGCCCTCCAGCAGGATGAAACGCTCGAAGCCGGATTGGTGCGCGAAATACAGATTGGTCAGATGGTAGGTGGCGACCATGTACAGCGAGCCCAGGATGAACACGCCGAGCAGCCTCGCCTTGCGTTGCAGGATCGCAGGATCGAGCGTTTTTTCGTTCCATGCATAAAGCGCCGTCTGCGCCACCATGAACACCGCCAGCCCCCATGCGAAGGACAGCACGATGAACATCGGCGGCAAAATTGCCGAGCCGTATGCCTGGCGCGCGATGAGGAATGCGAAAATCAGGCCAGTGCCGGTGGTGAGAATGAAGCGCCAGGCGAACACCGCGAAGCCCGCCGGTTTCGACCATGGGCTCATGCGCCGCTCCATCATCGTCCACAGATAGACGGCCGTCAGGCCGAACATGCCGGAATACAGTACGATATTCCAAGCGAACACCGAGGTAAGGTTGTAGTTGGTCGCCGCGACGATGATACGATCCGGTCGGCCCAGATCCAGCATCAGCACGGTCAGCCCGCCCGCCAGCATGGCGATGGACAGCAGACCGGCCAGCCGGGCGCGCGTCTTGTAAACGGTCTTGCCGAACACCGAACCGATGGAAGCGACATTCAGCACACCGGACGCGGCGACAACCAGGAATATCGCAAACACATGCGGGATGCCCCACACGATCTGGTTGTTCATGCCGGTGATGATGTGGCCGTGATGCTCCATCATATACACGGCATACATGCCGATCATGGCAATCAGGCCGCCTGCCGCGAGCAGCGCATAGTAGAAGCGGGTTTTCAAATACATCGGAGGGTAGGCGCTCATTTCATAACCCCTGATAACGGATGCCGGGATTCAGGCGCAGGTCGGCACGCACCTGCACGGAGGCCACGCTGCGCACCTTTTTGGCGATCTCGCTTTGCGGATCGTTCAGGTCGCCGAACAGGATGGCCCGGTTCGGGCAGGCATCGGCGCAGGCCGGCTGCATACCCTGATCGACACGATGCACGCACAGGGTGCAAGCCTCCACCGTCCCCTTGCCGCGCGGCACATCCGGGCTCTGGTCGTGCAACGGTTCATGCACGAAGGAACGCGCCTTGTATGGGCAGGCCATCATGCAGTAACGGCAGCCGATACAGCGATGCTTGTCCACCAGCACGATACCGTCGGCACGCTTGAACGAGGCCGTGGTCGGGCACACATCCACGCACGGCGGGTTTTCGCAATGCTGGCACATCATCGGCAGCGACAATTCGCGCCCACTGCCGGCATCCTTGAGTTCGACCTTGCGTATCCATTGCGAATCGGTCGGCTTGTTGTCACCTGAAAGGCCGTTCTCCTTGTTGCACGCGGTCACGCAATCATTGCATCCTGTTTTGCATTGCGTGGTGTCGATCAGCATCCCCCAGCGTACCTTGCCAGAAACAACCTCGGGTTTGCCGTGCGCCAAGTCGAACAACAACATGCCGGGCGCGACGGCGACTGCCGCAGCGCCGAGCGAAGTCTTGAGAAAACCTCTGCGCCGGATGTCGATGCCATTTATCTTGTGTGCCTTGTTCATTTTGCGGCCCTCTGCAACCAGGCGCTCTTGCGTTTGCCGGAATGGCATTCGAAGCAGTCGATCTTCACCGCTTCATAGCGATGGCATCCGACGCAAAAACTGTCGTCGCGCGCGATCACGCTGTCATCTTTGGTGCTGGCATGGCATTCGATACAATTCTTCAGGCCGAGCTTCTCGTCGCGCACGCCTTTGCGCAATGTTTCGTCGCGCTGGTGCTTGAGCAGGTGCATGTGGTTCTTGCGCATCCACTGTGGCTCTTCCACGCACTGTCCGCCCTTACCGATGTCCAGTTTGGGAGCATTGGACTCCGCAGCCCAGGCCGCAGGCACGCATAAGCAAAGCAGCATGGATGCGAGCCACAGTCTCATTATTCGCCCAAGCCCATCTGGATGTAACCGGTCGGGCAAACGTCGGCGCAGATATGGCAGCCGATGCATTTGTCGTAATGGGTGGCCACATAACGTCCGGTGGTCGCTTCGGTTTTCTTGACGCGATACACTGCGGTCTGCGGGCAATACACCACGCAGTTGTCGCACTCGAAGCACATGCCGCAACTCATGCAGCGCTTGGCTTCCGCAATCGCCAGCGCTTCGCTCAATACGCCCAGGCGCTCATCGAAGTTGCCCAGCGCGCTTTCCTTGTCGAGCGTAATCACCTCGCGATGCTTGCGCGGCACATAGGAGAAATGCCCGAGGAACAGCTTGTCGTGCGGAATGACGTAACGGTCGGAGCGGTTGTCGAAGTTATGTACCGCAACATTGGAGCTGTAAGTGCCGCGCATTGGTTCCTGCGCGCGCTCGATCTTGATGCCCTTTTCCACCAGCTTGCGCATCAGGTCGAACTGGTGCACATCGATCTTGGGACGCTTCTCCAGGCCGATCCCCAGCAGATAATTGTGGATGCCATCGGCGGCAATCGCGCCGTGGCCGATCGCGGTGGTCAGCAGGTGCGGGCGGATCACATCGCCGCCGGCGAACACGCCTTGTTGCCCCGCGACCAGATAATTGCGGTCGGTCGATACCGCGCCCTTGCCGTTGTCGAATTGCTCCAGCCCGGTGAAATCGACTGCCTGGCCGATCGCCGAAACGATCAGGTCGCCCTCGATATCCTGCTCGGTACCCTCGATGTTCTTGATCTCCAGCTTGCCGCCGGCCATCTTGGCCTCGCACTGCACAACGCGCAGTGCTGTGGCACGTCCGTTCGCGTCGCGCACGATGCCGATCGGTGCCAGGCTGCCGCGTATGTGGATACCTTCCGCCAGCGCCTGCTCGATTTCGTGCTTGTTGGCCTGCATCTTGTCGATATTGAAAATCGAGGTCAGCGTCACTTCCGCGCCCTGCTTGGCGGAAATATCGGCAACATCGTGCGCCATGCGTCCGGCAATGGCCAGTTCGGTATCGGTCGGTTTCGCATGGGAGATATGGCCGAGACGGCGCGCCACCGTAGCCACGTCGATCGAGGTATCTCCGCCGCCAACCACCACCACGCGCTTGCCGACATGCTGCAAACGCCCGTCATTGAACGCCTTCAGGAATGCGGTCGCGGTCACCACATTCGGCGCTTCGCTGTCGGCGATGGGCAGCGCACGGCCCGCCTGCGCGCCCATGCCGAGAAACACCGCATCGAATTCCTTGCGGATCTGCTCCATCGTGATGTCGGTGCCGACGCGAGTCTTCAAGCGCGCCTTCACGCCCAGATCGAGAATGCGCTGAATTTCCGCGTCCAGCACATCGCGCGGGGTGCGGAAACCCGGAATACCGTAGCGCATCATGCCGCCGAGAAATTCATGCTCGTCGAAAATGGTGACCTCGTGGCCCTTCAGCGTCAGTTGATAGGCGCAGGACAATCCTGCCGGCCCGCCGCCGAGGATCGCGACTTTTTTGCCTGAAGATGCGACGTCGGGTTTCTTGAATTTCAGGTTGTTGGCGATAGCGTATTCGCCGAGGAAGTGTTCCACCGAGTTGATGCCGACATGGTCTTCCACCTCGTTGCGGTTGCAGCCGGTCTCGCACGGCGCTGGGCACACGCGCCCCATCACCGACGGGAACGGGTTGGCCTCGGTCAGGCGACGCCAGGCGTATTCGATGGCCGGCATAACCGGCTTGCCGTCGGCACCGACCGGCGGCTTTTCGATGCCGCGCACGATGGACAGATAGCCGCGTATGTCTTCCCCTGCCGGGCAGCTACCCTGACAAGGCGGGGTAGACTCGATATAGGTAGGGCATTTGTGCGAATGGCTCGCCTGCAAGATCTTTTGATTCAAGCGGCGCACCTTGTTGTCGCCATCCTTGAAGCGGCGGAACGTGAGTTTTTGCGGGGTTTCGATTGTTGCTGACATGTCGTTCTACCTCCAAATGGATTATTACTTATCGCCCAGTTTTATCGCGTTGCTAACCAACTGATGTACGCCGCCCACCATTTTTCTATCAAATCCGTAAATGGGCATCATCTTGGTGAATTGCGCCTTGCAGATGGCGCAAATGGTCGCCATGAAATTGACGCCATGTTCGTCCACTACCTGCTGCAGCACTTCCATGCGCGGCAGCGCACCCTTGACGCGCAACTCCATCAGGTCATCGGTCAACAGGCCGCCGCCGCCGCCACAACAGAAGGTGCGCTCGCGGATGGTTTCCGGTGACATGTCGATAAAGTTGTTGGCGACCGCCTTGATGATATTGCGCGGAATATCGAATTGCCCGCCGGCGTAATCGCCCATGCGCGAACCGCGCGCCACGTTGCAGGAATCGTGGAAAGTGATGATGTGCTTGTCGTTGGCTTCTTTGTCGAAAGACAGCGCGTTGCGCTCGATCAGATCCCAGGTAAATTCGCAGATATGCATCGGCTGCTTGTAGCGATGGTCGAGCTGCTTTTGCAACATCTGGGCAAACTTGTCGTTCGGATCGGCCCCTTCGCCCACGCCGCTCAGCGTGTTCCAGAAGCTGTAGGCGACGCGCCAGGCGTGGCCGCACTCGCCGACCACGATGCGCTTCACGCCGAGTTCCAGCGCGGCCTCGCGGATACGCAGCGCGATCTTGCGCAACTGTTCGTAGTTGCCGATGAACATGCCGAAATTGCCCGCCTCGGAAGCCATCGACGACAGCGTCCAGCTGGTTCCGGTGGCATGAAATACCTTGGCGTAACCGATCAGGCTGTCGATATGCGGTTCGGCGAAAAAATCGGCAGAGGGCGTGATCAGCAGAACTTCCGCCCCCTTCACATCGATCGGGAAGCGCACATCAAAACCGGTCGCATCCTTCACGTCCTCTTCCAGCCCTTCCAGCGTATCGATCAGCGCCGGGCCGGGCAGACCCAGGTTATTGCCGATCTTGTGTACCTTGCCGATGATTTCGTTGGCATATTTCTGGCCGTAACCGACGGAATCGAGAATTTCGCGCGCCGCCATGGTCACTTCGGCGGTATCGATGCCGTAGGGACAGAACACCGAGCAGCGCCGGCATTCGGAGCATTGGTGAAAATAGTTGTACCACTCGTCCAACACCTCGCGCGTCAAATCGCGCGCGCCGACCAGTTTCGGGAAGTATTTTCCCGGCAGCGTGAAGTAGCGCCGGTACACGCTGCGCATTAAATCCTGGCGCGCCACCGGCATGTTTTTCGGGTCTTGCGTGCCGATGAAATAATGGCACTTGTCGGAACAGGCGCCGCAATGCACGCAGGCATCCATGAACACTTTGAGCGAGCGGTATTTGGACAGCAACTCGCCCATCTTGGCGATAGCGCGGTCGTGCCAGTCTTCCACCAACTGTCCGGGGAAACCGAGCGCCTCGTTGATCTTGTCGCTGGCGACGAACGGCCCCTTACCTTCCATCGCGCCCGGTTTCAGCTCCGGGATAATGGGGATAGTACGATAAGCGGGTGCGGTGATCGCGGCACTCATTTGGCGTTACTCATCTTTCTCGTCGCTCCGATTTAATTTGCCGATGCCAGATTTAGATGCCTGATTTAGCAAAATTGGCTCAGCCCCAAGTGCAATCCACCATTGCAATCCATACCACAGGTGCAATCCATAAGATCCTATTTTTCGGCGATCATGTTGACGCATCTGTCAAATATGTTAAATAGCCCAATAGGGGGGTAAACCCTCCCATTAGTGTTACCCGGAGGTGAACTAATATTTGGTGTGTTTTACTATTTGCCCCGATATTTGCCACGAGCCGCTGGCCGGGGCACGTTCTGTTCGTCGCACCCCCCTTTGGAGTCATTGACCCCAACACCCGGACGGGGTTGAATGGCCGACATTCCCCAATTTGAAAGGAGCTGGCCATGCAAATCCCACAGCGTGATGGCGACGGTTATCTCGTCGACATGAGTGACTGGACACCGGAGGTCGGCCACTTGATGGCCGAGGCGGACGGCTACGAGTTGAACGACAGGAAGTGGGAGCAAATCATGAGGGCGCGCGAATACTACGAAGAATTCGGCTCGGTGCCGCCGATACGCAAGTTCGTCAAATATATCGAGGAGGACCAGAAGGATGTCTTCGAATTGTGGATGACCGGCCCGATGAAGCCGATTACCAAATACGGCGGCATGCCCAAACCGACCGGCTGCGTCTGACATGAACGACATGCCGCAGACCGGCCCGCGCGAAATCACCACGCCTTTCCGGCCCATCCCGCTGGAGGTGCCGGAGGGGATGAAGCACAACGAGTTTTTCAACAGCACGGAAAACCTCAACGATCTGGCGAACAACAACGGTTTGCTGATGAATTCCGAAAACCTGCTGCTGTATCGCAAGGCTTTGGGGCACAGCACCGAGTTCGATTGCTCGATCATCTACAACACTTCACGGACGATACTCAATCCGCTGGGGCGTCCGGTGCGGCGCACGCAGATTGCGGAGAATGTGAGGCAGGTGTGGAACCGGATGAACCAGATCATCATCGCCTACATGCTGGAGCAGTATCCCGATCCGGATGAGGCGCTGATCCTGGCGGGCGAGGCGAGCCTGGATGCGACCTGGCCGCTGACCTCTCCCGGCGTACCCAGCATCCGCATGCTGCATAACCACTTTGTCGTTTTTCCGATGGCGGCGTTGCGCGACGCCAGACCGGCCAATCCCGACAACCCCAACCTGACCGACGGCGGCCAGCACAGCCTGTTTCAGGCCTACATGCGCGACGTGTATCGGGGGTTTTTCGAACGGGCGCTGAATCTGAAGATACTCAAACCCGCGAGCGGTGCCGACGCCCGCATCGGCCTGACCGGCTACCCGCAGGGGCTGCCCAGCTGGGAAATACAGGGCGGCGCGGATGCGCTCAAGGACGTGCATTTCTGGGAGGAATACGACGAAGTGCTGAAAGGCTTCATCGATTTCTACCGCACTTTTTTTGCGCAGGTTTCCACGCGCAACGCGCCGATGCTGCCGGATGTGTATTTTCCGGAACAGGTGGAAAGTGTGTTGCTGTTCAACAACGACTTCATGAAAACGGCGAAGAAGGTGCGCGACCACTGCATCGTGGATGCGAAATACGCCAACGCGATACGCTGGCAGCCCGCCTTCAAGCAGCTCATCTACCGCAATGACGCGGGCAAGCTGATCGTGACCATCAGCCAGAATTCCATCGGCAATGCGATCACCGAACTGCTCGGCGTCGTGGTGGAGCGCATCCCGGATGCGGATGCCTACGCCAGGCATGAACCCGCGCTGATCGGGCGCTTGCTTGAGGTGCGCCGCCGCCTGATCGAAGCCGATCTGGGCGAAGGCATCGCCACGGCCTATTGGCCAAAGGAATAGGCATCAAATTTGTAGCCCGGAGGAGCACTAGCGGAATCCGGGAGCTTGGACACGATCTGCACTGAGTTATATTTCGCAGGAGGGTTGCACCAAGGTAGCTGAAGCCTGATAAGAAATTTATGCTGCCAAGGGTTTAGCGGTATTTGGTAAATGTGCCTACAAAACGCCTACCAGCCACAAAAACCGCTAGACGTAAAAAAGGCCTGCATCGCTGCAAGCCTTTCGGATACTGGTGCCGCTTATCGGATTCGAACTGATGACCTACCGCTTACAAGGCGACTATCTTAACATCCCACCTAATCCTACATAGTCCTCTTTCTCATTGATGCACAAGGGTTACAAGCCTAGAATGTATTCAATGTTCCTCTGGTATCCTTAAAAAAGTGGCACTCAAAGTGGCACTTAAAGTGGCACATGGAGATTAATATGGCAAAAGCTTGGACGGATGCAAAATTAAAGGCAATTAAGCCAAAGGAGAATCGCCAGCAATTCTCACTTGGGCGAGGCTTGTATTTTATCGTTGAGCATAGTGGATCGAAGTATTGGCGTTATCGCTACAAGATAGGCGCAATAGAGTCCCGCATGAAGTTAGGCGATTATCCAGTGATGGGACTGGCTGATGCCGAACAGGCGCGAAACGAGAAGCGAACCGAGGCTGCTGGTGCGCGGCGGGGAGAATGCCCACCCCCTGCCCTCAAAGCAAAAACCGAGATAGCAAACCGCCTCAAAGAACCAACAGTATCTGACTTGGCAGACGAATGGTTGCGCCGGAAGAAGGTCAAGGAAACGGGCAAATCTCTATCAGAGAGGACGATAGCAGAACGCCGCTACTGCCTCAACCATGACATTCTTCCTTTTATTGGAGTAATGAGGGCAATTCATGTTACACATGAGCATTGCCGCAAGATAATAGACAAGATAGAGGATCGCGGCTCCATCGGTCAAGCGGTTCATGTCCACAAGGCGTTACGGGCTATGTTCCGGTATGCACTCGGTCGCCGGTATCTGCCTGCATCGCCAATGGAAGGCATGGATTCACCAGCACCCTATGTACCAAAGGAACGCAACCTGTCAGATATTGAAGTACAAGCATTTTTCGAGGCACTAGAGGAATCGGATGTTTCGCCAATGGTGCAGTTTTGTATTGAATGGCAATTACTGACCGCAACACGACCTAGTGAGACGCGACTTGCAACGTGGGGAGAGATTAACGAGGCTAACGTGACTTGGACTATACCGCCTGAGCGGTCAAAAAATCGCAAGCCTCATGTTGTTTATCTCTCAGCCGAAGCATTGGCGGTGTTGGAACATGCTAGGCCACTGCGGCAGAGTGGGAAGAGTGCTCCTCTCTTCCCCGGTCGATTAGAAGGTAAATCGTTATCCTTGCTGGCAGTTACACGCGCTATAAAACGTCTGTTGCCTGCAATTGAAATCAAGGTTAGAGAATTGTCCCATGACGATGATGCAGAACTGGCTGTATTCACTCCTCACGACTTGCGGCGCACGGCTGCAACACTGGTAACAAAACTCGGCTTTTCCAGATTTACCGCTGGGCTGCTGCTGAACCATACAGACCAGTCAGTGACAAGAATTTATGACCAGAACGATTATGAAGACGAAAAACGCAAGGCTTGGAGGGCACTTGGTGAGCGCGTAGCCGCACTCAAGTCCGGCGTTGCCGCAAAAATTATCCCAATAAAACAGGAATCTCACGCTTGATACAGCTTTAAACAAATTATTTGAGCAGGCTTGGCAGAGGGTAAGAAAATGACACCGATACACAAAGAAAGAATAGCATAATCAGTTTGCTGCACCTAGCCCGATGTGGCGAACACGGGAAGCCTTACCCGCTGGTGCAGCTTCAAGATAGGGCGATAGCATAAAAAGGCAATGATGATATGAAGCCGTACTACTCAATCGAAGAACTTGCTTGTATCTTGCACGACCCAATTTACGTTATTGCCGATGGTCTCGCAGCTTGTGGTGTGTCTCCAGTTTATGAAGGCAAACCTGCCGACCTTTCATCGTGGGCAAATTTAAGACCAACCAACATGGGCGAAAATGGGATTGTAATTGTTACGGGGGAATATCCTGTCCCAGACCCTTCTTATGTGATTGTTAGCTCTGAGGTATTGCCTCAGCTTTGGAAGGACTGCATTAAAGGAACTGATAGTGGCACTGGAGGGTGCAGTGAAAAAACAGAAAAGTCATTTGCACAAGCTGAACGTGACAGCATGTTAAAACTGGTTGTCGGTATGGCGGTAGCGGGTTATAAATACGACCCGAATTTAAAAAAGAATAGTGCAGTTGCAGATATAGAAGCTGATTTGGCAAAATTAGGATTGCCACTAACAGATGACACGATACGAAAATATATAAAAGAGGGTATTGAGTACCTACCCAAGAAGCGAATAAACACGTAGGTAATAACCGAATCGGTTTTGCCTAAACCGAAATCGGTCACTGCTGCTTTCGTGCTGTAAATAATCCGCTCCGCCTACTTTCACGGCGTTATCAGGAACGGACAACATCATGTATGCATCAACTACACCACAAAGCGCACCCGCGCACGTTAAACAATTTCAAACCGCACTTATTCGCCGCAAAGAAGTCGAGCGTCTCACTGCGCTCTCGCGCTCCCGCATATACGCGCTTATGGCGACAGGCGATTTTCCGAAGCCTGTGCAATTGGGCACGATGTCGGTTGCGTGGCTTGAGGCGGAAATTCACGAATGGATTCGATTCAACCCACTCTGTTCGATGATACTGACAAGCAAGCGAAGTCGGATGGGCTGATGACCGTCATGGACGAGATTAACCGAAAGATGGGACAGGGCAGTCTGACCATTGCGGCATCGGGTCTTGGGCATGGCTGGGCAATGCGGCGGGAGCGGATGTCACCGAACTACACCACGGACTGGGATGAATTGCCTGTGGCGGGTTAGATGTTAGAACATATCAAGAGTGCAGTGTTTGGTGCGTCCCAGTTATCACTGCTGGCTGTAGCTGCTCTATCAAATTCAGTGAAATCTTTTATCTGTGGCATTTAAACGATAAACAGAAAGAATTTTTAAGTGGGAATTGGGAATGTTTCAGATCAACAAGGTTGCGCTTCATTGCTAACGCAGCGTCAGCAATCTCTTCATGTATAAGCGTATCGCTGGGAACCGAGATATGCTCATCTTCAAAGTGTTTGCTTGTGATAGCCTGACGTAATTTCACCATTGCATTTAAACAATTTGTCAGAATATTTGTTTCTTGCGTAATTGACATCAAACTCGCTAATCGCTGTGATAAGTCCCCCAATTTTATTTTGATTACAATTTCGAGTTGCTTATTTCTATTTGATGAATGGTATTCATTTGCATCTTCCAATATTTTATCTACTGACTCACATAGCCCGTCGGCGGATTTCGTAACCATTTCACGTCTGGATTTGTCTCTTTCACGCTTAACTGCAAGATTGTTTACTACTATCCAGCCAACAATGACCAAAGTTGCTGGCAAGCCAAATCTTGCAAGCTCTACCCAATAAGAACAGGCTTGATATTCCATATCTACTTCAAAGAATTGTATGATTCTTCAATATACTGCCGAACTTCAGTTTCGATAGATGGGTCACTTGATTTCAAGATAAGAATATCGTTGAGAACTGAAGGTGCAATACGCAATTTTCTAACTAACCCCCCAAATGCTTCCTCAAGAAAAGAAGAGCCGTAACCTATAGTTCCATCAAATTCGACCTGAACCTTTTCTCCTTTACTGAGAGGCTCCTCAAGAAATTGTTCCCGAAACGCCTCCCCACTTGTGGCTCCATTCTTTTTTAGCCTCCCAGTAGGATAGCGGGTAAAGTCTTTTGCAATATTTACAGTAATCATTTCATTCATCCTTTAAAGGGAGCGTCCACCAGATTATTGTGCCCCCTATATCAATACCCAAATTGCCCGACTTGAAGTTAACCTCAACCCCCTTTGCGTAATCATAGCTTATCCAGCCGGTATTGCTAATTACATAAAGGGTTCCGGTTCCATGCTTCTCTAGCACTGAAAGAGCGTCACGAGAGCCTTTCCCCCTAAAACCCTCATGTGTTCCAGACCTTCCGTACTCCATCGCAGTCCTAATAGCCACAACATCGTTGCTTTTACCAGTCAGTATCTGTTTCCATTTTGTACGGAAAATTTCAGGGATGGTCATATTTATAGTTGCACGATACCCGCAACCTAGGTCGCAAACTGCGGCTGAAAAAGAGCTATTGCGCACTTGGGTAAACATCCACCATTTTGTGTCCTCCAAACCACAAAATTTATCATTTCTAGGTTTGATATATGCGTGATCAACGGTGTTAGCTACAGCTTCACTAACACCTCGCCAAATCCCACTTAATTCAACTTGTTTAATGTGGTCTCGATTTGCACGTTCAGCAACATATTCAAGAATTTTTCCAATAGCATCGCCAGTTTGAGACGACCCTTTTGTGGCTTTCCAAAAAATTACATCTTCTCTTGCTGGAATTACATCGGAGCTATCGCCTGTCAGTTGATAAATTCCAATTTGTTTTAATACCTCGCGTGGTCGAAGCTGGCGCGGGTCAATGATGGTCACTGGTTTTTGCAAATCGGAAAGTTTGATTATCCTGTCCAACTCTGCAAAAAGAAGAATCGCTCCAGCAACGTGCAGTGACCTAGTTTCTTTAAAATCTAAACGTGTGGCTTTTTTCTGGGTCAATACAGTTTGTGAAATTGCCTTTAAAAATTTGACCAACTCAACCCCATTGGGTTGAATAAGGTTAATAGCGGTTGGGGCTTTTATTATTTCTCCGGGTCTCACATAACCATTGGATTTTGACCCGCGTTTTCGTTTATGCAACCGCTGTCTTGATGCTTCCCGATAGCAAGCTAATCTTTTATGTCGCATTACGAGATATGGTGTGCAACGTTTCACGACAACAATCCTTCACGCGCATTGGTCGTTGCCACATCACATGTCTGGCTACCCCTATTTATAGCCACGACTCCCCCAACGCCTGCGCCTGCTGCAATACCAGTTCCACAGCAGCATCCTGCTGGTCTGGGGGGTACTTGTATTTACGCAAGATGCGCTTGACCATTAGCCGCAGCTTGGCACGAACACTCTCCCGCTCTGTCCAGTCCACGCTGAGGTTCTGCCGCAGGCTCTCGGTCAGTTCATGGGCAATTTTCTTCAAGGTCTCGTCCGTCAGTTCCCGCACGGCAGACTCATTATCAGCTAGGGCATCGTAGAACCTAATTTCATCATCGGTCAGCCCAAGCTCCTCACCACGTTCCGCAACGGCACGGAACTTCTTAGCCATTTCGATTAGCTCTTCAATAACCTGCGCTGTTTCTATGGCACGGTTCTGGTAACGCTTGATGACGTTGGACAGCAGGTCTGAGAACTTCTTACCTTGCACCACGTTACCAGCAAACTTGCTCTTGATTTCACCTTCCAGTAACCGTTCCAGCAGTTCCACCGCAAGGTTACGCTCTGGCAGGTTACCCGTTTCGTGTTCGGGCGCATAAAGTGGACGTTGCCTACGCTTTGATGAAAATAGCCATGAACATCAACTACGGAAATTTCAAAGACCAAGTTTTTAGGGTGCAGGGAATCGAAAGAGCTAATACCTATACTTCCGTTTGGTCAACACTGCGCGACCTTCAGCATCCAACGAAGTCGGAAAACTTCTGAGCAACCCTGAAAACAGGCCGCGTAGAATCGCCTCCTACAACCTTTAGTGCTACGGCTGAGGCTTGCTTGTCAGGTGGGGTGGTAATGGCTGCAAGGGCTGTTTTAGGCTGCCCAGAGGGGTTATTTTTAATCACCAGCAATCACAGGCTATTGTTTCTCAGCATTTTCAACAGGGAGGCGTGAATGGCATTTGTGGGAAGTGCAATAATGACACGCGAAAAGGCAAGAAAAGCTGCCCTAAAATATGTAGCCAAAAACAGTTGCAACGCTTTTATTTACCGCCGTTGCGATGGTACTTTTGGCTTCACCTGTGAAGTTCGCGGGACTGATTGGGCAATTGTAGAGGTCGTGAAGTGAGCGAGGTGAACACATCACATTAAAGGATAGAGACCGTCCAAAGTGGCACTGAATGTGGCACTGATTCAAATATTCACCAGACGTAAAAAAGGCCTGCATCGCTGCAAGCCTTTATTTTACTGGTGCCGCTTGACGGACTCGAACTGTCGACCTACCGCTTACAAGGCGGTTGCTCTACCAACTGAGCTAAAGCGGCATTATCTTTTGCAAACTGGTAGGTCGTGCCAGATTCGAACTGGCGACCAACGGATTAAAAGTCCGCTGCTCTACCGGCTGAGCTAACGACCCTCCGCAAAAGAGCGCGAATTATACGGGTTTAGCCCACCCTGTCAACGCAAAATACCGCCTGCCACAAGGTTTGGCGCGCCAGGGTCGCGATAGTCGGTCGGGTCGGCCATGCCGGCGGCAATAAACCCGGCGCGGCGCAAGCGGCATGAGTCGCATTTGCCGCAGGCGCGCCCCGATTCATCGGCTTGGTAGCAGGAAACGGTCTGCGCGTAATCCACGCCAAGCGCAATGCCCTGCCGGATAATCTCTGCCTTGGACAAGTGCAGCAGCGGCGCATGGAGGGTCAGCGGATGCCCTTCAACGGCAGCTTGGGTAGCGAGATTTGCCATACGCTCGAAGGCCTCGATATAGGCGGGGCGGCAATCGGGGTAGCCGGAATAATCCACCGCGTTCACGCCGATGAAAATATCTTGCGCCTGCAACACTTCGGCCCAGGCCAATGCCAATGCCAGCATGATGGTGTTGCGCGCGGGAACGTAAGTGGGCGGGATGCCCTCGCTGGGCTGTTGCGGCACGGCAATGTTGTGGTCGGTAAGGGCGGAGCCGCCAAATCCGGTGAGGTCGATGTTGATCACCCGGTGTTCATGCGCGCCAAGCATTTGCGCGACGCGCTGCGCGGCGGCCAGTTCGGCGTGATGACGTTGTCCGTAATCCACGCTCAGCGCGTAGCAGGTGTATCCCTGCGCACGCGCCATCGCCAGCACGGTTGCCGAATCCAGTCCACCCGACAAAAGTATGACGGCGTTTTTCATCATCAATGTCTTTCCATCAATGTCCGGGAGCGTTGTTCCACAACAGCTTGTGCAATTGCAGCAGCATCCTGACCGGCAGGCGGTCGCGCAATATCCATTCGGCCAATTGCGTGGCATCAAGCGTAGCGTGTGCCGGAGAGAAAACTATTGCGCATTGACCGGTGAGTTGATGTTGCTGAATGATTAGCCTGGCCCATTGGTAATCGTTCTCGTCGCACAGCACAAATTTGATTTCATCATGCTGTGCCAGCAACGGCAGATTTTCCCAAAGGTTTTTTTCGGCTTCGCCGGATGCGGGGGTTTTGATGTCCACCACGCGCATCACGCGCCCATCCACTTCGCCGATATCCAGTGCGCCACTGGTTTCCAACGACACCTCGTAGCCCGCATCGCATAAGGCGCGCAACAACAGCAGGCAGTTTTTTTGCGCCAGCGGTTCGCCGCCGGTGACCGTCACATAACGCGGCGCATATTCCGCAACTTGTTGGAGGATGCTGGCGATGCTGCAATTCTGCCCACCCGTAAAAGCATAGCGGGTGTCGCAATAGGAACAGCGCAGCGGGCAACCAGTCAAACGAATAAACACCGTAGGCAGGCCGATACGGCTGGTTTCGCCTTGCAGGGAAAAAAATATTTCGCTGATGCGCAGTTGCGGCGCGTTACTGATGGAGCTACTAGCCATTCGACTTGGCGAGTCAACTACACTCGCCAAGTCGCTGGTTATGGCGAAGCCAGCCGATTGCGGGAGCAACTGCGATGCCGCTCCTCCCGTACCCGATGAATCCACTCCAACATCTTGGAGCGGCAACTGTGCGCCCGGATTCACATGCGACATGTGGAGACTACTTGAGGGTAGCGAGAAGTTCTTTGGCCTTGGCAGCCGCTTCGCTGGAGGGGTATTTGGCAATGAGCTGTTTGAGGGTTTTCTTGGCAGCTGCGTCCTGTTTCAATTCCTGCTGACATCCGGCGATATTGAATAACGTATCCGCAGCTCTTGGGGTATTCGGAAACGCCTTGAGCAGCCCTTGATAGGTATCGAGCGCGCCCTGGTATTCCTTCAGGGCAAGCTGCGCGTTACCCAGCCAATAGTGGGCATTGGGCGCATGCGCCGATTCGGGGTATTTGCCGATAAAATCCAAGAATGCTTTGGCTGCACTTGCGTGGCTGCCGCCCTTGAACAAGCTATAAGCGGCTTCAAAAGCGCGGTTCTCCGCCGCAGTGTCATCGGGATCAACTGGAACGGTTGCAGCGGAAGGGCCGCCATCGGTCGGCACACTATTCTCTGCTGGTTCGAAACGGCGCAGGCGCGTATCCAAATCCACATAAAAATCTTTCTCACGCTTTTCTGCATCCTGCAAACCGCGCACCAGCTCTTCATTCTGTCCATGCAACTTGCGGATTTCGCCGTTCAATGCGTCGATCTGTCCCGACAAGTCGAGCAACGACCTGACTTGCTGTTCGGCAATCGCTGCTTGCTTGAGCAGAACCTCTTCAAGCTTGACCACGCGCACTTCGAGTTGCTGGATTTGTTTGCGCGCATCGTCATCCGAAAACAACCCCGCTTGCACGGGGGGGGCGACACACAAAGCCAGCAACAGGAGAATGCGTTGCATTGGCCGAAAGCTCGCGCAGCGATTCGTTTGCCCCCTCTCCCGCTTGCGGGGGAGGGTTGAAGAGGGGGAAACGGGCATAACGAGTTTCATTTCCAGACTTGCGATGCCCGTTAACATGGTGTTACTTCGCGTAATTCAGATCGGTGCGACGGTTCTGTTTCCAGCATGCCTCGTCGTGGTCGGTGCAACGCGGCTTTTCTTCGCCATAGCTGACATTATCGAGTTGGCTGGCTTTCGCGCCACCCAGCTCCAGCATTTTCTTCACGCCGTCAGCGCGGCGCTGGCCGAGGCTGAGGTTGTATTCGTTGCTGCCACGCTCGTCACAATTGCCTTCGAGGCGCACATTGCGGTTGGAATGACCGGCAAGGTACTTTGCATGTGCCTGCACCATGGGTTTGTCTTCATCCTGCACCACCGCCACATCGAACGGGTAATAGGCGCTACGCTTGGACAGGATGCTGTTGGGGTCATTCAGCGGATCAATATCGGTTGCAGCACTAGGAGCAGCAGGGGTCGTCTTGGATCCTTCGACCTGCTTTTCAACCTTTTGTGTTGGCGTTGCCGGTGCGGCAACTGACTCGGGTTCTTTTTTACTGGCACAGGCGGCCAGCAAATTGACCAACACGATACTGATAACAAGTTTTTTCATGGCATTTTCCTTTGCTAGGTTAGATTAATAAGTTAATTATAGGGTCCCCACATGGGCTCGCGTGCATCGCCGTTTTGCGTGAACATGTGCTGCTTGACACGACCGTCGCTGGACACAGTCGCCAATATACCACGACCTCGCGCCTCGCTGGCAAACAGAATCAGCTTGCCGTTGGGCGCGAAGCTGGGCCTTTTCTCCCATCCGCCCTCGGTGAGCAAGGACATCTGCCCGGCCTGCAAGTCCTGCACGGCAATATAAAACTTGCCTTTGACGAGATGGGCAAACACGAAGCTCTTGCCGTCCAGGCTATGCCGTGGCGAAAAATTGGTGCCCTCGTCGAATGTCATGCGCTGCGCCGGGCCGCCTGCCACCGGCATGCGGTAAATCTGCGCGCTGCCGCCGCGATCCGAGGTGAACAGCAGAGATTGCCCATCCGGCGAAAAATTCGGCTCGGTATCGATCGCACCGCTGAAGGAGAGGCGGCGCAACTCGCTGCCGTCCGGGCGTACCAGATAAATCTGCGAGCTGCCATCGCGCGTCAGCACCACGGCCAATTGCTTGCCGTCCGGCGACCAGGCCGGCGCACTGTTGCTGCCGCGAAAATTGGCCAGCACCACGCGCTGATTGGTGTACAGCGACTGCACATACACGGTGGCATGCCCGGTCTCGAAGCTCACATAGGCAAGATGGCTGCCATCCGGCGACCAGGCGGGAGACATGATGGGCTCGTTTTGCGCCAGCACCACCTGTTCGTTATGGCCGTCGCTGTCCGCCACGACCAGGCTAAACCGCTTGCCCTGCCGGTTCACATAAACGATGCGGGTACTGAACACGCCCTTGTCGCCGGTCATTTTTTCATAAATCAAATCCGCGATACGATGGCCGATGGCGCGGATTTGATTTTCGTTTGCCGAAACGGCCTGGCCGGCCAACTCCGTTTCCTTGACCGCGTCCAGCAGGCGGAAGCGCGCCTCGATGCGGCCGTTGAGCTGCGCTTCGACCATGCCGATCGCCAACGCCTCCGCGCCGCGTACCTGCCAATCGGCATAGTTGACTTCGGCGGGCTGGTGCGGCGATTTTCCCGCCGGATCAACCAGCCGGAACAGCCCGCTGCGCAGCAAATCTCCCGTCACCACTTCGTTGATGGTCTGCGCGATTTTTTCATCCCCACCGAACGGCACGATGGCAATCGGAATCTGATTTTCGCCCGCCCCGATGATCTCGATATTCAGCGTCGCCATGGAAATGGACGCCTGCACCAACAGCCACAGACCGAACAACCCCCGCAATACTCCCGCCATTACTCCTCCTTTTCGCCCGGTTCAAATCCCAGATTTAATTTACGAAATTTATTGAACAGCGCCGCATCCGCAGGCAGCGGCAACGGCTGCGATTTCAGGATCGCGCGCTCCACCGCATTATCATACGCCGCATTGCCGCTGGATTTGGTCAATCTTGCGCTCAGCACCGTGCCGCCCGGCAGCAACGTCACCGAAAATTCGGCGCGCGCATCCTCCGCCACATCCGGCGGCATCACGATATTACGTTTAATTTTATTGCTTATCTTGCCGATATGCTCGTCCACCAAACGACCAATCACGGCTGCCTGCGCGGCGCGCGTCCGCGCGGCTTGCTCGGCCTGTTCACGCGCGGCCTGTTCGGCAATTCTGTCAGCCCTTTCTTTTTCGGCCGCCTTCGCATCAATTTTTTTCTCGGGAGTCGGAGCCGGTTTCTTTTTTTCCGGCTTCACCTCAACCGGTTTGGCTTCTACCTTCTTTTTCTCTGACTTTTTTTCCGGCTTTTCATCCGGCATCACAATCTCCGGCTCAACAATTTTTTCCGGCTGCGGTGGCGGCACTTCCGGCTCGACTACTTTTTCCGGTGGCGGCGCTTCCTCGATTTTAGGCTGGGCAGGCGGCGCGTCCACCATGTCCGGCAGGCTCTGCCATAACTCCACACTCATCGCCCCGGAAGGCTGCGCCTGCCAGGCAAAGCCGAAATACAACAGCGCAAAAAACGCGCCATGCACCGCCACGGCCAGGATGCCCGCAGGCAGCCGGTAAGGTTCACGATAAACAATTGCGCTCATTTGCCCTTTGCTTGAGTGAGCAAACCGACCTTCTTGATGTGCTGTTGTTGCAGCACATCCACCACGTTGATGACTTCTTCGTAGCGCACATCCTTGTCGGCTGAAATCACTACCGCCTGCTCCGCCTGTGCGCCCTGCCGGGTTTTGAGGATCGCGACCAGCTCATCGCGCGACACACGGCTTTCCTTGCCGCCCCGGCTGTGGTCGCGCAACGAGAGTGTCGCGTCTTTTTTGATGACGACTTCCAGCGGCGCAACCGGCGGGGGCAGCGACTGGCCGATCTGCGGCAATTCTATTTGCCCGGGATTCATCAGCGGTGCGGTCACCATGAAAATTACCAGCAGCACCAGCATCACGTCAATATAAGGCACGACGTTTATCTCGTTCATCAGGCGGTTATTGGAGCGGCTATTTGTTCTCATGGCTGGCTAACGGCTGGCGTTGCAACACGTTGGAAAACTCTTCGGTGAAACTCTCGAAGCGCGTGGCCAGACGATTGATGTCATGCGCGTAGCGGTTGTAGGCAACCACTGCCGGAATCGCCGCGAACAGCCCCATCGCGGTCGCCACCAGCGCCTCGGCGATGCCCGGTGCGACATGCGCCAGCGTCGCCTGCCCGACATTCGCCAGCCCGCGAAATGCGTTCATGATGCCCCACACCGTGCCGAACAGCCCGACATACGGGCTGACCGAGCCGACCGAAGCGAGAAACGCCAGATGCGATTCCAGCCGGTCCATCTCGCGCTGGTAGGTCGCGCGCATCGCACGGCGCGTGCCTTCCATCACCGCCGCCGCATCCACGCCATGCTGTTTCCGCAGCTTCACGAACTCGACGAAACCGGCGGCAAATATCCGCTCCAATGCGCCCTGGTCGCGCTGCGCACCACCGCTCGCTTGCTTATACAGCTCATTCAGATTCTGGTTGTGCCAGAACGCCTCCTCAAATTCAGCAGTCAATCTGACCTCGCGGCGGATGGCAAACAGCTTGAGAAAAATGTACCACCACGACATCAGCGACACCAGCAGCAACAATCCCATCACCAGTTGCACCAGCAGGCTGGCATTGCCGATGAGATGTATGAACGATAAATCCTGCGTTACTTCCATTGCGATCCTTTCCCGATTAAACCTTCAACTGCTTGCGCAACACCTCCGGCACGCTAACCGGTTTGAAACCTTCCAGCGAAACGCACACCAGATGCACTTCCGCTTCAGTCAGCAGCTCATCACCGCACCGCACGCTCTGTATCAGATTCAGGCGGCTGCGCCCGATCTCCTTGATCTGCGCTGTGACATTCAGCAAATCGTCGAGCAGCGCGGGCTTGAGATAATCCAGCTTGAGCGTTCGCACCACGAATACCACACCAAATTCCTTCATCAATCCGGCGTTGCTGTAGCCGTATGTGCGCAGCCACTCGGTGCGCGCCCGCTCCATGAAATTCACATAGCTCGCGTGATACACCACCCCGCCCGCGTCGGTGTCCTGGAAATACACACGTATCGGCAAACTGAATACAGGGTCGCGCTTACTCATCCTCATCGCTCTCGTTCGATCGAGTTTCCATTTTATCAATCCCTATCAGGCAACCGACAAACAATTCATACGCCATCGCGCTTCATCTATCCATTGCATCATACAAAGCGCGCAACTCTGGCCGCCTGCTTTTCAGTGAGGTCATCATATTTATGGCCATCATTGCACCGCAGGTTTGGATGCGCGCAACCATTCCTGCACCGGCAGCAAATCATCCCAATCCACCGTCTCGCCGAGGCTGCCGTCATCCTTCACCACACGCAAGCGGCTCTGGTCTTTGGTGAGAAACAGCACTTTCCCGTAACACTTCGGAATACGCCGCGCCTTGCGCGCGGCATCCTTGGTGTTCTCCTTGGTTTCGATCAGCCGTATCACCGGCACATCGCCGGGCACATGCGACAGGCAAACCACAAAGTCGGGGTGAAAATAGTTTTGATGTTCGCCACGCACCAGCCGCACGGCGTAAGGCTTGCGATCCGGGTTGCGGTGCCACCACTCCACGAAGTCCGCGTGATCCAGCGCCTTGGCGAATTCGCGCTCTTCGCCGTTCAGCTTGAGCAAGTTGTCATATTTGCCGATGCTCAATTCTCCGCCGACAAACGGCATCTTGCGATCAGCCAGCCATTCGCGCTCATCTACCGTCAGCAAGGTTTCGATTCTCGCCAGATCGTCTTCCGAAGGCGGTAACACCCCATAAATATTTTTGCGCGAAGCTGCCAGACTCAATGCAGCAGGAAACACCATCAAATCCGGCAGCGGCGCCGCATCTTCAAGCGTGGTAAATTCGGCGACGATACCTTGCATCAACTCTGCAATGTTCTGCGCTTCGCGGCGTATCACCCAATGCGCGGCGTCTCGCGCAGAGCGCTTTAGCTGTGCCTCTAGTGGGCGTGCCTCCGCATCGAGATGATCAAACTCTTCCACGATCAAACCACGCAAACGGCTGGCCAGCACCTCGACGATGATGCGCACATCCTCGTCCTCCACCTGCGGCAAATTGCGCAGAATACCGATTGCCTCACGCGCCAGCGCGCTGCGGTCGGTAATCATCAGCACCTCTTCCTCATGGCGCGCGCCTTGGGTCAATTCGGTATGCACCTCTTTTTCCTTGAGCCGGTTCAACGCCGCGCGCACTGCATTTCGTTTTAATTCGTCCGGTATCGGCAGGCGTGTCGCAACCGCTTCCGACACCTTGTTCATATCCTGCATCTGCGGACGCTGTTCGCGCTTGAGTGCGCGCGGCAAGCTGCGGATATGGGTGTGGCGCAAATAAGCGCGTATACCCTTTCCCTTTAACAGCTCCAGCAGTTCGGCTTCGGTGCGCGGCGTATCAGGTTTGCGCGGAGGTACGCCAGCCGCCGGCGCGCCCGGCGCCGCACCAATATCAAATAGCACTTCGTCCAACTTATAGCCATCATCGGCCTCGCCGGACGAACTGCCGAACAGCGACTGCTGCGGCCCCACGGTTGTGGGAGCCGCCGGGGCATGCGCCGGGAAGTCGGGTGCCGTCTTGTTCTCCGGCAAGGGCAAGTCATACATCAAAGGGGCTTGCAATGTTTCACGGTTGGTCAGCACCACCGCGCCGGATTCTGTCTGGCGCACCAGCAGTTTTTCGGTCTGCCCTTCGAGTTGACTTTTTACCGCGCTGCTGGCTTGCACCGCCGCCTCAAAGCCGCGCTGCGCCTCCGCATTCGCCAGATAAACATAAGCGGTATCCAATTCCGGCGGGATCGGCATCGGCTTGGGAAATGCCTCGCGAATCGGGCGCGACACGCGCATCACCCGCCCGATAAACTGCATCGCAAAATCCGCATCGTTCACCGACTTGGTCGAGGCCAACACAAACGCGCGCGGCGCATCGAACCCCGTGCCCGCCGACTGCTTGAAGATCAGCACTTCCTTGCTGCTGTCATTGGCAATCGCCGCCATCAACACCGGATCGGGATCATCCGAAGAATGCTTGCCGATCAGCGCCGGATGCACCCCGCACAGCTTGATTAAATCCTGCTCGGCCTCTTCCACCGTCTTGTCGCCGTTCGCCACCTGCACCAGCAGCAGCGGCGTCAGCGGTACACCCGCTATTTGCAACTGCTTCTTGAGCCGCTGTGAGCGCTTCCATGCCTGGCGCAACACCGTGCGCTTCAGGTCGGCTACCGTCTGCACGCTTTGGCGCAAGTCGTACACCACCGCCTCGATGTAACGTTTGTTGAGCCGCGCATTCACCACCTCGTCGCGGCTGGCGGCAAAACTCTCGAACGCGCTCTTACCCGCCTGCTGTAAAAACTCCAGCAGCCGCTCGTCCTTCGGCGTCGCCGTCGCCATGATTAAAAAATCCGCGTTCAGCCAGTGCGCGAACTTGCCAAATTCCGTAGTCTTGTCCAAGCCGATGTGCGCCTCGTCCACCACCAGCCCGATGGACAAGCCCTGCACGCCCGCGCGCGCTACAAATTCCGCCAGCGTGCGCATATCGTCGTCGGCATTCGAGTTATAGCCCGTCTTGCGGTCGGTCGCTTTTGCCACGCCTTGCGCGGTGGAGAGCAACACCATGCCGGAACGGGCATCCTGATTGCGTCCACGCGCCAACATTACCGGAATCAGCCCGGCGCAATTCGCCGCCAGCGCGTCCTCGGTCTGCTGCACCAGATTCACGAACGGCACAAACCATAACCACAGCGTGGGGCGCGCCGCACTCACCGACTCCAGCACGCGCGAAACGATGAAGGTCTTGCCCGAACCTGTCGGCGCGCGCAGCAAACAAGGAGGAGCGGCATCGCGCAACAATGCGCGCGTCATGCCTTCCACAATCGCGCTTTGAAATGCCTCCGGCTCAATGGCTGCCGATTGCGCGGCGATGATGTCGCGGATGGTCATTTATCATCCTCGCGCAAAACTTGTTCTGCACTTTGTTGAAGGGTCAGTTCGATCTCGCGCCGCAACGCTTCATGATCGGGCAAATAGAGCTGGTATTTCTGCACAAAAAGTTGGCTGTTCATCTGGTAGGTGGCATATTCCACCAGCAGCTCATCCTTGTTGCGGCTGAGAATAATGCCGATGGGCGGATTGTCGCCCTCGACGTTCTCTTCGTTGGCGAAGTAGCCAAGATACAGGTTCATCTGACCGATGTCATGGTGCTGCACCTCGTTGATTTTCAGATCAACCAGCACGAAACAGCGCAGGATACGGTGGTAAAAAACCAGATCGACTTTGTAGTGGGTGTTGTTGATCGTGACACGATACTGCCGCCCGACAAAGGTGAAGCCCTTGCCCAGTTCCAGCAAAAATTGCTGAAGGTGATCGCACAACTGGGTTTCGAGCTGGGTTTCGGACACCTGATGCGGCTCGGGAATTTTCAGGAACTCGAATATGTATGGCTCGCGCAGCAAGTCGGATGGCTGCGTAACGATTTGCCCTTGTCCGGCGAGTTGCAGGATGCCCGCCTTGTCTTGGCTGGCGGCCAGGCGCAGGAATAGCGCTGCGGCTTTTTGCCGTTTTAGTTCCGGTACAGACCAGCGTTCGGCAATCGCTTGTTTCTCGTAAAAGCCACGCTCCAGCTCATCGTCCAGCTTGAGCAATTCGACATAGTGCGACCAGCTCAATAAGTGAGAAGGCTTCTGACTTATTGGATAACGCAGATAGAGCAGCCGCATGTAAACAAGGTTGCTGCGGCTGAAACCCTTGCCATGGCGCAAGTTCAGGTCTATTGCCAAACTGGCAACCAGCGCCTTGCCGTAGTCGGCGCGAATTTTTCCGCCCTGCTCAAACTCGACAATGTGCTGCCCGACCTGCCAGTAAGTTTCAATGAGATGGGTGTTGACCGCCTGCATCGCGGCAACACGCCCTTGGGTATAGGTGTGGGAGATTTGCTCCAGCAACTGCTGATAATTGTCGCTCGATGCCAGGCTCATTCCGCATTCCCCATATTGCCGTAGGGGCGCGATTCATCGCGCCCTTTGGTCGACACGGGCGCAATAAATTGCGCCCCTACAAGCGCATCCATCAGGCTATAGCAATTCGCCTCCACGCCGCGCGCGGCGAGCTGTTCGCTCAAGGTTTTGGGGCGGGTGGAATATATCGCCAACCTTGCCGCGCCATACCGTTGCGGCCAGGCGGCGAGAATTTCTACCGTCTCTGCATTCACCTCATTGCACACCAGCAACTCACAATCCTCCACCCGCCCGAGGCGCTGCACCGCGCCTTCCGATGGGGCGCGCACCACGCCCAGGCGTTTTAACGCCAGCAGTTGGAAGGCGTGCGCCGCATCGATTTCAAAATACGCGTCGGCGGCTTCCACCTTGTCCAGTTGCAGATAAGCGAATTCGCCGCCTTGCGCCAATGTGTAACCCGGCTTGCCGCCATAGCCGTTGATCACGCGGCGCATCCGCTCCGCGCACACATCGCGGCACAGGTTTTTGTCCGGCTCCTTGGTGTTGGCCTCGGTGCTGGAACACAGGATGAAACGGCGCTGCCCGCCATCTCCGGCATTCAGCTCCAGCACGGCCTGCCCGGTGGTGCCGGAACCGGCGAAGAAATCGAGCACGATGTCGTTGGGTTGGGTGGCTTGGGCGAGCAGGCCTTTGATGAGTGACAAAGGTTTTGCGTAGTTGAAAGCACGGTCGCCGAAAATCTCCGCGACAACACGCGCACCCTCCTGATTGTTACTCGACACAAAACTGTTTTCCGCTGCGTAGTCGCCGTCCTCAGCTGTGGGCACAACCCAACTCGATAGCGGTTGGGTTTGATTGCGCAAATCTGCCTTGTAGCGCTTGAAGCGCGGGCGACCAAAACCCACCAGACGGCCTACCCATAATTCGAGATTGGGCAGATCACGGCGCAGAACTGCATTTTTACCGACCTTTGGTACATCACCACGGTCAATCGCGGCAAGCAATTCGTCCATCGTATGCCACGTTTCGACGCGCTGCTCTTTCGGAAATAAAACCTGCCCCAGCTCGATGAATTCTTCCATCGTTTTGGTCTGTACCGTTTGCCCTTCTTTCAAGCGCTCTTGCGAGGCATATACCCAGATGCGATCCGGGTTTGGCGGATAAACGATGCCGGTTGCCGGGTCTTGCAGCGGGTAATACAGGTTAGGGCGTTCCTTGTAGGAGAAGCCAAGCGTCAAATCGCTGGACATCCAGTCTCCGCGCGGATCGTTATCCAGATTGTCATATGCCTCATAGCTTTTTTCAAAGCCATTGAAACTGAATCCTTCATTGCCATACACCAGCACATGCTCGTGATCGACCGAAAGAAAACATTGCTGGTCGGCATTCGAGCCTTGCCGTGTGCGCCAGGTGATCGTGCCCAGCCGCATCCCCGGAAACACCTCGTCCATCAGCAACTCCAGCCGCGCGCGGTTTTCGTCATTGATCGACACCAGAATCACGCCCTCCGGCGTGAGCAGATCGCGGGCGAGCGTCAGGCGGCGATATAAAAACTCCAGCCACTGCGAATGCCGCCAGCGGTCGTTTGCGCCGACGTAATGGTCGTTATAGACCCAATCTTTGTTGCCGGTGTTGTATGGCGGGTCGATGTAGATGACGCGGATTTTTCCGGCATGGGTGGCGCGCAACAGGCGCAACGAATCGTAGTTGTCGCCTTCGATGATGAGGTTGCGGTGGGTGAAACCACCCTCTCCCCAGCCCTCTCCCGCCTGCGGGAGAGGGAGCGCATTCCCCTCGCCCACTTGTGGGAGAGGGGCTAGGTGAGAGGGAGCGTGGCTCCACTTCTCCACCAGTCTCGGCAACACCACATCGGCATTCAGCGCCGCATCGCGTTCGATGGCATTCGCTTCCCAGTAAAGCCCCAACTTTTGTTTGGTGAGATGCTCCACCAGCAGGCGGCGTAATTGCTGCTCGTTCAGGTGTTCGAGTTGTGCAAGCAGGTTGGCGGCGCGGGGAGTGTCGGTCATGTCGGTGCGTTAAACATTGCCATCCAGCAAATCCCCAATGACCGGATTGTTCGCCACTACCAGCCCGAAATGGCGGTAGGCATTCGCGGTGGCCACCCTGCCGCGCGTGGTGCGTTGCAGATAGCCTTGCTGGATAAGATACGGCTCCAGCACATCTTCGATGGTGTCGCGTTCTTCACCTATCGCGGCGGCGAGGTTATCCACGCCGACCGGCCCGCCGAGAAATTTCTCGATCACGGTCAGCAGCAGTTTGCGATCCATCACGTCCAGGCCCCGCGAGTCCACATCCAGCATGGTCAGCGCGGCATCCGCCACTTCGCGCGTGGCGTTGCCATCGGCGCGCACATCGGCGTAGTCGCGCACGCGGCGCAGCAGGCGGTTGGCGATACGCGGCGTGCCGCGCGAGCGTTTGGCGATTTCCAGTGCGCCATCGGGCGAAATGGGCAGTTCCAGCAAACCGGACGAGCGGGTGACGATGCGCTGCAACTCTTCCGGCGTGTAAAACTCCAGCCGTGCGACGATGCCGAAACGGTCGCGCAGCGGGTTGGTCAGCATCCCGGCGCGCGTGGTCGCGCCGACCAGGGTGAACGGCGGCAGATCGAGCTTTACCGAGCGCGCCGCCGGGCCTTCGCCGATCATGATGTCGATCTGGTAATCCTCCAGCGCGGGGTAGAGAATTTCTTCCACCACCGGCGACAGGCGGTGGATCTCGTCGATGAACAGCACGTCGTTCGGTTCGAGATTGGTCAGCAGCGCGGCGAGATCGCCGGCGCGCTCCAGCACCGGGCCGGACGTGTGGCGCAGGTTTACGCCCATTTCGCGCGCGATGATTTGCGCCAGCGTAGTCTTGCCCAAGCCCGGCGGCCCGAACAGCAACACATGATCGAGTGGCTCTTTGCGCCGCTTTGCCGCCTCGATGAAGATTTCCAACTGGCCACGAATTTTTTCCTGCCCGACATACTCGTCGAGCTGCTTCGGGCGCAACGCGCGCTCCAACACCTCCTCATGTTTCGAAGCAGAAGTGGAGGCAATCAAACGCGGTTCGGCGGAGAGGTTGTCGCTGTGGATCATGCTTTGGATAATAGCTTAAGCGGCTTCATGACTTGGACAAAAGCTTGAGCGCCTGGCGGATACCGTCCGAGACGCTGGCGTCCTTGGGCAATTGTTTGGCCGCCCAGTCAGCTTCCTTCTCGTTGTAGCCCAGAGCCAACAGCGCATTGGCGATATCGTTGCCGGTCGAAGTGGCCGCCGCACCTTGCGCGGCATTTGTGCCGGTTGCCGCAAATTTGCCCTGCAATTCCAGCAGCAGCCGTTCGGCGGTCTTCTTACCTACGCCGGGAATCTTGGTGAGACGGCCCGCCTCCTTATTCGCCACCGCAATCGCCAGGTCGTTCAGGCTCAACCCGGACAACACCGACAATGCCAGCTTGGGGCCAACCCCGCTAATCTTGAGCAACAGGCGGAACGCGAGGCGCTCCTCGTTGCTCGAAAATCCGTACAACAGATGCGCGTCTTCCCGCACGATGAGTTGCGTGTGCAGCACCACTTTTTCGTGCAGAACCGGCAGGTTGTAGAACGTGCTCATAGGCACGTCCAGTTCGTAGGCTACGCCCTGCACATCCAGCAGGATTTGCGGCGGATTCTTTTCCAGCAAAATTCCAGTTAAGCGACCGATCATTATTTCTATCCCAAGGTTAAAGCCAGCGTTAAACCCAGCGCGAGCAAGGCGCCATGCAGCAGCATCGCGGCGATGGTCAGCTTGATCGCGCTACCGAGTTGCTGCGGTTGCGCGGCATGGCGCAGCAACATCTGCGCAGCTTTGATGCTCAACGGTAACGCCAGCAAAGCCAGCAGGGCAAGCGTCGGCAACCAGCCCAGCATCACACTGGACAACACCCACACATAAGCCAGCGCCGCGATCAGCGCATAGCCCCAGCGCGCCTGCCGCACCTCCAGCCGCGCGACCCAGTGCAGCTTACCCGCCGCCTTATCCGCTTTGCGATCCGGGAACTGGTTGATGTAGAGCAGGTTGGCCACCAGCAGCGCGTAAGATAAGCCCGCCACCAATGGCGCGATGGAAAAGCCTTTGCGCTGCACAAAATCGCTACCCACAGCGATCAATAAAAATCCCGCCGTTACGCATAACTCGCCCAGGCCACGGCTGTTCAAACGGAACGGCGGCGCGGAATACGCCCAGCCGATGAACAGGCCGGCGAGGCCGACATAAAGCAGTTGCGGGGCGGAGCGCAGCATCAGCCACAGCCCGGCCAGCACCACACCTGACAGCAGCGCAAAGCCGAAGTTGCGCGTCTGCACCAAGGTCAGCACGCCGTTCTGGATGAAGCGGCTGCCGCCGGTGAACGGAAAAATACGTTCTGTATTTTGCGCGTCAGTGCCGTTCAGCGCATCGTAATAATCGTTCAGCACATTGACTCCGGCATGCGCCAGCAGCGCGAACAACAGCGTAATCACCGCCAGCTCCGGGCTAAACGGGATACCGTCATGCCACGTGATCGCCAGCCCGATCAGGCACGCCATCAGGCTCGCCGTGAGAAACGCCGGGCGCGTCGCCGCAGCGTAGCGCAGCAGCGGGTTGTGAAATGATTCAATGGTCGGCTCCAGCGGCCGCGCCGTCATACCAGCCTCCCCCCGCGAACACGAAAACCCTGGGTCGCCAGCGCACCCAACCCCATCCCGCCATGCGCGTGGCAAATCGCGCAAGCCAGCGCATCCGCCGCATCCGGGCCAGGCATGCCGGACAGTTTCAACAGGCGCTGCACCATCTCCTGCACCTGCTCCTTTTTGGCATGACCGTTGCCGACCACCGCCTGCTTGACCTGCAACGCGGTATATTCCGCCACCGGCAAGTTCGCCAGCACCGCCGCGCAAATCGCCGCGCCGCGCGCCTGGCCGAGCAGCAGGGTGGATTGCGGGTTGACGTTGACGAACACTTTTTCCACCGCGACCTGCTGCGGCTGATGCTGCGCGATCACTTCGCCGAGAGAATTCAAAATTGCCTTCAATCGTTCCGGCAACTCGCCGTCAGGCGTCTTGATGCAACCGCTGGCAACGTAGTGCAGTTGCTGGCCTTCTTTGTCAATGACGCCAAAGCCGGTGATGCGCAGGCCGGGGTCGATACCCAAAATACGCACTGGAGAAGGGGGAAGGGGGAAGGGGGAAGAGTGGGTCATCGGAACACGCAGGTTTTACCCTTATCCCTTCCCTCTTCCCCATTCACTTCCTTCATTCCTCGATCACTGCCGTCGTATAAACTTCCTGCACGTCGTCCAGATTCTCCAGCGCGTCGAGCAGCTTCTGCATCTTCGCCGCATCTTCGCCGGTAAAGATCACTTCGTTGGCCGGCTTCATCGTCACTTCGGCCAGCTCCGGCTTGTAGCCCGCCGCTTCCAGTGCCTGCTTCACGTTCACGAAATCGTTGGGCGCGGCGATCACTTCGATGCTGCCATCGTCGTTGGTCGAAATATCTTCAGCGCCGGCATCCAGCGCGACTTCCATCAGACCGTTCTCGTCGGTACCCGGCGCGAAGATCATCTGCCCACAGTGCTTGAACAGGAACGCCACCGAGCCGTCCGTCCCCAGATTGCCGCCGTTTTTGGTGAAGGCATGACGCACTTCCGCGACGGTGCGCGTCTTGTTGTCGGTCATGCAATCCACCATCACCGCCGCGCCGTTAATGCCGTAGCCCTCGTAGCGCAGCTCCTCGTAGCTCACCCCATCGAGCTGGCCGCTGCCACGCTTGATGGCATTCTCTACGGTATCTTTCGGCATGTTGTTCTCGCGCGCCTTTTCGACCGCCAGGCGCAGGCGCGGATTGGCTCCCGAATCGCCGCCGCCCATGCGCGCCGCGACGGTGATTTCCTTGATCAGGCGCGTGAAGATTTTGCCGCGCTTGACATCCTGCTTGCCCTTGCGGTGTTGAATGTTTGCCCATTTGCTATGCCCGGCCATATTGCTCTCCAAAAACCAATCGCGTTGTTTTACAAAAATATAGTGGCGCGATGTTATCATTTCCGCCCCAATATCCCAACATCAGGCCACGCCAAGGCCAGAATGGACCGCCATGACCGAACCGCTGCTGATCGCCAAGAACCACGAACAGGAACTCCACCTGCTGCCGCAGATGGCCAACCGCCACGGGCTGATCACCGGCGCGACCGGCACCGGCAAGACCGTCACATTGCAAACGCTGGCAGAAGCGTTCAGCCGCATCGGCGTGCCGGTGTTCCTCTCCGACATCAAGGGCGACCTGTCCGGCATCGGCAAGGCGGGCGGCGGCAACGCCAAGGTCGCCGCGAGGGTGGAGCAGCTCAAACTGGATGGTTTTACCCATCGCTCGTTCCCGGTGACGTTCTGGGATGTGTTCGGCACGATGGGCCATCCGCTGCGCGCCACCGTCTCCGACATGGGGCCGCTGCTGCTCGGGCGCATGCTGAACCTCAACGAGGTGCAGCAGGGTGTGATGGCGCTGGTGTTCAAGATTGCCGACGATAACGGCCTGCTGTTGCTCGACCTGAAAGACCTGCGCGCGATGGTGCAGAGTGTCGGCGACAACGCCGCCGATTACACCACCGAATACGGCAACAT
>Ga0172380_10000741_pt1 | contig 59855 bp, 40 predicted proteins | sample Leawe162metaG_FD_119747 | JGI IMG/M metagenome (GOLD analysis project Ga0172380, IMG submission 119747) | Leachate microbial communities from a municipal landfill in Southern Ontario, Canada - Leachate well 162 metaG | ecosystem: Engineered > Solid waste > Landfill > Unclassified | place... | reverse complement strand
TTCGATAATCACCGAGAGATCCTTCACGGCATCTTCCAGCCTGCCGCTATCATAGTAGAACCTGCCCCTGTTAAGACGCGCCAGAGGAAATGATTCCGGCGCCACATCGATTATCCGCGACCAGAACGAAGCGGTATCCTTCCACATGCCGGTGAGGTGCCAGGTCATGCCTCCGTAAAACAGGAGCAGGCAGATTATACCGGCAGGCAGCAGCCGCCGGACCGGATATGCTCCCTGTTCCGCACTGTTTCTGAACAGGGTGGCGACAAGTGCCGCCGCAGCGATGCTGACCGGCACGGCAGGCAGGTAGGTATAGCGGGCGGCAAACGCCTGCATGCCGTTTTGCAGCAGGCCGGAAACAAGGAGCAGCGGTAGAATGAAAAGCAGCCACGTAGCCACTGCCGCCGGTTGCTTCCGCCAGTAGAACAGAACCACTCCCGTCAATGTTACACCGGCAAATGCCTTGAACGCGTAGATGTAGGGAATCGGGTTCGGCAGCACGAACAGCGGCAGGATGCCGACCGGCACAACCATAAAACGGTAATATTCCAGCAGGGCATTTCCGGCAATTACTATGCGAAAAAGAATGGGAAGGTTATCAGCGGATACCAACAGCCTGTTTTCCGCACCGAATTTGAGCGTCACCAGCGCAGCAATGACTGACAGCAGCAGAAACGGGAGTTTTTCCGTTATGATCCGTCGGGCATTATTCCGGTTCAGACGCCCCAGCGGATACCGGTCCATCACCAGCAGCATGAGCGGCAACACAACGCTCACCGGCTTGGCCATCAGCGAACAGGCGAACAACCCCAGCGACAGCAGATAGACAGGCCATGCCCGCCCCCCGGAGGCATGCTTTTCCGTATAGTACAGATAGGCAAGTATCGATCCCAGGGTAAAGACGCCGTTCAGCACATCCTTGCGTTCCGCCACCCATGCCACCGATTCAACCCGTAACGGATGGAGTCCCCACAAGAGCCCCGCCAGCAGCAGGATTGCGGGATACTGCCATTTTCCCCGCTCCCCGGCACCCCCTTGTTCCTTTAAAACCCTGTCCGCCACCAGCACCACCAATCCAACATTTACCGCATGCAGCACAATATTGGTCAAATGATAGCCAAAGGGATTCAGCTTCCAGAAGTGGTATTCCATGGCAAAGGAGAGCCAGGTCAGCGGCATCCACAGATCAAGCGGGGCCGTGGTGAATGCCCAGTCAAAAAATGCTCGATCAAAATTGCGGATAATCAGGTTTTCAACCACATACTCTGTATCGTCCATCCTGACGAAATCGCATCCAAGCGCCCGTAGGTATACAAGCAGAGATACCAGTCCGGCAATCATGGCCACGACTATCCCGGCAGATCTGCCCTGTACCATGTATTGACCGGGTTTCACGGCTGCACCGTCAGCAGGTATATATTGAAATGTTCTTCGGTGCCGTAGCGGTAATCAGTATCACCGGCAGCCACGAACGAACCGACAAGAGAGAGGTTGACACGATATTCGGCAGATAGTTCTTTCATCGAGTCTTCCCGGAGCATATCCACGTGCGAAAACAGGCTTCTCCGTTCCGGATGTCGGCGAGCCAGTTCCACCGCGCATTTGAACGACTCAATTTCGCTGGCACGTTTGTAAAACCAGCGGATATAGGTCTCTTCTCCACGGCATGCCCCCTCGTAGACCGGCCGTCCCAGATAGCCGGATAATGAAGCGATATAATAATCGGGGAAAACCACGACCGGCAACCGCTCAAATCCGGCTTGTCTGATCCCTTCCGCCGCAGACTTTGCCGCGGAATAGACCGTTGTCCGGTCATGCAGGTATTCCCTGATCCCGGCATTGAGTCCCAAAATCGACAGAAGCGCCAAAATCACCAAAGCAGAACGCTTCACCGGCACCCTTCGCTCGAACGCAAGGGAAACCGCAAAGGGGAGCAGAAACACATGCCACAGATACCACGGCTGAACGCCACTCTTGTAGATCACGAACACCATGCAGGCAATCCAGCCGCCGGCAAGCGCCACCCGTGCCGAAGAGCCGGAGCACAGGTCGCGAAAGCAGAAAAAAGCCACAACCATGGCGGTAGCCGTAACGTAGGGGAGGTAATCCCAGGACAAGCCATGGCACGGAAGGAGTGCCACGGCAAACATCGTACTCAGCGCCCCGAGGCCGTCGTTGACGACCTTTTCCGGCGCCAATCCCAGTGCAGCTCCCACCGGGGGGCGTGCCAGCAGAAGCGTCCCCAGTGAAGCCGAGACCAATAGCGACAGCGGCACCAGACACTCCCGCAGTCGCTTCCGACTCACCGCATCCCACAACCACCCCGCCACAAGGGAAAAGGCAATTATCCCCGTAAAAACAGTCGTATTGAGGCACAGAACCGCAAGAAGCACTACGAGCCACGGCTTGGCACGGCTCTCCGGCCGGCGCAGCAGCAGAGCCAGCATCACGACAAGCAACCAGCCAAGGCCATACCCACGTGCCTTGATCGAATATTCCCAGGCAGCCGGACCGGTAAAAGCCGCCAGCAGCCGCAACCAAAACGGCCACGGCGCAAAAAAGGCCACCAGGCCGGCAGCGGAAACAGCAAAAAAACCATTGAGCAGCTGCACCGATGCCAGTGCCGGATGGATTTCCCAAACGGCACGGATCGCCAGAAACCACAGTGCCGGATGCCCTTCGTAGCGCAGGCGGGCATACAGGTCAGGCAGCGAAGTGAAGCTGCGGGCGATATTAATTGCCTGCCATTCGTCGCGCCACGCCTCGTGGCTGGCGGCGCCGAAAGCAAGGTACACCGCATAGCAGCATAACGAACAAAAGATTATCAATTGTTCCCAACGGTTCTGACTCATCGACTCGATCTCGTGGTGTTATTTATGGAGCGCTGCACGTCTGCCCCAATTCGTTACCGTTGTGACGCAACCAGCTCCGCCAGTTCGTCACGCAAAAGTATGTATGCATCGGGAGGGGTTCCGGCACTCTCCCGTACCGCAGACTCCGCAGCCTCAAGCGCCTCGGGAAACCTCTCCAGATTACGGAGAATGTCAGCTCGCGCAATATAAATCGCGGCATATTTTCCCAACAGCTGTTTTTTGCGGACAATGGCCAACGCTTCATCGATATCCGCCAGCGCCTCGGCAAACATCCCCCGCTCGTTGCGGTACTTGGAGCGGGAATAATAGGCCGAATCAACCTGGTGAGGGAACAGAGTGATTTCCCGTGTCTCCAGGCTCTCCGAATCCTGCCAGACCCGGATGAGTTGCAGCGATTGGGCAGTATATACTGCAAGCTGGAGTGCCGCGACAACAATCACGGCAGTGGCGCCCATTTTCATCCCCTTCAGGCGCAGTCGCTCTGCAAACCGGAATATGCCGCATCCCCACAGCAAAGAGATACCCAGCGCTGGCAGGTATGTATAGCGGTCGGCACGCCACTGCCCCCCCACCTGAATGATCCCCAATACCGGCAACAGCACGGCCAGATAATACAGCCAAAGCGCGGCCCATGTCCGGTCATGCCTGGCACGTACGGTGACGATGACACAGATGAGTGCAACCAGCACCAGATACGGCAGATAGCCGAGCAATGCCGTTCCGTGCAAATCCCCCGGATGCGGGTAAAACGGAGCAAGATCAACCGGCCACAGGGTCTGCCACAGGTAGAACAGTAGCGCCTTGCAGGCCACCAGAAGGCGGGAGAGCGGGGCAACGTCGGGCGCCCTCGTAATGGCAAACTTCTGGGCAGCCATGGTCACCAGGGAGACTGCCGCCGCCATCACCAGCAATGGAATTTTCCCGGCAACGGCACGGACCAGGCTGTCCCTCCCGGAAATCCTCCCCAGCGGGTACCAGTCCAGGATCAGCAGCACCAGCGGCAGGCTCACGGCCGCCGGTTTACTCAGCAGCGCCAGGCAGCTCATCAGGAGCATCATCCAGTATGCCCCTGATCTGAAAACGTGGTGCTTCGACGCCTCACGACGCTGGCGGGCATAGCGGAGATACCACCACACGGCAGAGAGCATGAAGAACACGCAGAGCACATCCTTACGTTCACTGACCCAGGCCACCGACTCCACCCGCAGGGGATGGAGTCCGAAGAAGAGCGCCCCGGCAACCGCAGCGGCACTACCGCTTCGGGAAAGGCGGGCAGCAGCCGTTGTCCCTGAAGTGAATGTGCCGCTCTCCCTGAAAAGGCCGGCAAACAGAAAACAGGCCAGAAACACGTTGCAGCTGTGAATGAAGACATTGGTCAGGTGAAAGCCATACGGATCCAGACCCCACAGGCGGTAATCAAGCGCCAGTGAAATCATGGTCAGCGGATGCCAGTTGGCTTCGAAAAACCTGGTGAAGGACTCCACAAGCATGCGGAGATCAAACGTACGGATATGCGGGTTGGTAACGATATAATTCAGGTCGTCCTGATCGACAAAATCGTTGCCGGTTGCCGAAAAAAAGACGGCAAAGGTGACCAGCGCCGCGATCGCCGCACCGACCGGCAACAAGCGGTCAGACCTGGAACCCCGGTTCATTGGCTCAATCCCTTGCCGTACACGAACCACTTGATATACCCTGGGTTAGGCCCGGCGCGCCTCAGGTCGTCCCTGGCCTCCTTCATCTTCCCCATGGACTCGAACGTGATCCCCCGACTGTAGTAGTATGCCGGATGCGGAAACAGGTCGATGGCGGCGTTGAAGTCGCGTATTGACTCGTCGAAGCGCCCCAGGCTGCCGAGTGCCATCCCCCGCCCGGCCAGCAGGTTGAAGATCTCCAGCTTTTCCTGTCCGACCGCCGTTTCCATGGCAGCAGTAAAATCCGGAACAGCATCGGCATAGCGACCGGACAGCAGGTAGTACGCCCCGCGCGATTTGTAGGCCATACTGACCGGCTGATGTTCAATCACCCGTGTCCAGAGGGCGCCGGAGTTACTCCAGATCCCGATCTGCTGTTGAGTCATACCGGCCAGGATAAGTAGAATAACGGCAAGCCCCCCCGCAACATAGCGCACTCTGTTCCCGCCTGATGCGCGGCATGATTTCAGGATGATCGCGGCAACAGCGATACTGACGGCAATATGCGGAAGGTAGGTATAGCGGGCGGCAAAAGCCTGCTGGCCGTTCTGAAGGAAGCCGAGCACCGGCAGCAATGGCAGCAGGAACAGCAGATATACGGCCGGCACGGCTGCCATGCGCCGGGCGCAATACACACAGCAACAGACCACCAGCAGCGAGATGACGGAGGTCGCACGATACATGTCAGGAATCGGATACGGCAATGAATGGAGCGGCAGGATACCAACCGGCACCACCAACAGCCGGACATACTCGAACAGGGCATTACCGGCAACCAGGAAGCGCTCGCCGATGGAAAGGCGCTCCACCTTCACCAGCATATCCTTGTCTACCGCGGTCACCAGGGTAAGCACGGAAAGCGCCACTGAAAAAAGGAAAAACGGCAGTTTCTCCACAAGGAGTGACGCAATGTGATTCCGCCGCGCCCGCCCGAGCGGATACCAGTCCAGCACCAGCAGCATCACCGGCAGTACCACCGTGACCGGCTTGGCCATCAGCGAGCAGGCGAACAGCGTCAGCGAGATCAGATAGGACCGCCGCGCAAACGCCCCCGACTCTTTTCTTTCCGCATAGTACAGGTACGCCAGTATCGAGGAGAGGGCGAACAGCCCGTTCAGCACATCCTTGCGCTCCGTCACCCAGACTACCGACTCCGCCCGCAGCGGATGGATGCCCCACAACAGAGCGGCAAAAAGCAGCAGGGCGGGATACAACACCCCCTCACTCCTTGCCTCTTTACTCCGCAGCAGCCGATCCGCCACCAGCACCACCAGCCCGGTATTCACCGCATGCAGCACGATGTTGGTCAGATGATAGCCGAGCGGATTAAATTCCCAGAAATGGAAATCAACAGCATATGACAACCAGGTCAGCGGCATCCACAAGCCAAACATCGAGGTACTGAAGGCACCGGCGATCAGATTCGAATCGAGTGACCGGATGACCACGTTTTCGAGGATGCTTTCCTGATCGTCGAAATTGACGAAATCGCAAAACACTGCCCGCACAAAAACAATCAGACAGACTGTCCCCGCCAATAAAGCAACGTGTTTAACCGAATACCGGTGTCCCTCTGCCACTAATCCGCTCCCATCACTATTTGACCACCGCTCCGCCATCGGCAAGCCGGTTCAGACGTTCCAGCGACGGTTGATGACCTGGCTGGATTATCAATTCCCGCTGATAGCAGGTAACAGCCAGCTCCCTGTCACCGGTCGCCTCGTAAGAAACACCAAGGGAATACCAGGAGCCCTTGTTTTCGCCATTCAGTTCCAGGCACCGTGTATTGAATTCAATCGCCTGTGCGTATTCCCCTTTGAGTTGGTGGTACTTTCCAATTCGGCACACCGTTTCATAACTCTCGGGGTATTGCTGCTGCGCCTCGTAGACAAGTTCGAGAGCCTGATCATACTGCCCCTGATTCTCGTACAAATCCGCCAGATGCCAGAAGTTGTGGAGCCATGGCCCCTGAACAACATTGAAGCTTGATGCGCCGGAATAGGAAAAAAAGCCCAAAACCAGGCATGACGCTACCCCCACGGCAAGACGTCGCACGTTTCGGGCAGTCAACTGTCTCCACAGCCACTGCAGACCTAATGAGGCAAGAACGGTCATGGGAGGAACAAGATACATGCGGTAGCGCGAGAAGACAAAAAACAGGAACAGCGTTGCGGCATAGAGTGCCACATATCCGGCCAGCAACCGTACATCCTGTCTTTTTCGCACCGAAACCACAGCGCCGAGAACCGCCAGCGGAAAAAGAAATGCCATACCCGGAAGCGGCAGCCGAAGCGCCGGAGAATAGCGCGAGAGGAAATACATGCACCAGCCATCCGGCAGCTCCACGTCACTGCAGATCAGAACAATTTTTTTCAGGAAGACGGTTGCGGCAAAAGCAGGATGCTGTGCCATATGGTCAAGCGATGCATGCAACCAGTACGATGACACTTCCCGTGAAGACATTTTCCTGCCGGTCAGCCGTTCCGCCTCGGCCCGGAAATCATCCTCCTCGTAGAGCGGGTTCGCCCGTACGAACGGCACTGTTTCAAATCCTCCCGAGCTGTTCGAGGGATTGTTGCCGGTGTAAACATTGATGCCGGCTGAAGAGGTAAACCATTCGCCGGACACATGATGGTTCCGCCACAGAAGCGGGCCAAATACCACCATGCACCCCAGGAGGAACAGCAGCGCATATTTTGCCCCAGCCACAAGACGTGATAAACGCCCCCCCTCCTCATCAGGAGAACACGGCGATGGCTCTTTCGTTACCTCGGGGGAAACAAGGAGAAACAGTGCTCCCATGGGCACCATCAGCATCAGATTGCCCCTGGTCTGGGCGGCCAGCCCCAGACAGATCCCGGAACAGAGCACGGAACACGGCGTTCTTCGCAGCACAAGCATGAGTGCCGCAGTGACGAAGAACAAACCAAAGACGGTTTTGTCGATTTCGATATCGCTGAAAACCGCCGGGGCATAGAGCGCCATGATCAATGCGGCCACCGTACCAACCGCACGGCCGCCAATCCGTCGGCCGATTACATAGAGCAACCCGCAGGTAGCGGCTCCCACACCCGCCTGGACAAGCCTGACGACAAGCATGTCATGCCCGAAGAGCCGGTAGATTACAGCAAGGATATAGGGATAAAGGGGATCCTGAAAAAAGGCTCTTTCCGGCCCCATCCAGTTGCCTGCCGCGAAACTGCGGGCAAGCTGGTCGTAGGTCATGGAGTCAAGAGTCAATTCGTTGAACAGCGGCAGGTCGCGCAAAGATAAAACGTGCCAGACCCGCAGAGTAGCTGCCAGCAGGAGCGTTACCAGCAGAACCGTCTTAGAACGAAACAATGAGGGAATTTGTTGCAACCTCAGAGAAGAATATTCAATCATATGTTACGGCAATCTCCGCAGGAGAAAATTTACCTGCACATATTGGTGAAGTAGGTTTAACAACCTGCATCATTGATCACTCCGCTCCTTTGTTGCTGCATTTTTGGTCTTCAAAATCATGGAAATACGGTCTGCCATTACGCTTCCCAACACTCGATGCCCAACATCAGAAAAATGCCACAGATCTGTAAAACTGTTTCCTTCTCCAGTTCGAACACCTTCGAACAAAGCAGTCCTGTTGAGGTCTTTACCCTGATCAAGATGGCGTTTAGCCACGTTCCAAATGATAGCAAAAAAAAACAGACATCAAAATGACAAGAATCGATGTGAATATATAATTTTTCAAACACCAACTCCTGTCGAACGTCCAAAGAGTAACTTATCAAATATGTAAGTATAAACCTTGACGCCGCTCATCTTCAACTCATATTCCTTGCAGTCATGTAACCAGAGCCTTTTGATATGAGAAATTACGCGACGGAGAACACAACTCCAGCCTCTTTCTCCATCCCAGCCTGTAACGAACCTGAAAACCCCACCGATATCATAGGTGATAATGCTTTTTTTGATTGCAATTAGCACAACAACTGCGCACAATTCAAAAACTAAATGCGCATTATGTTAATTACAGCAATGTGCATTTCACACAACAAACCAGGAAAGGAGACAGTTCATGCAACCTTCCTCCAGCGAAACAAGGGTAAAGAGGAAACCTACAAACGTGAGCGTTCGCGTTGATTTGCTCCAGATAGCCAGAGAAGACAACATCAATCTGTCCGGCATGCTGGAGACGTGCCTCGTCAATTACAGCAAGAAAAGACGGGAGAAAGAGTGGCTGGAGAGGAATAGTAAGGCTATCAGTGACATCAACGATTTTGTCGAAGAATACGGCCTGTTAAGTGATGAAAAGAGACTCTTCTAGTGGCGCAATTCGATGTTTATCTGAACAGTGGCAAGGGCGCCAAGGCAGCCCCGTTTTTAGTTGATGTCCAACACGATCTATTTACGGGCTGCAATACGAGAGTTGTTGTCCCTCTGTTATCTGCGAAAATCGCCAGAGAAAGAAACATGGATTTTGTTGAAAACGCGAATCCGGTGTTCATGTTTGGAGACACCGAAGTTGTGTTGGCGGCACACCTCATGACCGCTATACGCGCAAAAGAGTTGTGTGGAAAAGTCGGGTCAATTGCCTCCATGCGCCCGGACATCCTCGCTGCCATGGATGTTATATTTTCAGGAGTGTAACAATCCATTCCCCCATCCCAGTAAATTCGGTTGTCCTCAATATGCACGCAAAAACGGGTACGTATAAACCTTGACGCCTTCCCTCTTCAACGTATATTCTGGGCAGCCATGAAAACAGAGCCGCTTGACATCAATAAATCCGCGCCGGAACCCGGCACGCCTCTCCTGACACTCTCAATTGTCGTGCCGGCCTATAACGAATCCGCTAACCTCGCCGACGCCATTAGCATGATCACTTCCGGCATCCCCGCTCCGGTCTCCGACTACGAAATCATCATTGTTGACGACGGCAGCCGGGACAACACCGCAGACATCATCCGCACCCTGGCAGCTGCCAATCATAACATCATCGGGATCTTTCATAATGTGAACCAGGGCAAGGGAGCGGCGCTTAATTCCGGCTTTGCCAAGTCCCGCATGGAGTGGGTCCTGTTCATGGATGCCGATCTGCAGATCAACTTTTCAGAGTTGAGCGCATTCATCGAACAGACCCGCAACCACGACATCATTATAGGATACCGGCAAGACAGAAGAGATCCGTTTGCCCGAAGGTTTTTCTCCGCCATCTACGCCGGCATCATCCGCCTCTCGCTCGGTGTTGGAGTTCACGATCTCAACTGTCCCTTCAAGCTGATGAGAAAATCATTCCTTGATTCCTGCGATCTTCGCTCAAAAGGTTTCTTCATCGACACCGAACTCATGCACGCCGCCTTCAGAAACAAGGCGCGCCTCAAGGAACTTGGTGTTGCCTGCCAGCCCCGGCAAAAGGGGCAATCGACGGTCCGGTTCCGGCATGTGATCGAGACGGTCCGGGAGCTTTTCGAGTTGCTGGGCAGGCGTCCGTCACCATGACCTCCGGGGTACCCTTGAACAGTGCGACCGCCAGCAACGGTTCGAAAAACAGCTGGGTTGTGCGTTTCCTCGTACCCGCCCTGCTCTGCATCGGCATTTTTGCCGCTCTTGTCGCCACCATTGAGGATTACGGCCTCACCTCGGATGAGCCGTACTACATTGAAAACGCCCGGGCCATCGAATACTGGTTTTCCCATGCAGCCGAATCACCCACCTGGTTCAGCTACGACACTATCTATGAGTACTGGCGTAGCGCCCTGCTGGACGACCATCTTTCCGGCAACGTCCACCCCCCCTTCTACAAACTGTCCGGCATCGTCTTCCGCCATCTTATCGGCACAACCCTGTTCGACCATTACCTGTTCCAGTACCGAATATCGACCGCCTTCTGGGCAACCATGCTGGTGCTGTCGCTCTTCCTGCTGACCCGGCGGATGACCGGGAGCAGTCTGTGGGCAACACTGGCAGGGCTTTCATTCATCGCTGTCCCCCGTTTTTTCGCCGAGGCGCATCTCTTCACCACCGACATGATGGTCACCGCGCTCGGCTTCTGCGGCCTGACCGCCTTTCTCCTCGCGGCATCATCCCGCAGTAAGATCCTGCTGGGGGGCGCACTGTTCGGGGCGGCGCTGGCGACCAAATTCACCGGCATCCTTGCCCTGGCCATCGTTGCCCCACTGATCATGATTGCGGATGACCGGAAGCGCTTTGCGCGGGATTATGCCGTGCTGGTGCTTGCGGCATGCGCCTTTTTCAGCCTGTTTAACTTTCCCGTCCTCTTCAACCCTCGTGCGGAACTACGCTTTTACTTTGCCAACTTTTTCGACCGCGCGAAACTGCTCCCCCTGCCGACACTCTATTTTGGAACCATTTACGGTTTCCCGGTCCCGTTCCATCAACCATGGGTCATGCTCGGCATTACCCTCCCCCCGCTGACCGTAGTGACTGCCGTTCTCGGCATGATCACCGGTGCAGTCGCATACATCCGGACGAGAGACCGGCTGGCATTTCTGGCCCTGGCGCCATTCCTGCTCTGCATGACCGCCTACATGATGCCGTCAACGCCAAAACATGACGGCATCAGGCTGTTCAGCACCTCCTGGCCGTTCATCATCCTGCTCGGTATCGTGGGGTGCAAGTGGCTGCAGGAAACGCTGCCTGAACGGCTCAGGGCCGGCCTGCTTGTTTCCGCAGTGGGGGTACCGCTGGCCCTGATCCCGTTAATCCAGTACCATCCCCTGCAGCTCAGCTATTACAATGCCTTTATCGGCGGCACCAAAGGAGCCGACAAAAATGGCTTTGTCGTTGCCTACTGGACCGAATGCTTTAACAGGGATTTTTTTCGCACGGCGGAGCAGTTGATCGGCGACCGGCAGGGCTTGATCTATTCACACCCGCCAAGCGCCATGATTACCGCCAACAAAGGGTACAAACTATTTTCAACCAATCTGGTAAACACCCTATCGCGTGAGGACGACTACCAGTACCTGCTGGTGCTTGATAACACCCTCTCATTCGAAATGCTGGACTACGTCGCATCCAGGAAAAAACTGATCGAAATCAGGACGCCCGACGGCACCTTCGTCGGCGGTCTCTACGAGAACCGGTAAGCCATGTATCATCTCGGCATTTCCGCATATTATCACGACTCCGCAGCAGCCCTGGTCAGGGACGGCAGGATCATTGCCGCCGCCCAGGAGGAGCGCTTCACCCGCCGCAAGCACGATCCCTCCTTTCCGGCGAATGCGGTCAGATTCTGCCTCGAACATGAAGGAATCACCCTGTCCGACCTCGACTCCGTGGCCTTCTACGACAAACCGTTCCTCAAGTTCGAGCGTTTGCTGGAGACCTATTACGCCTTTGCACCCCGCGGGCTGCGTTCCTTCACCAGCGCCATGCCGGTCTGGATCAGGGAAAAACTGTTTCTGAAAAAACTGCTCCGCGACGAACTGGACGCCCTGCAGAGTTCAGCGGGCAAACCCGTCCGGCTGCTGTTCCCGGAGCACCATCTTTCCCACTCCGCCAGCGCCTTCTACCCCTCCCCGTTCCGTGAGGCCGCCATCCTCACCATCGACGGCGTGGGCGAGTGGAGCACCGCTTCCATCAGCCATGGCCGGGACAACGGCATCACCATCCTCAAGGAACTCCGCTTCCCCCATTCCCTGGGGCTGCTCTACTCGGCTTTCACCTATTACCTCGGCTTCAAGGTCAACTCCGGCGAGTACAAGCTGATGGGACTGGCACCGTACGGCAATACGGAATCAGGCAGGGTGGAACGCTATATCGGCTTGATACGGGAGAATCTGGTTGACATCAAGCCGGACGGTTCCCTCTGGCTCAACCAGGAGTACTTCGACTACGCCACCGGCCTCACCATGACCTGCAACGGCACATGGCAGAAGCTCTTCGGCTTTCCCCGGCGCGGCGAGGAATCGGAACTGACCGGGAAGCAGTGCGATCTGGCCCTGGCCATCCAGCGGGTGACGGAAGATGTGGTGATCCGCATGGCACGGGAGGCAAAGCGCCTTACCGGTTCGGCCAACCTCTGCCTGGCCGGAGGGGTGGCGCTCAACTGCGTGGCAAACGGCGCAGTGCAGAAGTCAGGCATTTTCGATCAAATCTGGATCCAGCCGGCTGCCGGGGATGCCGGAGGAGCGCTGGGCGCCGCCCTGGCCGCCTGCCACATCGGCAGCGGCAGAGAGCGGGCTGCCGACGGCAGTTCCGACAGCATGCAGGGAACCTATCTTGGACCGGAATATTCCGATGATGATGCGATCAGGATGCTGCGCCGTTTCGGGGCGGTTTACCAGGAGTGCGGGACGTTTGATGACACCTGCAGCCGAACCGCCGCACTGCTCGACAGCGGCAGCGTCATCGGCTGGTTTCAGGGGCGAATGGAATGGGGTCCGCGGGCGCTCGGCAACCGCAGCATTATCGCCGATGCCCGCAACCCGGAGATGCAGCGGAAACTGAACCTGAAGATCAAGTACCGCGAGGGGTTCCGCCCATTTGCCCCTTCGGTGCAGCATGAACATGCCGGCGAATACTTCGACGCACCCGCTCCGTCGCCCTACATGCTGCTGGTGGCTGATGTCGCGCAGCAGCGACGCAAACCGCTACCGGAGGGCTACCAAGACCTGCCGCTCAGGGAGAAGCTCTACCACCTGCGTTCGGACATCCCTTCCGTCACCCATATCGACTACTCGGCGCGACTGCAGACCGTGCACCGGGAGACCAACCCGCGCTACTGGCAGTTGATCGAAAGTTTCCGCCAGCTGACCGGCTGCGGCGTCATCGTCAATACCAGTTTCAACGTACGCGGCGAGCCGATCGTCATGACTCCGGAAGATGCGTATCGCTGCTTTATGCGTACCGAAATGGACTACCTGGTAATCGGGAATATGATTTTTGACAAGAGGGAGCAGCCGCCGTGGCAGGAGAAGGGCGATTGGCGCAATGAATTCAGCCTGGATTGAATTAAGGCAAACTGCAACAAATAAACGTTCCAGAGGACTTAACTACAAAAAGCAATTCATTTACCGCAAAGACGCAAAGTTCGCAAAGCAAGTCAACACCAAGTGATTTAAGTCTCTGGTTTTAAACCAATATTTGTTTTGTTTTTGATTCTCTTTGCGTTCTTTGCGTCTTTGCGGTTCAAGTGTATTTGGTTTTTTGATTAGCATATATTTGACTAATTTATCTTTGCCCTTTGCCTAACTGAAAGGATATATCGTGGAAATACTGATTGAGTTCTGGCAATTTCTGAAGGAACGAAAAAAATGGTGGCTGCTGCCGATGATCGTCGTCCTGCTGTTGGTGGGGCTGTTGATTACCATGACAAGCGGCACGGCCATCGCGCCGTTTATCTACACACTATTTTAGTGAGTTAGAAGTTTTTTCCGCGTTTTTTTTGCAGAAAAACTTCGTAAACGAACGTATCCTGTTTAACAGGGTTAGGCGGATCGATGAAACGAAACCATAACCATTCCCGGATAGAGGCGCTGGAAACCATGGCGGTGCTGGCGGCCTTCTTCCTGGCGCTCTCGCTCATCACCGGACGACCGGCATACGTCTGGCCGGCACTTGCCCTTCTGGCGACCGGCCTATTCCTGAAACCCCTGGCAGAGATCATTGCACGGGGATGGCTGAAGTTCAGCGGGATCATCGGCGGCTTCAGCAACAGGGTCATCCTGACGTTCCTCTTTGTCGTGGTACTGACCCCGATGGCACTCCTGTTCCGGCTGTTCACCAAAAATCCGCTCGCCATCAAACGCGATGGCAGCGCCGCCTCATACTTCTACGAACGGAATCACACCTATAGCGCGGATGATCTCAGCAAGATGGGATAACCGGCTTCGCCTGGCCGTTCCGGCAAGTTTCCAGAGGCAACTTCCGGTCATTCTGACCTTACCTCACTTCCGGCAACGGTTCGAAATACCATCCCAGTGGTTCCTTCCCCTCAACGTTCATCAGCACTTCGCGTTCCTTGCCAAGCCCCCTCATAGCTTCTCTCCTCAAACTTAAATAGGCCGGATGCGGATATGCTGCTATTGCCGTCGTCAGGTCAGCCACTGCCGCATCATAGTTTCCGGCAGCCATCAAAGCCTCCGCACGATGCGCATAATAGTTGTGCAAAAACGGCCTCCACCCTGGAGTCACCAACTCTATTGCCGCAGTGTAATCGGTTACCGCAGACTGATAATTTCCGGATGAAAAATGATACATCGCCCGACGCCAGTATGCCGCCGAAGAAGGGGCATAGTCAATAACCCGCGTCCACATCGTCCCACCGTTGTCCCAGGCTGCAATCAACCGATATGACATAACCGCGTAACCGGACAGCAGCAGGACAAGCGACACAAGAACCACTTGCCGTTGTATTCTTTCAACTCTGCTGTACAAAAAGCTTATAAGCAGTGCAGCCATGATGGACGGAGCAACTGAGGGGAGATAAGTGAAGCGGGCAGCATACCCCTGATCCCCGTTCTGCAAAAATGACAGTACCGGCAGCAGCGGGATAATGAACAGCAGCCACGTTGCTGCGCCCCACACCGTGCTACGCATGTACCACAACAACAGCACAAAAATTGCGGCTACCAGGACTGTCGCAACAGCGTAGGGGACCAGTGGTACCGGGTCGGGAATTATGTGGTACGGGGTGATTCCGGCCGGCCACAGCACATAGCGGAGGTACTGCAGTATCGCATTGCCTGACACCAGCAGACGTTCATACCATGGAAACATCTCGTCACTGATCAGTACCACAAAACTGTTTTTTCCAGTTAAACTGATGGTAATAATCGTCATGAGTGCCGAAAATCCAAAAAACGGCACCTTCTCCGCAACAAGCGAAGCGAAAGACGCATTCCGTAGCCGCCGCAGCGGATAATAATCCAACACCAGCAGCATCAGCGGCAGCACCACGCTGATCGACTTTGCCAGCAGTGAGCAGGCAAACAGCACCAGTGACAGAATATAGACAGAGCTGGAGGATTTCCCTGTTTCCCGGACTCGTACATACTGCAGATAACAAAGCGCGGAGGAAAAAGTGAACAGTCCGTTCAGTACATCCTTACGCTCCACGACCCAGGCCACCGATTCCACCCGTAACGGATGGATTCCCCACAAAAGCCCCGCAAGAAGCAGGGTTGCATAATACAGCCGTGCCGCTTGCCCCCCGCCGCCTGCTCCTTGCCCCAGAAGTATCCTGTCCGCAATCAGCACCACCAACCCCGTATTCAGCGCGTGCAGCACGATGTTGGTCAAATGATAACCGGCCGGATTCAGACCCCAGAAGCGATAATCAACAGCAAACGAAATCCAGGTAAGCGGCATCCACCACCCTGCATGCGGTTCGCGGAAAGCCTGAACAACCATGTTCCAGTCAAGAGTACGGATGAGCGGGTTATTCAGCACATAATCCGGGTCATCATAATTAACAAATCCGCAGAAAAGAGCCCGCAGATAGACAAGCAGGCAGATGATTCCGGCAACGAATGCCATGGCTCCGGCACTATGCAAGCCCCTCTTCACGCTCATTTGGCCGAATACCATTTGATAGGCCCCGATTCTGGATCGCCCTGGCGCAGGTCTTCTTCCGCCTCTCTTTTTCTGCCAAGCTCCATCAGTGACAGTCCCCGATGATAAAAATAGACAGGGGCGGGAAAGAAGGAAATTGCTGTGCTGAAGTCACGTACCGCCTCTTCATGGCGTCCCAATTTCGCCAATGCCTCCCCTCTGATTGCGAACAGGTTGAATGCCTCCGGCATACCAACCTGAGTGGCAATTTCCGCAGCGTGCGTAAGGTCATCTACCGCCTCTGCAACTCTGCCGGTCTCCAGGTAAAACCTCCCCCGGTCACTGTATGCCCTGCCAATTGGCTTTAACTCGATCATTCGCGACCAGAAAGTTCCGGTATCCTTCCAGTAGCCAATGAGGTGCACGGAGGTCAGGATATAAAAGAACAGGAGAGCAGCGCATCCGGCCAATAATGACCTCTGCAGCAACCCCTCAATTTTCTGGGCAGTATGATGGATTGCCGCAGCAGCCATGATACTGATCGCCACCGAGGGTAGATAGGTGAAGCGAGCCGCCATCACCTGATCGCCATTTTGAAACAGGGCCAGCACCGGCAAAAGCGGCAGCAAAAAGCAGAGCGTCACGGCCGTAAGCCATGGTCTAACCCTGCCTGCGACAAGACATCCGCAGGTGGCTATGACTACGGCGATCGTCGTCAGAGTGAACGAAAACGGCAACGGATCGGGGAACGGGTACAGCGGAAGTATCGCCACAGGCAGCAGTAACAGGCGGCAATAGTGAAAAACAGCATTGCCGGAAACCAGGATACGTTGCCCAAGCGGAAACACGTCGTACGAAACAAGCACGTTACTGTCGGCAACCACTACCACCGTGACAATCGACATGGCCAGCGCAAGCAACAGGAAAGGGGCCTTTTCCGCGAGCAGCCGTTTCCACTGCGACCGGCGCAGCCGCCCCAGAGGATACCAGTCCAACACGACAAACATCACCGGCAGAACCACCGTCACAGACTTGGCCAACAGGGAACAGGCAAATAATCCCAGAGACAACAGCCAGGCTGACCGGCATGGTTCTCCTGACTCGCGTTGCCTGGCATAGCGCAGATATGCCAGCACTGAAGAAAGGGCGAACAGGCCGTTCAAAACATCTTTACGCTCTGTAACCCAGGCAACCGACTCTACCCGCAATGGATGAATCCCCCACAGCAGTCCGGCCAGCAGCAGCACCGCAAGATTCAGATTCCTGCTTTTGCCGCTTGCCCATTGCCCTGGAAGCACCCTGTCCGCAAGCAGCACGACCAGCCCTGTATTGAGCGCATGCAACACAATGTTGGTCAGATGATAACCGAATGGATTCAGTTCCCAGAAATGGTAATCAACCGCAAGGGATATCCAGGTCAGCGGCATCCAGAATCCGGCGTGGGATTTGCTGAAGGCCCATGCCAGCATGGAGCCGTCCAGGGTTCGAATGGCTTCGTTGTTCAGCACGTAGAGAGGATCATCGAAATTTATAAAGCCGCAGGAAAGCGTCCGCAGATAAACCAGCAGGCACACAGCGCCTGCTGCCGCTGCAGCAAAAATGACCGGTTTTTTTCTGTCAGTCACAGGCACCCCTCTCCAGCCACTTCATTGGTTCTTCAACTCCACCGGCACGGCGGAAATCTTCGAGGGCGGCCTCTTTGCGTCCCAACCCTTCCAACACCACGCCCCGCCTGAAATAATATTCCCTGCGAGGGCAGACGGCAATGGCACGGGTAAATTCATCCAGCGCTTCACCATATCTCTGCTGCTGCCGGAGTGCCTCGCCGCGAAATGCGTGGAGGTTAAACATCTCCGGCAGATCCGCCCGGCGGGCAAATTCCAGAGACAAGGCCAGGTCATCCGCAGCAGCGGCATAGTTTCCGTTGGCAAGACGATACATGCCCCGTTCCTTGTACGCCCTCCCGCTTGGCTTTACTTCGATGATCCGCGTCCACACCGTTTCAGTGCTTTTCCATACAGCAATCTGCCGGAAGGTAGCGACAGCAAAAACCACCGTGACCGCTACCAGAAACAAAACCGCCACACCCAGCCCCCATCTCCGTCCGTTTTCACCACCTCGCCTGAAAGACGGCGCGAACACGGAGCACAGCAGGATAGCAGGCGCTACCGCCGAAAGGTAGGTAAACCGGGCCGCAAACGCCTGCAAGCCATTCTGGAATATGGCCAGCACCGGCAGCAGCGGCAGCAGGAAGCAGAGCGCCGTGACAACGACCCCACTCCTGTTCCGGAATACGCAGAGCACGATACAGGCGGTCACAACCACGGCAGTTTTGGCCCCGTAGGTTGCCATCTCTGACAGATCGATTATATGCAGCGGCATGATCCCCGCAGGATATACCATGAGACGGCAGTATTCGAACAGCGCATTGCCGGATATCAGCAGCCGTTGCACAAACGGCAGGGTATCATGCGGCAGGAGAATGCCCGATTGTTTTGCGAAATGAAGCGTGATTGCCGCCATCGCTCCGGAAACAAGAATAAATGGGATTTTCTCGATTAACAGGTTGAAAACACCTGCCCTTTCCACCCGCTCCCAGTACCAGTCAAGCGCCAGCAGCACCAACGGCAGCACCACGGTCACCTGTTTTGCCATCAGCGAGCAGGCAAACAGGAACAGTGCGAGAAGGTAGCACGCGCGAAAGGCTTCACCACTTTCCCGCAAGCGGGCATAGCGCAGATAACAAAGCACCGAAGAGAATGCAAACAGGCCGTTCAGTACATCCTTGCGCTCGGTGACCCATGCTACCGACTCAACACGCAGCGGGTGGATCCCCCACAACAGGCCGGCCAGCATGAGCGTCACCGGATATCCCAACCCCTCCCAACCTCTCCTTATCAGGGGAGGAGTAAAGAGTTTCCCCCCTGACAAGGGGGGATTAAGGGAGGTTGCCTTTGCGTCGCTCACACCCCTCTTGCTGCCTGTCACGTGTCCCTTGGCCAACACCCGGTCCGCAATCAGCACCACTAACCCGGTATTAACGGCATGGAGCACAATGTTGGTGAGATGGTACCCCAGCGGATTCAAACCCCAGAAGTGGTAATCGAGCGCCAGGGAAATCCAGGTCAGCGGCATCCAGAAACCGGCGTGCGGTTTCGTGAAGGCATCCACTATCGCTCCAGCATCAAGTTGACGAAGCAGGGGATTGTTCAGCACATACTCGTAGTCATCAAGGTTGACGAATCCGCAGGACAGCGACCGCAGAAACACGAGCAGGCAGATCACTGCCGCTGATGCTGCCACAACCGCTATCCGTTCCGATCCCGCTCTCGGCGGCATCTCAGTTCCGTTCCTTGCCATACCGGCGCAGAAGTTCCTCAAAGCGTGGATTCCCCCGCAACTCCTTCAGCTCTTCCAGGTCATCCATGGAGCGGTAATCCGCATACCCGCGCTGCAGCGCCTTTTCCAGCCAGGAAAGCGCCAGTTCCTCGTTTCCCAAGCGCAACTCCAGCCAGGAAAGGATATATGCCGTAATCGGAAAGTTGTCCCCACGTGCTTCAATCTGCATATACCTGCGGTACGCCGTGGTCATGTCGCCTTTCAAGATCGCCAGATTTGCCAGCTCCATGGCAATTTCCACCGCTTCGGGCTGAAGCGCTTCGGCACGCCGGAACGTCTGCTCGGCTAGATCATATTTACCCTGTTTTTCGTAAATGGTGCCGAGCATGAATACCCCCATGACATGGTTGGGCGACTGCTTCAGCAAGGCTGACACATACCCTGTTGCACGCTCGTAATCTCCCAGTATCCCGTACAGCCTCCCCAGGCCATACAATGCATACTCATTGGCAGGCTCTATCTCCAGAGCATGTTTGAAGGCATCTATCGCCTCAGCAACCATCCCGTTTCCGGTGCGCTCATAAGCCTGGGCAAGGCTTGCCCAGGGAACAGCGGGGCCGGACAATTTTGAGACGGAATCCTGCCAGAGCAATACCGAGTTTTTCCATACCCCCACCCTCTGAAACGAGGCTATTGACAGGGAGGTCAGCACGATTGCAATTACTCCGTACAGCAGCGGAACCAGGCGAACCGGAGCGCGCACCTTCGCATAATGACAGGCGGCACCTGCCAGCGCAGCCGCTCCCAGCATCGGAAAATAGACATAGCGATCATTCATCAGTGTGACCAGCGGTACGATCTGGGAAACCGGAACAAAACCGACCCAGAACAGAAGCGCCCAGAAGCCAAGCCTGCGGTCGTACCGGAACAGGCGGTAGCAGAGCCAGCCAACGACCGCCAGTGCCACGGCAGCCAACAGCACGGTACTAGTGACCGAAGTGTAAACAGCAGTATCGTATTTCGCATTCAGCCCCTTTGGCCACGCCAACAGGCCGAGATAGCGGCAGAACACCGGCAGCATACTGTAAAAAGTCGCCAGCGGGCTGCCGCCGTGGTAATCAACCCGCCCGCCGCCGGCGCCATCCCAGTTGTCACCGACAGGGGCCTGGCTCATGACCGTAATCACGGCAGCAGCACCTGCCGCCAGGATGTACGGGATCTTGTCGAGTATCACAATCAGTCGCCCCCCCTTGCCAAAGGGGGATTGAGGGGGGGAGGCCTTGGCGGGAAAGCAGTAATCATACAGCAGGATTATCACCGGAAAGATAACCGCAACGGACTTGGAAAGGATCGCGCAGGTAAACAGAATCACCGAGAACAGATAGTTCCGCAAGCGCCGGTTGCCATCCGTGTCGCGATACCGGCGGTAGCATTCCCACGCCAGCAGGAAGAACAGCATGGCCAGGAGGTTTTTCCGCTGTGAAACCCAGGCGACACTCTCAACCTGCAGCGGATGAAGTAAAAAGACCGCCGCCCCCACCAGGGCAATAACCCGTTCGCCATGCAGTGCAACGAAGAGGCGATAGACGAGCATACCGATTACAAGGTGAAGAAACAGATTGGTAAGCAGATAGCCACCCGGCCACAACTGCCACAATTCAAAATCCAGCATGTACGAGATAAGGTGCAACGGGGCATAATTGCCGAAATACTGACCGCTGAAAGCCTGCATCACATGTTTTACGGAGAGACCATGAACCATTGGGTTTTCGATGACATACCGGTCGTCATCCCAGGTTACCTGGAAATCGTGGCCACGAACCCGCCCATACACGAGGAGCGTGGCAACCGCCAACAATAGCAGCGGAATCAAATGAGGCCTTATTTTTTCATACATCCGTGCGTACATGCGTGCTGTTATTCCTCACTGCTGCCCCTGATTTTTTCGGAGTTTATCATACTCCCCCAATAAAAACATTCCTACCCCGCCCCATTTTCCCTTTTTGATAAGGCGCTCCGCCAATTGCCTCACTTTTTCCGGCTCTCCCCTGTCGAAATAAAGCCGGCCCAACAAGAGGTAATCCGAATCGTCAAGCGGACCAGGCGTCATCGCCCGCCTGTCACACATACCGGCCGAGCGTTCGTCACCGGCTGCACGATACCCGTCCGCCAGCATAAACCACTGCTGCCGCACATTTTCCACCTTCGGCACCGTATCGAGAAACAGAGTGATGGCATCCTTCCAGAGCCTTCCTCGCAGATGACTCGCTGTTGCCAGAGCAATGACAATTCCGGACACGACAGCAACAGCCACGCCCCGTGCAACAGGCGTTGCATAACGAGGGCGCAACTCTCCAGCGGCCCAGGCGGCAACCCCGGCTATTCCCAGCATCGGAAAATACAGATAGCGGTCGTTCATGATGGTAATCAACGGGATGATCTGTGATACCGGCACCAGTCCCAGGAAAAAGAGGGCATACCAGAAAAACCCCTGGCGGGACCGCCGGAACAACCAGATACCGGCAAGCGTCAGAAAAACGGCTATTGCAACCCCGACAGCCACAGCTGCATCGAAGGAAGTGCGAAACGGCGGGGTATAGATGGTGCTCAACCGGTCTGCCGCCGGCCACAGCAAAAGCTGAAGATACCCGGTCAGAACCGTCACCATCGTCAAGGGCAGCACAATGAGCGCATCCGGAGGATACTCTGCCCGACCTCCACCGTTTTCCATGGATTGGAAGACGACGGTCAAGACGGTGACCGCCAGCGCGACGAGCAGGTGCGGCATTTTTTCAAGATGGCGACGGTATCTGGCAGTTGCAGGTGGATGCAGGGTGTCATACATGACAAGCATCACCGGAAATACAACCGCTACCGACTTTGACAGGAGCGAAAGCACGAGGGCTCCAATCGAAGCCCTGTACCATACCCAGGCCGGTTTTCCTGTTGATTCCCGATAACTGAGCCACGCGTGGAATGCCAGCAGAAAAAAGAGCATTGCCAGCAGGTTCTTGCGCTGGGATAACCACGCGACACTTTCCACCTGCACCGGATGCACGAGAAACAGGGCGCTCCCAAGGAATGCCCCCCATTTCCAGAAACCCTGCCGCACCAGCAAACCGTATAGGAGCAGCCCGGATACGGCATGACAGACAAGATTCGTCAGCAGGAATCCGAACGGTTCCATTCCCCAGATGGCATAATCCAGCATGTAGGAGAGGATCTGTACCGGCGCGTAGTTGCCCTGATAATTAGTGGTGAAGGCCGCCGAAACATGTTGAAGGGAAAAGCCCCGCACCGCAGGGTTTTCAGTGATGTAGAACGTGTCGTCCCAGGTGGGGAGGAACGAATGGGTCAGCACCTCCCCGAAAGTGGCGGCGGTGAGAACAAGCAACAAAACCAGCGGAACAAGGTGGCGCCTCACAGTTTGATTTTTTATGATGGTCATCTCATGTTTGCTTTCAGAAACTCATCAATTTTCTTCGCCGCGACAGAATGGGCAAACTCGTTTGGATGCGCGTCATATCGATTGACAGTTATTTTTTCCGGAGCAAATTCTGAATATGCCGACAGGAGATCAAGGTTTGGCACTCCAATCCTGTCCCAGAACAGCTTTATTTCGTCATGTGCTGCCAGGAAATCATAGTGAGGCCCAACGGCATGAAGAAAAGGGAAAGTCACCACCATCAATGTGCCGCCATTTGAATTAACCAAGTCGCGAAGAACAGTCAACCGCTGCCTCTGCTTCTCCCAGAATTGTCCGCTATAACCCTTTTTCACAAAATGAAAATAGTTATTGATGTAAGGATTGTGGGAAGCTTTATAATGATGATAAAAAATATCAATAAAATAACTCTGTTGACGAAACCAGTTTTTCCCATTGTCATCAGCCAGAATAGCTTGATAGGCATTCCTCCACTCAGGAAAAATATCCGCTACGTCATTTAAACAGTATACAAGGACGACCTGATCTATTTGATAGCCATTGCTTAAACCCGATTTCAACAGTTCCAGCTCTTCCTGCGTCTCCAAGCCTGGAAAAGCAATCACATTAATTTCCCATTCAGGATGGGTCGCCCGGATCAGATTTCCAAAGCGCTCATCGACATTTGTCACGCCGTGTCCAAAGGTGAATGAGTCGCCCAAAAACGTGACACGCCTTTTACCGGGCTCGATCTTGGGTGCATATTCTATATTATCCCTGAAACCGGCAGCATTATTAACAACGTGACGCTTAAACCAGCGTTGAGAAACTTTGGTATAACTGAGAGAGTCTGTCGTGTCATAGAAAAAGCGGTAATAGCTTTCTGCAACAACAAAAAGAGTAGACATAAGAAAGCAAAACATAAGTCCATTGCCAACAACCAAACGCCACCAGGAAACAACATCAGTATATGCGCGATAATAAAACAGCAAAAATCCCGTCGCAAGCGGAACACTCAAAAACAGTGCATACATCTGATTTTCAGACATTCAGGAAATCCTTGAATACATCTCAATGCATAAGTAAACCGGACGTGAAGTGAATATTCATCTTCCTTGCCTGGCCAAGATTCTCATACGGGATGTCATAGCAGGCACGATCTTCAATTCCGCTAGTAAAGTAGTGTTCGGCGCACATAAGCGTTTCCATGCCGGTCTGCCTGAACTGCCGGTACATTTCGAGTGACCACTGTTCACGGTAACTGACCATGCAACAGAACCAGAATACCGCCAGACAAGCCGTTCGTGTGCTGCTCTTGCGCAGAGCAAACCACCAGGCCATACTTGCGTACGGTATCAACAGATATGCTATTTCGGCATAGCGAGGTATCTTTTTTCCAATCAGCTCTGACCTCCCCATGCTGATTGCTCCCAGCACCGCAAGCGTCCCGGCAATGGCTGTCAACAGCTGCCATGTGGCCGGCTGCCATCTCGTTTCTTGATCATGCATAATCAAAGCGACAGGCAGCAGCACGACAACCAGACAGATTACACCGGCCGTCACCCCTTCAGAGGAAACACCAAAGCCATAGCTGAGGTGATTCAGAAAACTGTCCCAAAATTTGAAACTGGTCGGATACACCGGCTTCTGCGACCATTCCGTCGGCTCAAGCGTAAATCCCCGAAACCACAGGAGCAGCGCCGAACCGATGATTCCCCAGGTAACAAGTAGCAGTGATGCTCCTCGCACCCTTTCCATACGGCTCTTACAGACTGACAGGACAACATAAACCGTACTGGTTAATAGCCCGATGAATGCAAAGATCACGCCCGCAGAAAAGCTATACATTGCCAAGACACTCACCAGGCTGCCGCAAATAGTCAACCCGATACCACGGGTATAAATAAACGAGCAGCAAAGTGCTATCGCATTTAACAGCAGGACGATGTGAAACTGCGACTGAAACCCCCACATATCATTCTGATAGGCAATTGCGGACATCATAAAGACCATGAATGCCGGGAACATCGGGAATTCATCTTGTCCGACAATCGTATTTTTCAGTTTTACAATCGCACACAGCAGCAGACCAAACAGAACGCCATTGAAAAGTATCCCCTTTGCAAAATCCAGCCTGAATATTTCAAAATTCAACCAGGCAATCAGTTTCGTCGGAATGATCCGGTGATTAACATGGAACCGGGTCAGCCACTCTAAAGTGAACCCCTGCGGTAACCAATCCTGTCTAAAATATATCCACTCATCAAGATACGGGGCATCGACAGCATATTTCCGGATGATATACATCCTGAACAGGTAAAACCAGACCAGCAGCAGCCATATTCCCCTGTAGGCTGCAATTACAGGCAGCCCGTATGAAAGTCCCTTTCTATCCATCCCCTTGACAAGCCACACTCCGGACAGAAAAAAAGCGAAACCTGATGCAAGAACAATAAGGGCAACGGAATATGGATCGACTACTTTCAAGCGTTGTGGAATCCCTGAAATAACAACTGCAGAATCAGCATTCATTGCAATTTTCGTATCAATACCGCCGCACGACTCTCTGACGGGCGGATCCGCTTTACTACTGTAATACGAGCATGTCCCCTGTTTATCCCATGAATATCGTGAGGTGCCGCCGGCAAGAGAAATCTTTTCAATTTCAAATCCTGACGAGCCATTCGGCGGGTATATTGCGACCGTATCAACAGACGTTCCGTTAAATTCAACGACATATAAATGGACAGCACCATCTCCATCCAGAACAGAATATTCCGTTTTCTTTTGAACATTCCCCTCAGAGTAGACGACCGACCCGTTCCCCTGCTTCAGATTTCCGGCCTCGAACGAAAGAATAATGCTGGGGGTCCTGAATACAACATAGAATAAGCCGCTCCCCATGAGAGATACCAACAATATGACGCAGATGCTTCGTGTCGTAAAATTCAATTGAACCCCTCACACCATGCCGGGCCTTCTGACTGCAGTACGAGTAGCAGCGTCAGTGGTACACTGTGGTCGGCAAGACGAACACGCATTCAGGACAACACTTTGTTGAACCACGTATACAGCCTGTTTTCAATCAGTAATCGATCAAACCCGAACCTGAAGCGGAGCATTGCCAGCGGCTTATACAACAAAGCAGCCATCCGTAGCAATGTACGCTGCGGTCCTGCGGCAGATGAGAATTTAAAGATCTTGTCATCGATAAAATACATGCAAAGAAACATCATTCTGATAAAGCGGTCATGTTCGGGTGACAGCCATGGAGGACGATAGTCCGTCGATTCCACGTCATACACACCCCATTCTTCCAGGCTCTTCGGGGGTAGATATCCATGTTGCAGGGCAAGTTCCATCAGAGGAGTTCCGGGAAGGGGGCGGGGCTTGTTGAGCGGTATAACGATACAGCGCGGATTTTCCTCAATCAGCCTGAGAATAAGATCTCGTGTCAATAAGGTTTCCTCCATCGTTTCCGTGGGATAGCCGACGATGAAGTTATAAAGAGCCATTATTTCCGGATGGCGCGCCAGCGTACGGTTCACCTCAAGTATCTGCTGCACCGTTATATTTTTCCCCATCAAATCAAGTATGCGATCAGAACCAGACTCCACGCCAATATGCAACGTCCTGGTGCCGGCAGCGGCAAGCCTTGTCAAAAAATCGTCATCCATACCCAGCAGTTCATTAATACGTGCTCCCCGGAAACCAAGTTTCACTTCAATCCCTGCCGCGGCTATCGTGTCGATTAATGCCTCAACGTGTCTCCGATCAACAAACGAGTCGTCATCAATAAAATAAATATATGTCGCTCCATACCGTTCCTGAACAAACCTGATATGCTCCACGACCTGTTCCACAGGATAAGGCACCCATCTGTTGCCAAACTCGCCGTAAAGGGCCGGAGAACTACAGAACCCGCAGGAATAGGGGCATCCCATGACACTGTACATCGGGAACACGATCTCGCTGGCATCGGCATGGTAATAAAGCGTATAGTCAGCTATCAGGTGATAGGGGATGTCACGATAGTCGATAAATTCGAAGGCTGGAACGACCTCATTGTGGTGAACCTGTTCCGCTTTGTCCTTCCAGGAAAGCCCGGGTATTTCTGACAATCTGTCCAGTTCACCCCTTTCAAGATACTCCAGCAAATCGCAGAAAGCCTGCGCACCATATCCCCTGACAAGAAAATCAACCGGAGCGTCCTCGATTACCCCATGCGGGCTGAACGTAACATGCGGTCCCCCCCAGACCACTTTGACCCAGGGAAAGTTTTGTGCGACATGACGGGAGACGGCCAAGCTCTCCAATATGGAGACACCGGTCATTACGGAAACGCCGACTATTCGAGTTAATGGTGTCACAAGTGCCATTAATTCGTGCGGCCAGGAATCAGGATGAAGCCGGCAATCAAGAATTTTGATTGAATGGCCATGCTGCACCGCACTACTGGCAGCATAGAGCAGGCCAATCGGGATCATCCGTACCAGGGAACCGGTAAGAGCCGTACGGGGTTGGATAAGAATCGCCTCAGCCATTATTTCCCTTTGTCGAGCGATTCGAAAGAAATCGGATGGGTCGGATGCCGGTCAACCCGCACCGGCACCTGCATGTTTGCCAGCGGCTTGAGATAGCGTTCGATATAGTCGGGATCTGCACCGATCAGGCAGTCCCGGCTCCGGCGCTTGAAATCGGGAAAATTCCCCATTCTTCGCCAAATCCTCTCCAATGGCTCTTCGCGGATATTGCCGAATGAAACATAGTTCATGCCGCAACCGGTTACATCTCCATAACATGAGATACTCAGTTTCTCCCGGCCACCGGGGCATTCCTGACGCATTGAAAAATTGATCGTCCAATCCGATCGCACGTCTGGATTGTCGCGCATATAACGTTGAATCTCGCCCCACTCTTCCGGTGTAATCAAAACACCACTCTCGTCGGACCAGTTTCCGGATACACACGCAAGCGAAAAGACAATACCGATACCATTTGCTCTGGCAAAACGTACCATCTCCCGCATCCTGCCGAGTCCGCCATGCATGACAACCGTGCTGATATACACTGAAAATCCGAGACGCTTTGCCTCTTCAATTGAAGCCACTGCCTGTACAAAATGCCCTTCGGCTCCCCTGATGAGATCATTTTCCACGCGATTGGTACTGTCGAGACTGAAATGGATCGTGGCAACTCCCGCTTTTTTCAGATCACTCAAAAACGGCCGGTCAAGGACAAGCGAATTTGTAACAAGTGCGAAAATGGTTCTGGAAGGTTCCATAACCGAGATGATATCGAACAAGTCGTGGCGTAGCGTCGGTTCACCACCTGAAAGTACCGCCGAAAATGCGCCCATACGGGACGCCTGCTGCCAAACAGTTCGGTACTCATCAACAGTCAGATAGCTGTCATCCTCTTTTTTAATCTTGGAGGCATAACACATAATGCATTTTGAGTTACATTCCGCAATCAGAGCGAACTCCACCGTACGCAAAACAGTCTGGCCAAGCAGCAGGGTTTTGGCATAGCCGGAAACGATTTTCGGCATCAGGCCGATATGGCGTTTGATGACCCGTGAATGATACATAAGATGCTTGAAGGTATTGAACACGTTAATTTCCCATTAGTTTGGCCATAATAACTCGGTAACGGTGATACAACACCATCACCTGACACGGAAACGTACTGTAGTCTCCAAAACGAGCCTGATTGATCCCCCGCCGGATCAGCATCAACTTGTAAAGAAATGTTTTCAACCGTGGATACTGCCGTTCTTCCCTGCCGCGCACCAATCGACGCAAGATCGACATCATGAACGCCGGTGGCCTGAATACCGCAAAAATACTGACCAGGTTGTTGATGGCAGTAGGCTTGTACGAAAACAGGTAATCCTTTTCCATCTGTTCTTCCACCAGACTATAGCTTGGCGCCGCCATGCTGAGGGCGGTTCCCGGCATAAATTGCAGCGAGAAGAGACTCAAGGTAAACGGTGGCGAAGTTTCCTGAAGGAAATCAATGGTTTTATACAATTGTTCCGTGGTTTCGTACGGATTGTCAACGATTGTTTCAAACGCCGGGGCAGCCATCCGATCTCCGAACAAAGCCAGGATTTCCGTTGCCCGCCTGAGCTGGACGGTATTCACAGGTCGGTTGAACAGTCTGAGAATTTCGTCATTGGCAGATTCGAACCCCATCTTTATCCTGACCAGCCCGCCTTCAACAAGCGTCTGCATTTTTTCTTCCGTTATTGAGGCGGGGTTAGTCCCTCCTAGAATAAACTTCAACCCTGTTTTTCTGAAAAGACGTGAAAACTCTTTCAACTCATCCAGGCCCCTGCCGATAAAATTGGCGTCATAGAAAATGACATAGTCCAGAGGAAATTGGCTCTGCACCGCCATCACCTCGTTAACAATATACTCCGGAGATGGGCCACGGTAACAGGCATAGTCCCTGTCGAGGTCGATCAGCGTTGCCTGGGAGCAGAACGAACATTTGTAGGGGCAGCCGACACTCCAGATCGTGTTGTAAGTTGTGCCAAGATGTCTTGAAATGTCGGCAGGCACCATTTTGCGGAGGAGTCCGTGCTGATAACTGAAAAAGAACTGGTCTTGAACGCCATATTCCATGAACGGAATGGTTTCCATCTCGGCTTTGGTAAGAAGCGGCTGTCGGGGATTAACAATAACCTCGCCACACTCCCGTACCCAGGTATTCGGCAAACCTTTTAAGCCATCTCCACGCTGGACCCTGCCAAGGAAATCGACAAACGTCCTTTCACCCTCGCCAAGACAGATAACATCGGCAAAAGAAATGGCATCATCCGGAAAAAGAGTGGGATGATACCCGCCGATGATGATTTTTGTGCCGGGATTTCTTTCTTTGATATAGGCGGATAGCTTCCGAACGATATTGCGCTGCACACTCATCAACGAAAAGGCAACTACGTCCGCCAGAGCCAGTGTTTCGGCCAGACGGAGCAGCGCCTCTTCGTTATGCCGTTCATTGACGGCAAAGTTTTCACCCGTGTTCTGCTTCCACCAGCTTCCTGCGTGAGAATACTTGTTCTCGTCTTCGAGGAAATATATGGATTGCACGTCAAAACCTGCTTTTTTGGCACAAGAGACGACTCGCCTGAAGCCGATACTGACAATCTGCTTATCCATACTTACAGCATATATCAACATGGCAACACCATTTGAAGGTGAACCGGATTTTTAAAACGTATATCGGTCACTTTCCCTCCTTACGGGCAAGTACAAACATTTCGCCGCATGAGACTTTGAAAGGATGACCGGCAATCCTCCGCGGAACAATGCCGGCCAATCGAACAAGGCGAGAAACCGTGGTGTGGCGGCCACGATACGCCATAAGGACACTCCGGACGTAATTGATTGTCAAAGACTTGTCCGCCCGTGCCACTGCCAGCGGTGTAAGGCAGGTAGAAAGGAACTTCCGGATGTTTGAGCGATTGAAGTACCACAGATGCTCTTCCTTATAATGAGGCCATGCTGCTCCGGAAACACTTCTGATCCAGGTGGATGTGTCGGGTGTAACAACCATCAGAACTCCCCCAGGCTTGAGAAGGTGCGTAACCGTTTCAAGAAAGGAGCGGGGCTCAGGTATATGCTCCAGCAGATCGGACAGGGTAATAATGTCGAAGTAGTTGACAGGAAAATCACCTTTCTCAAGAGGTTTGGGAGAAATCCGGTCTGCCCCAAAGCGGGCTTGACACATCGCTACACCTTGTGGCGCAATTTCGACGCCAAAGACATCAAATCCCATATCGCGTGCAACAGTCATCAGATCCCCGGTGGCGCACCCCACGTCCAGCAGTCTGCCGGAAGAAACATACATCGCTGCTCTGCGCAGATACCCGCCAAAGGTTCGTTGTTTCATACTTGACACTTCGGCAAGGGAGCCGGCAATATTCCACGAACGATAATAATCCTGATAAATTCGGGCTAAATTGACACCATCAGGTTGCGGTCGCAGAAACTCCAAACCACATCCCCGGCATTTGTAAAGAGGATAGCGACCCACTTCCGAAACATGCACAGGCTCAGTCATCCCGCATATCATGCACGTATCGCTCATGGCGTTTCTCCAGGCGTCTTCCTGAATATCGCCAAACCGTATAGCCCCAGATATTTCAGGCAACATGAAACCCTGCCGGTAGCTTGGGCGGGTAATTGCGGTCCCATCCAGTGCAGCATCTCAACGACCGGCAGATACAAACGCCAGCGGCGCAGTTTTTTCACAAACGACGGGTTGTACGGCGGATTGACAAATAGAGTTTCCAAATGTTGCAACCCCAGACTTGTTACATGCTTGGTGATTCTCTCAAAATCAACCGCTTGCTCTTTCCCGTCAAAATAGACATCACGTCCCATTCTGGTTTGATACATGATGTGCCGGGGATAAAAATTTCGGTTCGGCTCCATCACAAGCAAAATCCCACCGTCGTCAAGTGCATTTGCAGCCTCGCCAAGCGCAAGTTCTTGCTCTCGGATGTCAAGATGATGGAGTGACACCCAGTAGGAAATCAACGCAAGACTTGCACGCTGGAAAACTGGACCTGCCACATCCGCCTGGATTTTAATCAGTTCCTCCGGTGCGCGCTGCAATGACTTCCAGCTCAGATCAACAACATAACAATCCAGAGCAGGACATACGCGCCGAATGAAACGCGACCAATGCCCCTCCCCTCCTCCCATCTCGGCTGCTGCATTTCTGTTCCGCGAAACTGCAGGCAAAATTGGCATCAGCAGGTTCCAGACGTCCTGATAAAAACTTGATTGAAAATACGCTGTCCCGGAAACCGGATGAGCATCGAACAGCTCCTGTTCCCGAAATTTAACTGAATCGATGCTTTTCTCATCCATAAGACAGGCAATGCCATCACGCACCGGGAAAATTTCGCTCCTATCAACGGTACTGAGACATCCATTACCATCATCGCGGAGCTCGCGCCGTGACGCCGGACTGATCAGGCGCGGAAAACTGTTCGGCGACATCATAAGTCCCCGATAGAGTGCGCCGAGAGAAAATGTTCTTCCAAAGCATGAAAGATTTCCGCGGGGACAATTGATCGAAGGCAGATATTATCCTGGCACTCTTCTCCATACAGACATTTTTTGCTGTCATAGACGCTCAGGCATGGAGAACAATACTGGTCTGTACTTTTAAAAACCAAAGAATTCCTGTTGACGGGGCCATAAACTATCGGTGATTCCGGTCCAAAAAAAGCCGCCAGATTTATGCCATACAAAGATGCGATATGCATTGGGCCACTATCATTGCTGATCATCAGAAATGCCGATTCTATCAACGCAAACAGTTCAGGAATAGTTGTCAGCCCTGCTGCGTTGAGCAACATGCTCTTATGGGCACTACCAACCTGCGCACATATCTGTTCCACATAGTCTCGATCTCCAGCGTCACCTATCATCACGTATGCGTAATCAGGATACTTGCATAGCAGGTCACGAATCAGTACGGCAAAATGGTCTTTTGGCCAACGACGAAAAAGAAAAAGATCCCCGGCATTGACATTGACAACAATTATCGGTCGATCAAAATCGATACCCAGCTTTTCACGCAGTACTCTCTGGGTCTCACTGCCCATAGAAGGCAGCAAAGAAGAAAAGTACTCAGCACGAAACTGAATCCCCAGTGCCGTAGCGTACGCAAGATAAATGTCGGAGAGGTGTTTGTAGGAGTTATAGTACACCACATTCGTCAGTATGCCGCTTGGCCTGATTTTCTTCATATGGAGGCCAACCCGCACCCGTGCTCCCATCAGCAGCGACATGATCAGACTGAACTTCGAATAGAACTCCAGATCGATGCAAATATCAACCTCGTGGCTTCGCAACTCCATGATACTGGCAAAAGCACCTCTGACAAACGTTGTGAACGAGGAGGTATCTATTGTCAGGATTTCATCCCCACCGTGGCAAAGTTCAACCACATCCCGGTTTGAAGCAAGCGTCAGAAATACGATCCGTACATCGGGATAACTGGAGCGAAGCGCCTTGATTAACGGCAGCGCATTGAGAATGCTCCCCATCCCCAGATACTTCTGGCATACTATGGTCTTAACTTCAGATGGTGCAGGCGCAACCGACCGGGGAAATATGTGCCTGAACAACACCACACCCATGCCAAGCACCGAAGCAACTGCCGATCCAACCGTTTCGTCTATGACCCTCATGGTCGCAAGTTTCACATTTCGCCCTTGATGAATATATCTGAATCGTCTTTTCTTATTATTCTACACGTTTTAACCTGGCGAATCCAGATCAGCGACAATATGATCATCATCCCCAGCGAAGCAATAGCTCCATACACAACATACGGGTCTGCATAGCGCACTGTGATCGTATGGTTGCCGGCAGGTATGCCAAGCGACAACTGCCCGGTCTCTGCTTCAGATATTTTCAGAGCCTCTCCGTCGAGCAGCGCCGAAAACAGTGGATGGTTCAACACCGTAACAATCAAATTGCCTTTAGATTCTCTTTTCGACGTGATCTCGATCGCATTCGTTCGAATGGTACAAGCAATACCCGCATCATCACCGTTTTCCCGCCAATAGGCAAAAGGCTTCGCCACAGGATCATACAGCACATTCCGGTATGCATCGCTAAGCACCAGTCGCAGACCTGCCGGATTTTCCAACGGAATCGACTTCTCAAAAAAATACCATTTGACTCCCCAGCTGCGGAAGTACTCCAAAGGCACATCACTCCCGATATCCAATGAAGCACCTGGAGCCACGTCAAAAGCGGCCCGATTTCGCAAACCAATGGTTGCAGCCAGGCTCTTTTCTGATAACAGGGTATCAAAACCCCCGAAATGATATACCCCGTATAAGGTCGCATAATTATAACCGAGCAGCGGAGCCGTAAAACCGGGGAGAACTTTTTCACCATCCCAGACGACATCACGGGCAGCACTCACAATCTTTCCGGTTCCCAGGCTCGAACGCAACGGTTCATTAAAAGGCGGTGTATCAAGATGTCGTGAAAAAACGTGCGGCGGCTCCACAGTGTACAGCAGTCCGAAATTTGCAAGATGGACCGCAAGCATTATGCCCCAGACAACTTTCATCCTCAGTGAATCTCTCACTATCTTCGAGATGCTGATGTATAGCTGCTCCGCACCGAATGTTGCAGCCATTATGAGAAAAAAACTGGTGAAAAGATTAAGCCGGAAGGGATACCGGAGACGATTAAAGAGTGGCAGTTCAAAAAACAATCGTGTAACTGGGCTATTGCACGACCACAACAGGGAAAAAACCGCCAGTAGTAATAACACAGCAATAATACGCCACTGCTTGTTATCCCGGATAGTAGCAATCACTACAATCAAAAACAGCAGTGTCAGATAACCGATATGGGACACAAAATCCAGATCCGCGTACGTAACCGGAAAAATTTTATGAAACGGCGCAACAAGTCCGTTTATCCAGAGATGCAGGTCATATCCATAAGAGGAATAATTCTGCCACGTCAGCGCACTGTTCCGCTCGGCAGACATGGCAACCTGCCTGAACGTCGGCACTAGTAATGGCAGCGCTAAAATAATGATGCACAGCTGATTGAGACCATATACCATTAACAAGCGCCTCAGAGGAACACGGTGGCCAAACATATTCCCGCAGTACACGTCACTGCCGGCAACCCGGCTACCCAAACTCCACCAGACCAGCAGTACCGCCAATAATTCGAACGTAACGGTATAGATGAAGAGTTGCGGGTTACCAAGCGTCATGGCAAAAACCTTCAAAAAGGCCAATGCTACGAATTGGCGCATATCCATGGTACGCATCAGACGGAGGGAAACATAGACGACCCAGGGGAAATACGCTCCATGCTCAAGTGTTTGCAGTGACGAATTTCCAACCGAAAAAACAAAAGCGCAAAGCACCCAGGAAATTGCCCCGGCCAGGCAAGCCGCTTTTCCCAGCACGAAACTTCTCATAAGTGCATAAAAACCCAGCGAAGCCATTACCAGGTGCATAAACGCAAGGATATCAATCGTGGCAAAGTCATGCCCAAACATCAGGGAACTCATCATGGTGGCAATGTAAACGGCAGGATATAAAGCAGAATACTGAATATTAACCGGAATACCCAAAGACTGATGGAAATTATAGAGAGGGAACTCTCCGCCTAATACAGCTCTCGTATTGTGGACATAATAGGGAAGAAGATTAACACGGTTATCATCCTGAAGAAAAAAATAAGGATATTTTAATTCAACAATAGCAACCATGCCAACTACAATAGCTAACAATATCAGTGCCATTGTAACATCCAGGATGGAGTCATGCCCGCTATCACATGTCATTACATATCCTCAACAATAATCATTCAAAAAAAGCCGGGCACCCCATATTTAGGAGAACCCGGCGTATAGGCCACCATGTGCCGTACAGGTAAGTCTACTTCATTCCTGCCTCAAGCTTGTCAGACATACGCGTTGACTCGTACATCCGGCCGGCTACCCAGTTTCCGTTCCGGGAAACATAGGCTTCCTTTACCTTCAGCACCCCCATTACCATCTTCAAATACTGAACTCCTGCCATCAATTCGCCCGGCACGAAAGTCCGCTTTACCCAGTCGATCTCTCTAACAGCCCATTCCTGCGCCCCGGAATTCTTGATTTTGCTTATGTTCGGGTTGAAGTAGGAATTGCTTTTTTTCTTAACGGCAGTTACAAACCTGTCCAGATCTGCAATCGTGATTTTAACCAAATTACCGTCCGTGTCCGGATGGGCAAACACCGCTACTACCCTGGCGACATCTCCTTCCAGACAAACCGTTTTTTTGGTCGAAAACGGAACAGAGCCCTTTACTGTCTGTCGTAAAAGTGCCGCCTGCTCACCTTTGATTGTCTTCTCCGCAATTAACCGGGGCTTCTTCTCCTGTTTGCGTACAGCCGTGAATGCGCCCTGCTGGATCTTCGCCGACACCACCTCACCCTTTGAATCAAGGGCAGCTATAGCGGTATCGTCACCTGAAATCGTCAGCAACAAAGCATTGGTCTCCTTGCCTGACGCCACTCTACCACTGAAATCATAACGCTTCATCGCACCTGGCGTCACAAAAACCGGCACAATTCCTGACGCCTGAATGATCCGGTTAGAAAGGGCTTCGCGATTTGAGGCTGACGCAGGGAGCCCGGATACAACAATCGATACCACCGAACGGTCCAATTTCCGTTCTTCAAGCAACATCTTGCCGGCTGCCGCCACACCGGCAGCAATCGAATCAATTCCTTCCGGCGACAAAGCTTCACCTTCTTTTGTGACAAGAGTGATTGGACCATAGGACTGGCGCAGAATCTCCTTGAAGTCAATATGTCCCTGTTGGTCCGTACGCGCCGCAATCAGCAGTGACGTAATATCCGACGAATTTATCTCAATGCCGGCAACCGGTTGCTGCTCAGTAAGATCGTCTATCACGCTGTCCATGCTCTTCACATCACCGATTGCGTGGGCAGCAACAAAACGCTCACGAGCTCCGGCGTATGATAAGCGGGCACGTCGTACGTTTCCAAGCAGACGGTACATATCTCCGAATTGCCTGTTTGCTACGCCTTCCCAATAAGCGTCTTTAATATCCCTGCTAAGCAGCCGACTTTTACTGAAAATAACCGCTGCTCCTGCAAAATCTTTCTGCGCCTGTTTTGTCATTCCCTGGTTAAGTAGATGAATGGCCTGCGCGCGTTTGTCACCGATCTTTTCATCAAGTGCCAGCGACTTGGCAAAATATTCTTCAGCAGTAGGAAAATCGCCCATATTACCAAATACAACCGCCATGTTATTATACAGTGACGAAATTTCAGAATCTCTTGAGGTAAGCTTCAATGCCTCACGGAAATCCTCCAGTGACTTTTCATACTCCCCCATAGCACTATGGGTAGCAGCGAGACGTGCATATGCTGAAGCTTTCTCATCCTTGTTTCCAAGTTCACTTGCCAGTGAAATTGAGCGCTGGAATTCAGTTACAGCATAGCTGTAATTGCGCATTCCGCCCAAGATGATGCCAAGCCTGTTAGATATTTTCAGATAGAGCTCTTTTTGAATTTTCTGGTATTGTTCGTCGGTTACCTCCTTCAAAGCGAGTCTGAGTGCCAGATAATCGTTATCCTGAACCAAAGAATCAGCCACTTTCATCTCTGACAGGGCAAGACGAAGTTCACCTTGCATCCTCCACGCTTCAGCCAGACAGAAGTGCGCATCGACATTGCGGTTATAGGCATCAACCGCTTTTCTGCCACTTGTCACGGCTAGATCGTAATCTCCCTTTTCGAAATATTTATTGCAATCGGCAATATAATCAGCTGAAAAAGCTGGTAAAGCAGCCAGCAACAAGAATCCTGAAATCATCATGGTGCGAATCTGTTTCATACGCTATCTCCTTCAATATAAATAAAAGATTAAAAAATAATTCGTTACGGCAATCCGCAGCAGGTACCTGCGAATGTATGATCCGAGATGCTGTGCAAACACTACAAGCGCAGTCAGACTATGAATATAGTGCGGCCACAATTATCTTTCACTTTCCCCTCGACACTCCGGATCCGCGCGGAATGTCCCGAGTCGGTTGCGAATCGTCCTGGCCTGATTCATTGCCCTTTTCCCTGTTTTTCTCAAAAGCATACCCGGTTATATCAATCCCCTTTACCGTTTTACCGGCAGAAACCGTCACTCCGGATGGAATGCCACTTCCCATTATTGATCCCTGAGCCGGCATTCCGCCACCATATACTCCTCTGACGCGAAGATAATAGGTACCCGGTTTGCCAAGGCGCAAAATATACTTTCCATCCTTACCGGCAGGATCGGATACAAAACGGGGATTACCGGCCATATCCGGATTGTCGTAGGCAAACACAATCGCATCTTCCGCTGATTTCCCGTCAGGCAGTCGGATTGTTCCCTCTATGGCAGATACTGGTCCGCGATAAAGATGCTTTGCACTATCAAACGGGATAATTCCCTTTATAGAACCAATGTTGGTACTCTCCCATTTCACAATACGGTATGCCTTCAGTTTCCCCTTCGTTTCATCTTCATGACTGGGATATACGTAATCGCCTGTAGATGGTGGGCCTACCGGATTCATCTCGGACATTCTCTTGATTGCGCCCAAATAATACCTGCCCTGTCTTGCTTGCATAGTGAAAGTTCCGCCATCGTCTGTCGACGCAATAACATCGGGAACCCGCCAATATTTGCCCAGTGTCGGTGGTGGTCCTGACGAAGCATCAAATAAGAAAACAGTCGCATTCGCCAGGGGCCGTCCATTCTTCTGGAACAATCTGCCGGTAATAGTGCCAACGTCCTCCTGTTCGCCCCAAGCAAAAACAAGTACCGGAATAACAAGTAGCATACACAGAAATACAGAAAGCTTTTTCATACAATACTCCATAACACGTAACAATGAGATACATCCCTCTCTGTTGGGTGACCTGCCAGGAGGAAATGCAGATTAATGCCGAATCTATAATACACAAACACGTCAAATATAAAAACCCCCTTGTCAGTTGACATCTCATGTCTACGTACAAGGGGGAATTTCAATAAAAAGTGAGGCCGTTGTTCACGGCCCCACTTACCTGATTACTCTGGATCAGCAAGGATGAACGTCTGCTGAACCAATCACCCGGGGCTTCATGTAGGTCTGCTTTTTCATCTGTTCATCTCCTTTCCGCACATTTGAAATGTGCTTGTCTGTGGTTACGATGCCTGTGCTTAGGTTGAACATATACTACATCCGTTTTCAAAACTTACCAAGTAGATTTTGTATTCCACAACTGCGCCGTCGGGAAGGTAGCAGAAGGATATGCGCCACCTGCAGTTGCTGATTCGTGGCAAGGCCGCTCGGCAAAAGTATACCCTGAGGTCGCCGTACCACCAACCGCAGTACGCTTGGTACCGAAGAACCAGGTACCGGAGTTACTGTTACGAGTATTGCCGGTTGCACCCGCATAATAACGAGCTCCACCACCGGGGAATCGGCCAGCTCCCATGCCGCTGCCTGTAGCTCCGCGGTTCTGGTTGCCAGTGGCTGCCGAACCCGTTGTGGAAGAGATACTGCCACCGGTTGCAGTATGCGCGCGGTGTTTCCAGTCGAGGCAGTTGGTAACCAGCAGGCGCGGCAGATTCGAATTATGGGGAGCATGACACTTGGAGCAGGTGAACGCATGCACGGCATTGTTTACGTTTCCACCGGTGCCAGTAGTCGCTGCCCACCCTTTTACAGAGTTATGTACCCTGGTCATCGTTCTCCAGGTTGTACTGGTAGCGCTAGCAGTCTGGGCCTGCTTGATGCTGGCTTCAACATGGCACCCGGTAGCGCCGGCTCCCGATGCGGATGACAAGCAGAGTCCACCGAACTGGGCAGCGGTCTGGGTCACGTTGCCGGTCGGCATGGTGAAGTTCCAGTAAATACCAGCTCCACCGGCACCAACTCCTGTTGGTGCTGAAAGCGAACTGCCACCGGAGAACATTGTGGAAGTTGCGCCAAAGGTGTTCTGATCGATGCGATAGCGAGGAATACTTGCTGTCGCAAGGACAGTTACAGCGTCACCACCACCACGGGTGTGGGTTGTTGCAGCCGGCGGTGCGTCTTCACGGTACGGAGAAGTCATCCAGTTGCCTTTAAGCAACGGCACGCCATACATTGTTGCGGTAACCTTGGTTGTATCAGTGGTAACGCCATGCGGATCGTGGCATTTGGTGCAGATGCCACCAATTGTGCCGCTGGTTGTACCGGCTGTCATTGTAACCGATGCGCCGAAGTGGCCGCCCTGGTTAAGAGATCCGGATCCCAACTGCTTGACAGGGTACCGTTTTTGAGCACCGTTCCATTCACGGACAGTAGTGCTGCCGGTACTGTAGTTACCGAAATCAGGTGTGTCAAAGTAACCCTGGATGCGTGTTGTGGCGTTGAAAGTGTCAAAGTAGCCCCAAGGAGTTGAATAAGTCGTGCCGCCAACTACTTTGCTTACGGTACCGGAACTAATGGTATTATGACAGTCGAAACACAAACCTGCACTGGCCTTATGTTTGTTTTTATTTGGCGCAGTTGCACTGCCGCCGGAATACGGCCTGTAACTGACAGAATAGCCACCCTGACCGGCTTTTACGTCTTTCAGAATGCCGCCTGTCGTGGTTGCTGAAGTATAGCTGGTGACGCCTGCGCCTCCTTCAACATTTGAACCGTGTGAGTTGTGGCAGTCGTAGCAGGCAACCTGTACGGTGCCACTGGTGTTAGCCCACGGCTCATCACCTCTGCCGCCGGTATTTGCTTTGCCACCTGTTCCGGTTGAAGAGTATGAGTTAAACCCTCGCTGATTCAGGTCGGCTCTGCCGTGAGCAGAGAGCGCTTTAACGATGGAGTTTTTCTTGTTGCCGCCATAGATATTGACAACTGACTGATTTGTTACAGTCTGCGTTGTCCCTGTGGAAGCAATACCAGCAAGCTGTGACCAGTTCACGGTGCCTGCATTGCTGTAGCGCTGATCGATACTGGAAGAAAGGTTATCCCAGGCGTATTGAGCAGGTGATTTACCGTCGTTGAAATAGTTTCTGGCAGTTACGTTTAATGTACCCGCTGTAAAAGTCTTATTGGAGATATTATGGCAGCTCAGACAGTGATAATTAAGCTTGGATACGGAAACGCGTTTTTGAGCAGCTGAGCCGGTACGTAAAATTGATGCGGTATAGGAGATAAAGTTCGTGCCACGAACACCATTAGCTCCGTAAACAACGAGGTTTACTGCGCCACCAGGAGCTCCCTTGTGATAAGAAGTCTGATTACCAGCAGCGTCTGCTTCCATATGGCACTGATAGCAATGAGCATTAGTCAGCGTTGCGCCCTGAATATGGTGTGAGTTGCCGGTAGTCGCGCCACCGTTGAATTGAAGAACCACTGCAGCCCTCTCGTCGGGCGCTGTACCGGTTACTTTATCATGGCAGGAGAGACATTCGCCGGCCCCTTTGAAACCGGTATTATGGCTATGGCAGTTGGTGCAATCGATGCCGTTGTTATGGGTCGTCCCACCGGTAGAACGGGCTGAAGCCTGATTATGTTTGTTGGTGCGGATATGACAAGCCTGACAAACACGGGTAGAAGTAGTGTGGGCTCCGTCTTCCTTACCCATACTGGTCACATTGCGGAAACTGATTGTTCTGGTAGCGGCTGAACCGGTGGCCGTACTCCATTGTCCCAGAGTCGGGGCAACACTGGCCCTGATGCGCTTGATATTGGTTCCGGTATCAGTTGTTGAGCTTGAATGACAGGTAGCGCACGTAAAAGCACCATACTTTCCACCGGCAACGCCCCAGCCTGTAGCGTTGTTGACCCAAGGGTTCTTGCCGGTGGTTGCCGAGTTATGCAGCATGTCGGTTGAGGCAGCCTGAGACTGCAACGGTTTGTGCAGGCCATGATACATAAAGACGGACAGCAGCAAGGTAATTGATACTACCAGGCCCGCCTTGGCCCACAGTCTCATTCCATTGATTTTTTTGCGTATTACTTTTCCCATGGTGGTCTCACCTCAGTATGGAATCTTATCTATTAAAGTTCAGTGATCTGCTATCCGCATGGCCCCGATACTAACTCGGGGACATGCGGGTCGTCAAGATGTTACAGTTCGTTGTGGCAGAGTGTACAGCCGACGCCACGGCTGGTGGTCCAGTTTGGATCGACATTTGTATGTCCGGTGTGGCAGACAATGTTTGCGCAGGTTCCGGTGTTATATGCCGCAGTACCAGCGTTAAGAGCACGCTTGGAAATATCGTACGCTGCGGCGGTCTTGTAGACGCGACCTGTCGGTGACCAGCCATTCTCAGTGGCGTTACCGGTGTAGTTTGAGAATGATGCGCTTCTCAGCTGCGCCTTTGTCCTGATCTGTACCGCGGCAAACTGGACGTTTACAGCGCCGTTGACGTGAGAACTGAGGCCGGTGATGAAGATGTTCTTGGTACCATCGGCATCTGCTGTATGACACGTATTGCATGCCGCATTGTACTTGTTGTAGCGACTGGCTGCCGTTGCGCCACTGATGGTTGCGTTATGGCAGATGTAGCAGCTGATCGTCGTTGAAAGCAGTGGGTCACCGTGAGCAGCATTTTGCGGGTTAGCAGCTGCAGTCGTTAACAGACCGGTCCCCGGAACGGCAGCTGCGGTGCTGTCGTAGTGAATGCCGACATCATGCATGCCGTGCGACGCATCTGCCGGGGAGTTGCCGTGACACTTGATGCAACGGTTGGCGGCTGTGAAAGCAGTTGCCCATGTATCGGTTGCAAGATAGACACCTTTACCGTCGGAATGGCAGTAGATATTGGCACAGGTTGTAGCGCTTCCACCAGCACCTACGGCAGGCGTTGCGCCGCTTACTACGAAACTGGCCGATTTGATGGAACCGGCACCGGCAGTGCGGTTAAGTTCAAGTTCAACAGAACCGTTGCCGTGATTCGTACTGGCCAGAGGATGGCAGACAGAACAGCCGAAACCATAATTAGTCCAGTTACCAGCAGAGCCGTTTGTATCAGAGCCGGTGGACTTGTTGGCAGTCATGTTGGCGTAGACTGTAATGGCACGATACGCACCTGTATGGCGTGTATGAGCTCCCGAAAGTGTTGCCCTGGGGTGACAGCTGTCGCAGTTGAGTTTTGAACCCCAGCGTACCGGAGTTACGTTATTGCTGTGGCAGGACACATTCGTACAGGTCCGTGCTGTCGCGTTATACGTACCGGAAATCAGATTTACATCAGATGTTTTGTTAAGGTGACGCGAACTGGCGGAACCGAATCCGCTGGCAGAACTCATGATTGCCTGGACGCCGCTCTTGACAGTCAGATTGTGACAGTTGTAGCACGAAGTCGCGCTGCTGACATGACTTGCCGTCGAGTGGCTGTTGAATGTATCACGAGCCAACGTACTGAGGTTGCGATAGTTAGGCTCACCATACTTGGATGTAAAGTAGGTAGCGCCGGATTGCGATCCGTGGCAGGCCTTGCAGTTGGTTACCGTACCGGATGTCCAGGTCATGCTCACAAGTTTGTATTGTGAACCGTCTGCACCGGTTGAATGGCAGTAGGTAGAGCAGGTAGTCCCGTTCCAGCCGGATCTGTTCGCCTTAGCGCCTGAGTAGTCGCGCATTTTGTTGACATGCTTTGTTCTGTCGGTAATCAACGTATTGTTGACGGTGTTTACCGTCTTGACATGGCATTCCATGCAGGGAATGGTGTTACCAAGCGATGCATTGGAGACCTTGTTAAGATGCATGCTGTGCTTGCCGGACAGAGCGCTACCAGTTTTTCCGTTGCCGTGGCAGATGATGCAACTGCCAGAGCTTGTAGGATTAGCCCATGATAGCGCTGCAGGAGCGGCAACAAAGGTAGCAGCCACTTGGCCGTTACTGTGGCAGTAAGTGTTGTTGCACGTTGTGCCGCTACTGACGGTCCATTTGTAGCTGCTGCTGTCCGTACCACCAAGGGTGCCGGCAGCATATGGAGTTGTAACGGATGCTTTGCCTACTGTCGTAAAGCGGAAGAAAACATTAGCTGCCTGGTTGGTGCCGACAGCACCCTGACCGTGAGCGACGCCGGCATTACCCGGATCGTGACAGGCAGCACAACCAAAGCGGTATGCGCCAACCGTGCTTACGTTACCGGATATGACATCAAAACGCGCCTGAACAGCAGTACCGACATGCAGTTTATGAGCATTGTTGGCAAAACCGGCATCATTTGACAGTGCACTGTGGCAGCTGTTGCAAGCAAGTGCGGCACCACCCCATACTGGTGCTCCGGCGCCATGGCAGTAGGTAGTAGAGCAGCCTCTGGTTGTTTTGTTATAAAGTCCCGAGAGAGTCGTAAAAGCGGCTGATTTAAAGCGCACATCAATGTTTTTATCAAGGTGAGTAACACTTCCGGCAAGAATTGTGGTGCCGTTCGCCGTCGTTACACGGTGACAACCCTGGCAGGATGACTGGGCAGTCGCAAGGACTGAACCGACATGTTTCTGGTGGGTGTTGGCGGTAGCCGACCCGGCGGTGACACTGATATAGTTCGGTTCGCCGGCAACACTGGTAAAGGCAACGCCTGCTGTGCCGTTTGGTTTAGCTCCATGGCACCCCTTACAATCAAGTGCAGCACCATTCCAGGCTGGATCTGCCGGTTCAGCATTTGTATTGATTACGGCACGCTTGCCTGAACTGTGGCAGTAGAGCGTTGTACAGGTTCCGCTTGCGGCAATTCCACTCGGCAGATACTGTTGATTTGTCCTGATGCCAGTGTATGTACCGCTACCACTGTTTGGTGCAGCGGCAAAATTAACGTTGATATTCCTGACAGCACTGGTTGCATGTTTAAAGGCAGCAGCACCACTTAGTGTGTTGTAATCAGGGTGACACTTGGCGCAGGCGGTCTGGGTGTTGCCAAAAGATGTAATGTGGGTGGCATGCTTGCCGGATGTCAACAATGCCGACGTTGCAGCGTGACAGTTTCCGCAGTTGGCACTGTTATCATTGGCAGCCTTGGTAGCTGACCAGGTAGCTGCCGGCAAGACACTGCCCCAGGCAGGAGTCGTCTGCTCAAAATGGCAGTTAACATTTGCGCATGTCGTCAAGGCAGGTGTTGCCGTTTGCGGGAAGCTCTTCGTATTATTATACTTGGCGCCAGCTTTCGGTGACTTGTTAATAACAGAAGTCATATTGATATAATTGACACCAGCCACTTGAGTTCTGAAACTGTGATTGTACTCGGAGGCACCGACCGTATTGTGGCATTTTACGCAATTGCCGGCAAATGAATGAGTACTGTGGTTGCCTTGGAAGGTGCCCGCAGCAGCATCACGCGTCGCAGTTGCAGGATCCACCGGTGGGTTACCGTGGCAACCCGTACAGGCCGTGATTGACCCCGGTGCTGCCAACGACGTTTCAGGCAGTACTATGGGTACTAGCATCAGCAGAAGCGCTATCAGGGCTGTGCGTATTACCGTGCTGGCATGTACTTTCATATCAAACTCCTTCAGAAGAGCATTTATAAGCAGTTTAAATAATATCATTCGTTGCATACCTCACCTATTTCCAAGCCGGCGAGGCCTTGAAGTGGCAGCTAACATTCGAGCAGCTGTTAGCGCTGTAGGTTGTTGCCGATGCACCATTAAATTTGTAAGTCGCATTTACTACGATACTGGTGCTTACCGGAGTAATGCCATGTCCACTGTGACAAGTTGAGCAGGCCATACCGGTGGCTGAACCACTAATATCATCAGAAATATTCTTGGATGCCATGTTGTGGCTTAGGTGAACATTAGACGATGCAACTGGGTATGTAGAGAAACCATCTGCCAGATTCGGCGGATAACCGTGGCAACCGTTACATGCTCCACCACCGGCAGGCGCAAAGGCAAAACCTGCTGCGGCATGGCTGTGGCAGTTAAGGCAGCGTGTCTGGCCACCCGAGTGTCCCCAGCTGCCGGAATATGCTACTGGACTACTATTGTAAGTGACTGCCGTGTAGTTACGATAGTATTTGGTTCTTGTATGACACACCTGGCAGAGGCCGGTACGCGTCTTGTTCACAAAACCGGTTGTCATGTTGTTGAAGGTCACTGTCTTGACAGAAGGACCGCGGCCGTTACCGGTCATTACATTAAATACGGTTTTGATGCCCATCTTGTTTGCCGAGCCATGAGTATCGTGGCAGGAGATACAGTAAGAGAATGCCGGAGTCCTGTCAACAACATGCGACAGGAGGTTTATCCTGGCTGGAGCGGTAACAGTCCCGTTGCCACCGTGACCTGCGTCGTTATGGCAGGAAACGCACAACTTGTCAGCGTTGTTTGTGTTGTCCATGCCGGAGTAGCTGGCGAAGATACGTGCGCCCCTGTAGGTGCCAGCGGCCGAAGTTGCGCCATTGAGATGCTGGCTCTTGTTGTTGTGGCAATCGGTGCAGTAAACACCGGCGAACTGGCCGTGACCACGATTTGTGAACGTAGAGTACGCCTTGAACGGTGCACGGATGGTGCCGGTAGCATCAAACGTTGCCCACGAACGGTTAGCAGGTATATCAACCAAACCGTTACCGCGACCACTATGGCAGGATTCGCAGGAAAGACGGGCATTTGTCGTCCAGGTTGGAACCGACTGTGCGTGGCAGTTTACACAACGATTCGTGGCAAGCAGGTCAACAGTACCGTTACCATGGCCGGCAGCAAGCTCACTACTGTAAACATGACAGTTATTGCACAGCGTATTTGTATTGCGCTTTGGACCATAGCTACTGGAGATATGGGTGAAGTGGGCATTTGAAGTCATAATGCCGAAACCGTAGGTGTTGGTAGCGGTCTTGTGGCATGAATCGCATTTACCTGATGCGCGTGAAGTCCAGTTGAGAGCTGCAACCGGGCCATTTCCCTTGCCGTCACTGTGGCAATACGTTGAGCAGGTTGTGCCGGACAATGTCGAGCCAACGAGTTTGCCGCCAAGTACCGTAGCATTAACAGCTAGGTCACGTGAATTGTTAACATGATTAGGATAATTTGAAATTGTAGTATTATTGCTTACCGTTGAAGCATGGCAATAATCACAGGTATAGGTCTTTCCAGCGCCAAGGTTATCAACATGACGGAAATGTGAGTTAGTAGAAAGGTTGCTGAAGGTTGCAGTTACACCGTTATGGCAAGACCGGCAACGATTTGCATTGGCAGAGCTGGTGATAGTACCGCGGACGCCTGCAGCCCAACTAACTGTCTTGGCCTTCGTCAGGGTTGCAGTTCCGTAACTGTGGCAGTAAGTGCTGGCACAGGTTGATGTTGTAGCACCAGGAGTAAAGACTGTTGCAGGTGAATAGACACCGGCGGCGTTAAACGGAGCATCCTGATAGCTCTGTTTATCGTGTGTAGCATCCTGCTTGTTGTGGCACTGACTACAGGCGAAGGAATATGGCTTGCCGGCAGCATGAGTCGGGTGACCTGCCGTTGATTCGTTTTTATAAACGCCGGATGTCAGGCTATAACTTCTCTGCGGCACACCAAGACGTGAACTGTAGACAGCATAGCCACCCTTGACGAGAGTACCAGCAGCAGTATGCTCAGGAGGGGAACCGTGGCAACCGGTACAATTTGGGGTTTGTGGAGCATTGTGAGTACCGTGACAAGTAACACAATCGGTAGCTAGTATCTTCCCAGTATGTTCAACTATCGCCGGCATTGCATGACATGCCTGACAGATGGCTGTACCACTAGCGTTCGCGTAGACCTTGGTGCTAGATGTGCTTGTAAGGAAAGCCTTACGACGATATGAATTCAGTTTGATACCAGCAGAGTAGTTCACATAGCGACGCAGCATATAAACGTTGGGAGTTGCATTCTCACCACCCAAGGCGACATCCTCTGGTTTCAGATATTCGACGTGTCCTGAGTGACAATCGACGCATTGAATACCATTAGCTGTCGCAACTCCACCGACTGAGTTATGACCCGGTGCGTTATGGCAGTTGGTACAGATGTTAACTGAAGTAACAGCATTTGTTTTACCAAATGTATCCGTACGAAGCAGCATGCCGCGCGAGGAAGAGAGATTGGCCCAGGAACCGCGAGCATCAACAGTACCGCTGTTGGAGTCGGCATAGTGGGTAGCATGACAGGTAGAGCACATAACTTTACCGTTTACCAGCTTCACGGCTGATGACGGGTTGCCTGGATTAGCGTTTCTTGGAGTCGAAAAGTAGTCGGCCGGTTTTGTGACAACTTTTGAGGTTGCCGAGGTGTATCTGAGGTTAATCGGGTGCGATCCCATCATCTGGTTTGAAGTGTCACGTGAGCGGTGGCAGTCGCGGCACATTTGATCGTCATTGTTAAGTGTACGCAAAAACGGAGCAGAGTTTGTTGCTGTTGATTTGGCAAGATGGATATTGTGGCAGCGAGCGCACGAAAGGCTTGTTCCCAAAGTTGCCGGGTTTAAAGCACCATTGGTTGGTCTGCTGGCGCCAGCTTCAGGAGCGACTTCCGAGCCAGCCCAGTTATGAGAAGTAAACATCTTTTTTGCCGGAGCAATACCACCGGAATAACCGTTAAAACGGTTAAACACGTTGGCTGCATCAGACTGATAAAAGACTGATGTTACGTTTGCGTTTGCAGACCCCGGCTTGTGGCAGGTTACACACATGTTGCTGAATGAAGTAGCCGTCGACACTGTTGAATTGTGACAACTGGAGCACCCAACCTGGTTAACATTTGTGTGAGGCGCCACAATTGCAAGTGCTGAGAGTGGTAAGACCATCAACATCGCAAGTGTCAAGAGTATGAAGCTAATATTTTTTGTCATGGCTCGCTCCTGGTACGCTATCTTCAATGTATATTATTTAGTGTGGCAACCTAAGCACAGTTTGCTGCCGGTATTGGCTATATTTAAAAAAGGAGTTTTTGCTTTTTGAGCTGCAGTAGCAACAAGTGGTGTTGTTATGTCTGTATCGTAGTACACCCTGGTGCTTCCAGCCAGACCGGATCCATAATACATATGAGGGTTATGACAGCTTGAACATTCAACGCGCTTGGTAGGTCCAAACAAACGAATTCCAGCATCCGGTGTTGCTTTCAACCCTGCGTTATCCTGGGTGTAAGCAGTGGTATATGAAAAGCCGACAGGATGATCGTCTGTCAGGTTGGCACCATTGGTAGATGCGGCCAAAGAAGGAATGCTGCCGTCAGCTGATCTGATAGCGCCAAGGTTGGCTCTGTTATAACTTCCAAATCCGCCGGACCACTGCTGACCAAGAGCAAAAGGCCCAGCTCCCGAAAACGTTCCGTCAATATTAATTACTGCGTCTGACCCACTGGAACTGTCGCGATACGTAGAGTTGTGTAACACGTTTATGGCGGTTTTACCGTCATGACAGCTCAAGCACAGCAAGGATTCACTGTTAGCGGTAATTGAAGCGCCCTTGGCAGCTGCATGCAGGGTTGCGGAAGATGTATACAGGCGGTAACTGGTTTCAACACCGGGAGTATACACCTTATTCCACAGCGGTATCGCTGGAGATGCATTGTGAGGGGTATGGCAGAATACACAAACCTGATCAGCCTGTCCGGTTGCACTTGCTGAGTAGTTCCTGCCCTCACCTGTTAATCCGCTATTGATATCCGTGTTATTTGACAGGTTGTGGACCGTATAGCGTACATCAGTTACGGTTGATGCGTTAGGCTGTGCGTACACTGTAATTGCAGCCAAGGCCAGCAGAAGACAGGATAGAAGCAGTTGCAATGTTTTCAATTTCATATCGTTCCTCTCAGAGGGGGTTTAACGTTAAATATCTACTACAGCCAGGCGGAAAGGCCAAGGGCTTTTCTAAGGATCAGGATGCCATCAACGAGATCGAGTTTTCCGTTAGGATTCCGTTTACCACCCAACAACGGCCCGATATCGCCATGTTCGAGATCCTGCTGGGTTGGCTGAGCATTGGACACAACCAGCTTGATCACTCGCAGTGCGTCACGAATCGTAATGGTGCCGTCTGCATCAACATCGCCATCAGGCGGTGAAACCGAAATCGATTTAACCGAGGCATTACCCGCCGCATCAGTTGCAGTGACCGTCAGAGTTGCAACATCATACGTTACGCCGGTCAAGCTCGATGTCCATGCTGTACCGTTAACCAGCGCCTGAACCTTCAGACTACCCGAGTCGGAAACAACAACCGTTGCACCCTGCTCAACCGTTCCGGAGAGAGCAACCGGCAGAGCCGAAAACACCGGATTAACCGCAACCACAGGAGGGGTAACATCATAAAGCAGCGTTCTGTATGCCGTTGAGCTATTATGCGCAGCGTCAGTCACTGTTATCGCAACGGTATATGCGCTTTCCTGAGTCATTTCGGCGAACACCGTAAAGGCGTCGTTTGTAAGAGTAACCGGTGCATCGACTCCGTTCACGGTAGCGCGAATGCTGCTGATTGCAGTGCTATCGCTGATCAAGCCGCTGATAGTGACACCGGGGTTCTTTGTTGCCACATCCTGTGACGGAGAAGTAATTGTCACAACAGGAGCTGCTGCATCATAGGTGACTGTCCGTTTTTCCTGAATGACTCTGCCAAACTGATCGGTTGCATTGATGAATATTGTGTTGAGGCCGGCAACAAGCTTGACTGTTGCTGCAAAAGAACCGGACTGTGCACCGGGAAGAGCGGCATTCCCGTTAATAAGAACCGAAGCCACATCAGCCGTCACATCAACAACGACATCCTGAGTATTTGTAATCAGGCCATCAACCGGTGACTGAACAGTAATCTGCGGAAGCGAAGGATTGAATGTAATGGTTCTCGCATCTGTAGTTGTGTTGCCAAGCTGGTCTACCGCTGCAATGGTGACGGTATTGGCACCCAGGTTCAGCGCTACTGCCGAAGAGAACTGGCCGTTTGTCAGAACCGCGGGGGTCCCGTTGATCGTACATGAAGCGATATGGGCATCTGCCACTGTTCCCGACACACTTAAAACTTGTGTTGATGAAACACTGCCATCAAGCAGAAGCGATGCATTGATTACCGGCGCCAGCGTATCCAGCTCGATAACAACGTCTTTTCTGGCTGAAGCCTTTGCTGTTTTGGAGGATGTTACTGTCAGAGCATTTGCGCCCTCTACGAGAGTGGCGGCAAATGTCCACACACCATCAATCACGTTTGCCTGACCGGATATTTTCGTCGCGGCGTTGTAAACCGTTACAACGGATCCGGCCTCTGTGGTTCCGGTGAGTGCTGCTGTTGCCTGACCGGTAAGCGCGGCAAACGAATCGAGCGTCAGCTGCACTGTTGCAGGAGTATATGTTACGACGACTGTTTTAGTAGTTGTAACGCCATACTGATTTGCCGCGGTCACGGATACCGTATTTACGCCGGGGACCAGATCTGACACCGAAATCGTCCATGAAGATGTTGAGGGGAAGCTTGCAGCGGAAGTACGTGCAGTCGCACTGACAGACGAAGTCAATGTAGCGCCAGCCTCGACAGTTCCGGATATAGTTGCGGAAGGAACGTCAACAAAAAGTGAGGACTGGGATACAGACAAAGCCGGAGGAGTTGAATTGAATGGATTGGAGCCACCGTCAATACCAAAGCTTACAATATTGCTCATGCCGTTCGACACAAGAAGTCTTTTGTTCACCTGATCGTACACCATGTCGCTGGGAGTAAGCAGCTGGCCACCCGCAAAACCGTACGTACCAATGTTGGAAAGAAAAACAGCCGGATCTACAGTGACATCCACCGCCTGTACATACCCCTGATACGCATCAAGGACGTACATGCGAGAGGCGACACCGGAGACGAAATCAAAAGCGATCCCGACAGGATAACTGAAAGACAGCGGACCAGGCCCGCCACTTGCACCGACGGTTTTTACATAAACGCCGTCAGTTGTAAAAAACTGAACATTGCCATTCACTGTATCAACGACAGCAACCTGCTCTCCACCCGTTACAGCAACCATCGCAATTGCAGTTGGCTGGCTGAATACTCCGGTTGAAGGAGGCACACCAAAAACTCCAAAAGTCTTGACCAGGTTTCCGGCGGAATCAAATTTCTTAACACAGTAAGCGCCTGTGTCCGTTACGTAGATCGAACCTGCCGCATCCAGCGCGATGCCGGAGGCTTTTACAAACTGGCCGGCGCCGCTACCAATTTTCGCAACCTCAACACCCGACTGATCAAAGGCAACAACCCGATCACCCAACGCGATCAGCAGCTTGCCGACCGGGATGTTGCTGACCAGAGGATTCAAAACCGCAATCGCTGTCGCCACGGACGGAGTTGAAACGGTCTGTTTCACCGCACCATACTGATCAAGCTGAACAACTCCGCCTGATCGCGGGTCGGCAACATAGATATCGCCATTTGCGTCAAGCGCCATTTTTAGCGGAGTTTGCAGCCCTTTTTCAAGCGGTGTCAGTGTCGAAACCACCGGGATTGTGGCGGCCCCAGCGCTGAATGCCAGCGAAATAACCGCTACCGCTATCATCGCGACAACAATGAACCTTGACTTAATTTGCCTTGCTACCATATCTATGCCTCCGTTTTTGTGGAGATTTTTGGACTTGGAACCTGAACGCAATTTGGACATTTCTCTCTGAATCAGTCATTAGTTAGCAAGCATAGTGCCAACTGGAAATAACGTTTACAAACTTAATTCATCAAAAAGAATTGTCACCTTGATTTGATGAGTTACGCATTTCATTATTTTAAATAGCCAAATTTTTTCATCCGGTACCGGAACGCATCGATTCCCAAATTAAGTTTTTTTGCGGCCTTTGACTGATTCCATTCGGTTATTTCAAGCGCCTGCCTGATGAGTTCTTTCTCAACTTCCTCAATATCTATCCCTTCAGGAGGGAGGCGGAATGACGACACCGGCGCACCTGACTGCGGCGATGCTTTGGCAACTATTTCAAGGGGCAGATGCTCAAGCAGCAGGGTTTCGTCGTTGCCGAGTATGATTGCCCGTTCAATGACGTTTTTAAGCTCGCGGACATTGCCGGGCCAGCTGTAGTCAGTCATCATCCGCTCCGCCATTCCCGCAATACCCTGTACTTTCTTATTGAAATCCTTGTTGTACAAGGCGATGAAATGTGTGGCCAACGGAATAATGTCTTCTTTTCGTTCGCGCAGTGACGGCAGGAAGATCGGGATAACCTGCAGCCGGTAATAGAGGTCATTACGAAAGGTTTTTTCCTCAATCGATTTTTGAAGATCCTTGTTGGTCGCTGAAATTATTCTGACGTCCACGGTAAATACACGGCTGCCGCCAATGCGCCTGAATGATCGATCTTCGAGAAAACGCAGCAGCTTGGCCTGCATGCCCATTTCCATGTCGCCGATTTCATCCAGAAAGACCGTACCGCCGTCTGCCAATTCAAACAGGCCTTTTTTGGTAGCCTTGGCATCTGTAAATGCTCCCTTTTCATGACCGAACAGCTCGCTTTCAAGCAAAGTGGCCGGGACAGCGGCACAGTTGATCGCAATAAATGGCTTTTCGGCGCGATTCGAACTGTAGTGTATCCATTTTGCCACCAGCTCCTTGCCGGTTCCGGACTCACCCTGCACCAAAACTGTCGATGCCTCGCTGCGGGCCACTTTTTCAAGCACCTCCATCAGGTACCTGATTTGCCTGCTTTCACCGATAATATTCGGCGGGCCATTCTTTTTGGTTTCAGTGCGCAGCCGGACAACTTCCTGCTTCAGATCTGAAGTTTCCAATGCCTTTCTGACAACGATGGACAGTTCATCCAGGTTGAACGGCTTGCTGATATAGTCGTACGCGCCGAGCCTCATTGCATTAACGGCATTTTCCAGACCGCTGTTGGCGGTAACCATTATGACGATGATATCTTCGTCATGATCTTTAATTTTTTCGAGTACATCAATACCGCTGATTCCCGGCAGTTGAATATCAAGCAAAACCAGATCTGGCTGCTCCTCGCGCACAAGCCGCAAGGCGTCTTCACCGCTTCCTGCCGTAACAACTTCATACCCCTGCTTTTTCAGATTCTGCTCAAGTGACCAGCGAATAAGATGCTCGTCGTCAACCACCAGTAATTTATTTCGTTTCATACGGTAACCTCACTCACGTCAGTAGATCCAGGATTGCGCGCCGGCAGCTCGATCGTAAAAACCGTTCCCGCCGTATTATCACTTGTTACGCGGATATCACCTTTGTGCAGCTTCACCAGCTTGTTGCAGATAGGCAGCCCCAGGCCGGTTCCCTGCGCTTTGGTTGTGTAGAAAGGGGTGAAGATTTTTTCAAGTATCTGGGGAGGAATGCCTGATCCGGTATCGGAAATGTCTACCCGAACGTATTCAATATCGTTACGGACCGTCAACGACGATGTAATGCTCAGCGTACCGCCGGACGGCATCGCCTGATAGGCATTAAGCACAATGTTCAGAAATACCTGCTGCATCTGCTTGTCATCGGCATACACAGGGGGCAGGTCCGGAAGCAGATCAATTCGTCTTTCAATATTAGCACCACCGCTATGCTGCGAGGCAAACTTGAGTGTTGTTGTTATTATCGTATTTATATCAACCCAGGTCAGCTCGGGAAGCGAGGGTTTCCCGAAGAAAAGCAAGTCGTTTACGGTTTTGTCAAGGCGCTTGACCTGTTCGATGACTTCTCCCAGGATCGCTCCTCGTGGATCGTCTTCAGACATATCATCTTTTATAATCGTCACAGCCGCCGATATTCCGGCAAGCGGATTTTTTATTTCATGCGCAATCCCTGCAGCCATTTCTCCGATGGACGCCAAACGGTCTGCACGTTCCAACTGCTGGAAATGAAGCTGTTCAAGTTCTTTTTGAGCGATATCGAGCCGATCCACCATGGAATTAAAACTGCCGATCAACCGCCCGATTTCGTCTTTTCCTTTATACGCAATCCTGACCGCAAAATCCCCTTTTTCGACTTTCAGCATGGTGTCAACCATGTTATCAAGCGGGTTCTTCACAAACCTCAGCAGCAGGAATGATATGGTAATCGCCAGAAACACCGTTATTGCAATGGATGATATGACAAATATGCGCGAGGCATCCAGCATCTGCATTTTGGTACGGCTGAGCGAATAATTGATATTCAGCACACCGATAACCCGTGCCTTACTGCCATGACAGGGATGACAGGCAACCTCGTTATAAATCGGCTTGACCATCGCCAGCACTTCGCCATGGGGCGGCACGTTGAATATGCTGTAGTTTTTGGGGCTCTGGTATATTTTATAATCGTTCTCACTGACTGACCTGCCGACTTCACTCGGAATCGACGAGCGCAGGATAATACCGTGCGGGTGAAAAATCCGGACCCCCACCAACTGGTTATGCTGGCCAACCATCGACAGAATCGAGCCGACATCCTGAACATTGCCAAGATGCATGGTATTATAAATACTGCTTTCCACGGTATGGAGGAGCAGTTCGGTACTTTCGCGAGCAGTATCAATCAGCATATCCTGCTGATGACGTACGTTGAACGAAGTATAGATAAATATGCCCGCAACGAGCAGGGAAATGGTCGTTGCAATTACGCGCGTCGTGAGGCTACGAAACATACCGGGTAACCTTCGCAATAGCGGGAGAGAATGTATAAGGATTATTTTTCACGGGGGCCAAAAAACGAGAGAATTGCTTCATCAAGATTTACAACTTTGCTGTTTGCATCAACTGCCGCTGCTTTTTTATCCTGAGGAGCAGTATCGTTTTTTGCGGGTTGATTCGGCAATTCAAACAGCATCGAGACATTTCCTTTTGACGCAGTCCCGGAGGAAGGCGTGGACGAAAAGATATCTGCCACGGGGTCTGCTTCCGGAGCAAGGGTGGGAATTTCATAATTTTCGATCAGTTGGGGTTTAAACGAGAAAGCTTTTTCATCGAATTCGCCTGATTTCAGGCGGCGCATCATGTCTTTGTGCTGTTCCTTCATCAACTCTTCTACAACAACTTCAAGGTTATCCATCTTCAGGATATCGGAATAACTGGTTTTTTTTGAACAGATGATAACACCGCCCCGATAGAGCAATGTTATGATATGTGGATTGGCCACGCCACTATCCTCAGTCTGGACGTGAAAAACCTCTCCCTTATATTGCAGATTGTGATTAAAACCCAGAACCATTTCGATACCTTTTTCCAGGATTACGTCATTTCACGTTATCATATTATTTCAGATAATAGCAATCTGTTATATTTGAAACGCTTGTGTTCCTGGCACTACCATTGTTGCCTAAAATATAGGCAGCCGCATTTGAGTTATGACGGCATTTTGTAGCGTTTTTAATATCTCGGGCTGCATTTATGACGCAATCGACTTATATCGCGTTTTTGAACGCCTCTTCTGAGATTCAGTCGCAAACACCCAGCAGTGACTTGATTTTTGCGACAGCCTCCATTGCGTCCTTTGCATACAGGTCGGCTCCGATACGATCGGCATATTCCTGGGTCACAACCGCCCCCCCGACCATGGTAAACGTTTTGACTCCGGCGGCGTTAAGTTTTTTCAGTACATTATTCATCTCGGACATGGTTGTTGTCATCAGAGCTGAAAGACCAACCGCGTCAACCGCAAACTCTTTCGCCTTTGCGACAATAGTCGCTGCGGAAACATTTTTTCCGATGTCAAAGACTTCGAAGCCATGATTTTCGAGCAGGGTACAGACAATGTTCTTACCGATGTCATGAATATCACCTTCAACTGTCGCCATCAGAATCTTGCCAAGTGTTTTAAACTTTTCGCCATGCATCTCAGCCTTTAACCGCGCAAACCCGGCCTGCATGGTATCGGCGGACTGCATTACCTGCGGCAAAAAGAAGATATTGCGTTCAAATCGACGGCCTACTTCCTCCAACCCGGGCATAAAACCTTTGGTGCTGATTTCAAGCGGCGCATACCCTTCGGCCATTGCCTGCTCCACCAGCGCAACGATGCCGTCGCAATCTCCGCCAACAATTGCCTGGGAGAGGCGCTCAAGAATAGAACCGTTCGTTTCGACCGGTTGAGCATGCTGAACTGCTGTCCCTTGATGTTCCCGATAGGCTTCAATATAGGCAGCAGCCTGGTGATCACGATTGAGCAGCACCATCGCCGATCGCCAGGCGTCCATCATCGGCTTATCCTTGGGGTTGATGATCGCGGCATCCAACCCCGCTTCCATGGCCATCGCAAAGAAGGTGGACGAGATAATGGGGCGCTGCGGCAGTCCGAAGGAGATGTTGCTGACCCCAAGGACGGTTGAAAGCCCCAGTTTCTGCTTGACCAGGCGGATAGACCGAAGCGACTCGACCGCCCGCTTTTGCTCGGCACTCACCGTCAGAGTAAGACAATCGATGATGATATCGTTATCGGGAATACCGATGCGATGCGCAGCGTTGCGGATGCGGCGGGCGATTGCCAGGCGCCCTTCGGCGGTATCAGGGATGCCCTTTTTATCGAGAGCAAGTCCGATGATGGCCGCACCGTATTTTTTCGCCAGCGGCAGCACTCGCTTAAGACTTTTGGCTTCGCCGGACACCGAGTTGATCAACACCTTGCCATCCGCCGCCTTTAGTCCCGCTTCCAAGGCATCAGGATTGGAGGAATCAAGCACCAGCGGCGCACTGACGGCACCGCTTACACAAAACACGGCCCGCTGCATTGCTGACGGCTCGTCGATGCCTGGTGCGCCGACATTGACATCGAGAACGGTTGCACCGGCCTGAACCTGTTCGTGCGCTTCACGGCGAATGTAGGCAACCTTTCCTTCATGTAATTCCTGCGAATACAGTTTTTTGCCGGTCGGATTGATCCGCTCTCCGATTATGGCCGTGGCAGTGCCGGCTCCCATGCGAACCCAGCCAGAGCGGCTGGAGAGGAGTGTTGCCCCGCTCCCGCCGGCGTCAGACCAGGAGCACTGTTTCGATGCCAGCGCCTGCTTCATCGCACGGATATGTGCCGGTGTCGTGCCGCAGCAGCCGCCGATGATCCGGACCCCCAGCGCGATCATCCGTTCATGATAGGCGGTCATCTCGTCAGGAGTGCCGGGGAAGACGGTACGGTCACCGACCAGTTGCGGCAAGCCGGCATTGGCCTGCGAGATCAGCGGCAAGCCGGTTACCTGGCGCATGCGACAGAGTATGTCGTATATTCCATCAACACCCAGGCCACAATTCGATCCGACTATATCGGCTCCGGCAGCGGCCAGCGTGATGGCGGCAGCCTCGGGCGGGGTTCCCAGAACAGAGCGGCCATTATCCTCAAAAGTCAGCATGGCAATGATCGGAATTGTCGCGGAGACTTCCCGGATTGCGATAACGGCGGCACGGCATTCCTTTATATCCAGGAACGTTTCAAGAGTGATCAGATCAGCACCGGCCGAGACAAGCGCCTCGGCCTGTTCATGAAAGGCTGCCTTCATCCGGTCAAACGACACTTCGCCCAACGGCTCGACAAACTGGCCGGTTGGTCCGATCGAAGCACCGACATAGGCTTTGGACCCCGCGGCGGCACGGGCAATTTCAACCGCCCGGGAATTGATCTCGGCCAGCTGATTTTCCAGTCCGTAATGAGACAGTTTGAAGCGGGACCCACCAAAGGTATTGGTAATAATTATGTCGGCGCCGGCCTGGATATAGTCGCGATGAACCGAAGCGACTACGTCCGGCATGGTCAAATTCAGTTCTTCCGGTGACTGCCCCGCCTGGAGTCCGCGCTCCTGGAGCATTGTGCCCATGGCACCGTCCAGGATCAGTACCTGTTCCTGCATTGCTTCGCGAAATGGTTTCATCAGGGCGCCCCTTTACGTTTGGTCGCAGGTCCGGTCGAACTCTTTTCAGGCTCCGGCGGCGAAGGCTGTTCAAGAGAATAGTCAGGCAGCAGCGGATCTGACAGATCGAGATGGCTCAGGACGACCGCCGTGTTGCCATCAACGTTTATTTTAACTTTTTGTATCTGTGGAAAATTGACTGCCACAGTATCAACGATTGAATAGACCGCCAGCATCTCGGCCGAACTTCCGGACGGCATCGCTTCGGAAAAAGCACCATTAAGCCCGACGGTGACCTGATTTCCTTCGATACTGACAGACTCGACAACGGTTCCCTCCGGTATGGTTTCTTCGTACTCACCAACCGGGCCGTTCAACAGCTCGTCAAGGACATCCTTCAGACAGCTGTTCAGGTCTTCGCACGGATCAATTTCCCGCGCTTCCCGCGCCAAGCGGGTCCCTTCCACCGCAAAAAAAAGTGTTACGGACTTTTTACCTTCGACGTTCACCTGGGGTGGAGTTGCCGGGATTTCATGGCTTGAGCGGTACTTTTGCCAGATCAGGATGGTGAAGAACAGGATAAAAACCAGAGACGGTATCAGGATGCTGATTGTGATTTTTTTTCGAGTTTGAGGCGCCATCAGACAATTCCTTCTTCTTCATCAAGACTTACCTGGAATACATCTCCCAGTTTCCCCCCCAGAAAGCGATTGCCGACCCGGACGAAACCGGCAGGGATGTCGCTCACATAATAGTTGTGGTTGCCCACTTCGGACGGAGGACGGAGCAGCTTCTTGTCCACCAGAATGGCAGCAACCGTGCGGGCGGTCTCCTCTGCAGAGTCCACCAGTATCACACCCGGCCCCATTACGTCCGCTATCAGAGACTTGAGTAACGGGTAATGGGTACAGCCGAGCACCAGCGTATCGACCGCAGCGTCTTTCAATTCCTGGAGATAGGTTTGAGCAGTCAGCCGGGCAACCTGGTTATCGACCCACCCTTCTTCCGCCAAAGGCACAAACAGGGGACAGGCGCGGGTAAGAACCTCGGCATCAGGTTTGAGGCGTTTTATCGCCCGGGTGTAGGCACTACTGCGAATGGTACCGGCGGTCCCGATAACGCCGATCCGTCCGCTACGGGTTACTTCAATCGCGCGGCGAGCCCCCGGCTCGATAACCCCGACTACCGGGATCGACAGCTGACGCTTGAGGGTGGGCAGAGCAACCGCCGAGGCGGTATTGCAGGCGACAACCAGCAGCTTGATATCCCGCTTGATCAGAAACGAGGCGATCTCACCGGAATAGCGGGTGACCGTTTCGGGAGACTTGGTGCCATACGGCACCCGGGCGGTATCGCCGAAATAGAGAGTATCCTCCTGGGGGAGCGCATGCATGATCTCACGCAGAACCGTCAAACCTCCCACTCCGGAATCAAAAATGCCGATAGATTTCCACGTCACAACGACGTCACCTCGCGAATCAGAATACTTTCAAGAATTTTAAACTATATACTTTTTGTGATCGTTCAGGCAAGGCAATTGCTACATGAATAATCCCAAAAGCTGCACCACACAATAAGCATTACCGGCTGATGATAGTTGCATTTTTTTTATGTTCAAGAGCCCTGTAATACGGTAGAGTTGCACCGCTGAAAGTTCCGTAATCAGGGGGTGTACATGTATTCCATGAGCAATGTCGGCAGAAACACTATCGCCATGGTTCTGGC
>Ga0172380_10000740_pt1 | contig 59898 bp, 63 predicted proteins | sample Leawe162metaG_FD_119747 | JGI IMG/M metagenome (GOLD analysis project Ga0172380, IMG submission 119747) | Leachate microbial communities from a municipal landfill in Southern Ontario, Canada - Leachate well 162 metaG | ecosystem: Engineered > Solid waste > Landfill > Unclassified | place... | reverse complement strand
AGCACCGGAATGAGGGAATACGGCGACAAAAAAACCGAAATCAAATCGCGGCGGTAAAGAATTTCGCGTGAAATTTAATCGCGGGTGAACGCTTATGAAAAATTCGATTTATTCTGCGTTTCCCTAATATTCAAAGAATTTGTTGGATCAATAGCGCACATTAGTCAACCGCCGTTTTACCACGGTGCTGTCCCAGTGTATTTTCGGCAAAGACCGGTCTGACTTTAAGAGCAGCGGCAGGATAGGTAAGTAGAATTCGACTGCGGGCAGGCGTAAAACCATCTACCAGCCAGAGCAATTGTCGGCCAGCGCGCTCAATGCCCTACTTGTCTGCGCAGTTGCTGGATCGCGTGCAATTGGGCAATGGCTTCCGCCAGCTCGGCTTGAGCCTGGGCGTAGTCTACGTCGGATGCGTGATTCCGGATCGCTTCTTCCGCAGCCTGTTTGGCTTCCAAGGCGCGCGCCTCATCCAGGTCAGCGCCGCGTATCGCGGTATCGGCCAAGATAGTGACCACGCTGGGTTGCACTTCCAACATGCCGCCTGATACGTAGATCAGAACTTCCTCTTCCTGCTCCGGCAGCTTGAGCCTGACCGAGCCGGGTTTGATGCGCGTCATCAAGGCGGTATGGCGCGGATAAATGCCCAGCTCGCCCATTTCGCCGGGAACCACCACGACTTCGGCCAAGCCGGCGAAAATGGATTCCTCCGCGCTAACCACATCCACGTGTACGGTCATTGCCATGAGCTTTTTCCTTTTATTCGAGCTTCTTGATTAAAGCGTCTTGGCTTTTTCAACCGCTTCTTCGATGCCGCCCACCATGTAAAATGCCTGTTCCGGCAGGTGGTCGTAGTCGCTTTCGACGATGCCCTTGAAGCCCTTGATGGTTTCCTTCAGGGTCACATACTTGCCCGGGCTGCCGGTAAATACTTCGGCCACGTGGAACGGCTGCGACAGGAAGCGCTGAATTTTACGCGCACGCGCCACTGCCAGCTTGTCGTCTGGAGATAATTCGTCCATACCCAGAATCGCGATGATGTCGCGCAGTTCCTTGTAGCGCTGCAGGGTTTGCTGCACACCGCGCGCCACGTTGTAATGTTCCTCGCCCACCACCAGAGGATCGAGCTGGCGGGAAGTGGAATCGAGCGGGTCAACCGCAGGGTAAATACCCAGCGAAGCAATATCGCGGCTCAACACTACGGTGGAATCCAGATGCAGGAAGGTGGTCGCTGGCGACGGGTCGGTCAAGTCGTCCGCAGGCACGTAAACGGCCTGGATCGAGGTAATCGAACCCACTTTGGTCGAGGTGATGCGCTCTTGCAGGCGACCCATTTCTTCGGCCAGCGTCGGCTGATAACCCACGGCGGAAGGCATACGCCCGAGCAGTGCAGACACTTCGGTGCCAGCCAGCGTGTAGCGGTAAATGTTGTCCACGAAGAACAGGATATCGCGGCCTTCGTCGCGGAATTTTTCGGCCATGGTCAGACCGGTCAGGGCCACGCGCAGACGGTTGCCGGGCGGCTCGTTCATCTGGCCGAACACCATGGACACCTTGTCCAGCACGTTGGAATCCTTCATTTCGTGGTAGAAGTCGTTGCCTTCACGGGTGCGCTCGCCCACCCCGGCAAACACCGACAAGCCGCTGTGTTGCTTGGCGATGTTGTTGATCAGCTCCATCATGTTCACGGTCTTGCCCACGCCGGCACCACCGAACAGGCCAACCTTGCCGCCCTTGGCAAACGGGCAAACCAGGTCAATCACCTTGATGCCGGTTTCCAGCAGGTCGATGGACGGGGAAAGTTCGTCAAATTTTGGCGCCTTCTGGTGGATTTCGCGGCGCTCTTCGCACGGAATATCACCAGCGTCGTCGATCGGGCGACCCAGCACGTCCATGATGCGGCCCAACGTGCCCGTGCCGACCGGCACTTTGATTCCGGCACCGGTGGCATTGACCAGCATGCCGCGACGCAGACCATCGGAAGAGCCCATGGCAATGGTGCGCACCACTCCGTCACCGAGCTGCTGTTCAACTTCAAAAGTCAAACCCGCTTCCGCTGTCGAAGTCCCAGCATCTACCAGTTGCAGCGCCTCATAAACCCTCGGCATTTGATCGCGCGGAAACTCGATGTCAACCACCGCGCCGATACACTGAACAATCTTTCCTTGACTCATTTTTAAGATTCCCCGTCTAAATTAATTTTGTATTTTGCAGCTCAAGCCTTATCCGACCGCTGCCGCACCGCTGACGATTTCTGAAATTTCGCGGGTAATGGCGGCTTGGCGCGCCTTGTTGTAAACCAGCTTGAGCTCGCCGATCACGCTCTTCGCGTTATCCGATGCGGCTTTCATCGCCACCATCCGCGCGCTTTGTTCGGAAGCCATGTTTTCCACGACCGCCTGGTAAACCAGCGACTCGATATAGCGCACCATCAGCTCGTCGATCACCTGCTTGGCGTCCGGCTCGTAGATATAGTCCCAACTGCCATGTGCTGTGCCCAACTGATCGCCGGTCAGCGGCAACAATTGCTCGATGAGCGGCTCCTGCTTCATGGTGTTGATGAAGTGGTTATAGCTCAGGTAGATGGCATCAATTTCCCCTGCCGCGTAGGCATCCAGCATCACCTTGACGGCGCCGATCAGCTTTTCGATATGCGGTGTATCGCCCAAGCCGGTCAGGTTGGACTTCACCCTGGCACCGATGCGCGACATGAAACCCATGCCCTTGCTGCCGATCGGGCAAACCGCGATGCCTTTGCCCTCGGCTTCCCAAGCCTTCATGCGGCTCACCGCGAGGCGCAGAATATTGGTATTCAAGCCGCCGCACAGACCCTTGTCGGAAGTGACCACGATCAGGCCAACATTCTTGATAGTTTCGCGTTTCGCCAGAAATGCGTGTTTGTATTCCGGGTTGGCGCGCGACAGATGCGCCGCGACCGAGCGGATCTTTTCGGCATAAGGGCGCGCGGCGCGCATGCGCTCCTGCGCCTTGCGCATCTTGGCTGCGGCGACCATTTCCATGGCGCGCGTAATCTTGCGCGTGTTTTCCACGCTCTTGATTTTTACGCGTATTTCTTTACTGCCAGCCATTCTTCACCTCGCCTTATAACCAGCCACTTGGCAACCGATTTTTGGTTGCTTGGTGGAATGGCTAGTTGTTTTATCAATAAACTGCTGTTGCCTTGAACGTTTCAATCGCTGTGGACAACAGTTTTTCGTTATCGGCATTCAAATCCTTGCTGGATTCGATCGCATCCAGCAAGGCCTTGTTGGTGGATTTCAGGTAGGAGTGCAGCGCCGACTCGAAGGCCAACGCCTTGTTCACCGCCACGTCATCGAAATAACCTTTGTTGACGCAGAACAGGGTGACCGCCATTTCGGCGACCGACAAGGGCGCATATTGCAACTGTTTCATCAATTCGGTGACCAGGCGACCGCGTTCCAACTGTTTGCGGGTCGCTTCGTCCAGATCCGAGGCAAACTGCGCGAAAGCCGCCAGTTCGCGGTACTGCGCAAGCGCCAGACGCACGCCGCCACCCAGCTTCTTGATGACTTTGGTCTGCGCCGCGCCGCCGACGCGGGACACCGAAACACCGGCGTTGATCGCGGGGCGGATACCGGCGTTGAACAAGTCGGTTTCCAGAAATATCTGGCCATCGGTAATGGAAATTACGTTGGTCGGCACGAACGCGGACACGTCGCCCGCCTGCGTCTCGATAATCGGCAAGGCGGTAAGCGATCCGGTCTTGCCCTTGACTTCGCCGTTGGTAAATTTTTCCACGTAGTCAGCGTTCACTCGCGCCGCACGCTCCAACAAACGGGAGTGCAGGTAGAACACGTCGCCGGGATAGGCTTCGCGACCCGGCGGGCGACGCAGCAATAGGGAAATTTGACGGTAAGCCCAAGCCTGCTTGGTCAAGTCGTCGTAAACAATCAGCGCATCCTGGCCACGGTCACGGAAATATTCGCCCATGGTGCAACCGGCATACGGCGCCAGAAATTGCATCGCGGCGGAATCGGAAGCGGTTGCGGCGACCACGATGGTGTAACCCAGCGCACCGTGTTCTTCCAGCTTGCGCACCACGTTGGCGATGGTCGAAGCCTTTTGACCGATCGCCACATACACGCAAAACATGTTCTGACCCTTCTGGTTGATGATGGTATCCACCGCCACCGCCGTCTTGCCGGTCTGGCGGTCGCCGATGATCAACTCGCGCTGGCCGCGCCCGATCGGAACCATCGAGTCAATCGATTTCAGCCCGGTCTGCACCGGCTGGTCAACCGATTTGCGCGCGATTACGCCCGGCGCCACTTTTTCGATCTTGTCGGTCATCTTGGCGTTGATCGGCCCCTTGCCGTCGATCGGTTGGCCCAATGCATTCACCACACGGCCACACAACTCCGGGCCAACCGGCACTTCCAAAATGCGCCCGGTACATTTGACCGTATCGCCTTCGGTGATGTGCTCATATTCGCCGAGCACCACCGTGCCGACCGAGTCGCGCTCCAGGTTCAAGGCCAGACCATAAGTATTGCCGGGGAATTCCAGCATTTCACCTTGCATAACGTCTGAAAGACCATGCACGCGGACAATGCCGTCAGTCACGCTGACCACCGTGCCCTCGGTACGCGCTTGCGTCAGCGCTTCGAAGTTTTCGATGCGGCTGCGTATCAAATTACTAATTTCAGAAGGGTTGAGCTTCATCTGGATTTCCTTATCTTGATAAATCTTTTTATCGGGCAAATGCGTTTGCCATCAAGTCCATGTGTCCTGTTTCAGGCAACGCGCCGGTGTCAAAACAACGGGGCGTCAGGCCAGCGCGTTGGCCAATTCACCGAGGCGGGTACGCGCTGAACCATCCATCACCTTGTCTCCGGCGCGGATCACGATACCACCCAGCAATTCCTTGTTGATTTTGCAGGTCAGCTTGATTTCGCGACCCATGCGCGCCTTCAGCGAACCGATAATCTTTTGCTGCTGTGCGGCTGACAGCTCGAATGCCGAGTCCACCACCACATTGACGGTTTTTTCCGCCTCCGCGCGCAGTGCCTCAAAGAGGATGGCAATTTCCGGCAGGATCAACACGCGTTGATTTTCCACCAGCAGCTTGACGAAGTTACGCTGCTGGGCGTTTGCCTGTTTGCCCAGCAGATCTTCCATCAGGTTTTCGAGTTGCTGTTTGTCAACCCGTGGGCTGGCGGCAATCGCGCGAATATCCGGATAGCTGATCGCCTCGGCAAGAGACAGCAATGCCTCCGACCAGCCTTTCAAGTCTGCCTTCTGTTGCGCCTCTTCAAATGCCGCCTGGGCATAAGGCCGTGCCGTGGTAATCGCATCGGACATGGCTTCAGATTTCCGCGACTAGTTTATCGAGCAGATCATTGTGCGCTTTGGCGTCGATCTCGCGACCCAGAATCTTGCCCGCCCCGGCCAGCGCGATGGCCGACACCTGGGTGCGCAGCTGTTCCCTGGCACGGAAGACTTCCTGGTCGATTTCGGCCTTGGCGCCCGCAATGATGCGGTCCGCTTCCAGCTTGGCTTTGACCTTTTCATCTTCCACAATTTCACTTCCGCGTTTTTCCGCACCGACGAGGATTTCGCCCGCCTTTTCCTTGGCTTCGCGCAAGATTTCCGCAGAACGCCTAGAGGCCAGTTCGAGGTCATGCTTGGCACGCTCGGCATCCGCCAAACCATCGGCGATCTGTTTTTTTCGCGCTTCCAGCGCCGCAATAATGGGCGTCCAGACAAACTTCATGCAGAACCATACGAACAGTGCGAACATGATGGTCTGAGCGAGAAGAGTTGCATTGATATTCATGCAAGCTACCTTTCTTGATTTATGCGTTGTCGCTTATCGGGGAATTAACCCACCACAGCAAACAGAACGTACATCGCGATACCGACAGCAATCATCGGCACAGCGTCGACCAGACCCATCACCACGAAGAACTGGGTGCGCAGCATCGGGATGAGTTCCGGCTGGCGTGCGGCACCTTCCAGAAAGCGCCCGCCCAGAATACCGATACCGACGGCCGCGCCGAGCGCGCCCAAACCCATCATCAGTGCTCCGGCGATGTACAGCAATGCATTTGCCATTTCCATTTTTTATTTCTCCTGTTGATAAAAGTGAAGTTTAGTGAAACCAGTTTTAAGTGAAGTTGATTTAGTGATGTTCCTGGTGCGCCATATCCAGATAAACGACGGTCAGCGTCATGAAAATGAACGCCTGCAACGTGATAATCAGAATGTGGAAAATAGCCCAGCCCAGCGACAGCACTATCTGCGACCCGTACAGGGTGACGCCGCCCACCGACATGCCCGCCCAGGCGCCTCCCATCAGCGCGATGAGAATAAAGATCATTTCGCCGGCATACATGTTGCCAAACAGACGCAGCGCGAGAGAAATCGGCTTGGCGATCAGATTAACCCCTTCCAGCAACAGATTGACCGGCATACCCCATTTGCCGAACGGTTGCAGCGTCAGCTCGCCCGCAAAACCGCCCAAACCCTTCACCTTGATACTGTAGTAAAGCACCAGCAGAAACACGCCAATCGCCATGCCAAACGTGGCGTTCGGGTCGGTGGTGGGAACCACCTTGAAGAAAGGAACGCCCAAGGCGCTCATCAGCAGAGGAACGTAATCGATGGGCAGCAAGTCCATCAGGTTCATCGAAAAAATCCAGAAGAAGACGGTCAGCGCCAGCGGCCCAACCATATTGTTCTTGGCGGAAAACGAACCGCGCACACTGCTGTCGATAAACTCGAGCGCCCATTCGCAGAAATTCTGCAGGCCGCTCGGCGTACCGCTGACCGCGCTCTTGGCAACGCTGCGGAATACCAGCATGATTACCGCGCCCAACAGCAGGGACATGATGAAAGTGTCGAGATTGAGCGCCCAGAAACCCATGGCCTTGGCTTCTTCCGCGCTATGCGCAATGCCCCAGCTACCGTCGGGCAATTGGCCGTAGGTCAGGTTTTGCAAGTGATGCTTGATGTATGCTGCTGATGTGTGTGCTTCGCTAGACATTTTTAGTCACTATTTTTCAGTCTAAAACCTGTTCGATTTGTTCAAAAACAACCGGGCCACCAGTAGTACCGCTTGCCCCATCACAAAGCCGCCCAATACAGCGAGCGGCGGCAATTTCAATGCTGCCATGCACAAGCCGAGCAGCACAACAACCGCCAGAAACCTTTCGGCGGCATAAAAATACATGAGCCGTAGCTGACGATGCGCGCCACTGGAATGTTGCGCTTCAAGGGCAGAAGACAGAGCCGCCCGGGACATCCTCCACGCCAGCAGTGTGCCGTTGAGGGCCGATACTAATCCCCCGCTCAACACTGCTGCCGCGTATTGCTGGACACCGTTCAGGCTGTAAACAACGCCCGAGACCATCAGCGCAGCAGCCGCCTGCAGGCAAGCTATCTGGCGTGCCTGCCTCTTTTCTTCGGCCTCCACGGCGCAAAGGGTGGCGATTATAGTGGCGCTTGCAGGGGGTGTCAAACATTCTTGTTCCCTGTCAATAACACTTTTGTGCAGCTTATTTAACACTTTTGAGCTTGTCGAGAAACTCATCGAGCTGGTCATGATTCGTATATTCGATGACCAGCTTGCCCCCTCCTTTGTTGCCGGGCTTGATTTCCACATGGGTTCCGAGGCATGCGCTCATTTCTTCCTGCAGCCGCTGCGTATCGCGACTGAGCTTATGCATTTTCTTGTGTTCAGTTTTTTCCGGCTCTTGAGTTTGCTTCTGTACCAGCTTTTCCGCTTCGCGCACGGAAAGCCCTTCCAGCACAATCTTGTTGGCCAGCAACACTTGCTGGGCACTCTCCAGCGTGAGCAGCGCGCGCGCATGCCCCATATCCAGCTTGTTTTCCATCAACAGGGACTGCACCGCCTGCGGCAATTTGAGCAGGCGCAGCAGATTGCTGGCCGCGCTGCGCGAACGGCCCACCGCCTCTGCCGCAACCTGATGGGTCATTTTGAACTCGTCGATGAGGCGCTGGATACCGGTCGCCTCCTCCAGCGGATTCAGGTTTTCCCGCTGAATATTCTCGATCAGCGCCATCGCCAGCGCCGCATTGTCCGCTACGCTGCGCACCAGCACCGGCACATGCGTCAGCCCGGCAATCTGCGCGGCGCGCCAACGCCGCTCGCCGGCGATGATCTCATAGCTGCTGTCGGCAAGCTGCCGCACCAGGATCGGCTGCATGATGCCCTGCGCCTTGATCGAGGCGGCCAAATCATTCAACGAGGCCTCATCCATATGCGAGCGCGGCTGGTATTTGCCCGGTTTGAGCAGCGCGACGTTCAAATCGCGCAGCACTTCGTCCTTTTCGCTCTTGCCGCCGGACAACAATGCGTCCAGTCCGCGCCCCAATCCCTTGTGCAGTTTTGTTGCCATGATCGATCCCTTTATACTGTGGCAGCCGACTGCGCTGCGTTGTTCAATAACTCCCCGGCCAATGCCAGATAGGCCTGCGTCCCCTTGGATAATTTGTCGTGATACAGCACCGGTACGCCATAGCTGGGTGCCTCCGCCAGGCGCACATTGCGCGGGATCACGGTGCGGTAAACCTTGCTGCCGTAGTGCTCCTGCAATTGGTCCGAAACTTGTTGCGCGAGCATGTTGCGCGGGTCGAACATGGTGCGCAGCAACCCTTCGATCTCCAGCTCCGGGTTCAGGCTGGCGCGCACTTTGCGGATGGTATTCACCAGATCGCTCAATCCTTCCAGCGCGTAATATTCGCATTGCATCGGGATCATCACCGACCGCGCCGCGCACAAGCCGTTCAAAGTCAACAAATTCAGCGCCGGCGGGCAATCGATCAACACGTAGTCGTATTCCTTAGCGACCACCAGCAGGGCCTCGCGCAAGCGCGTTTCACGATGCGTCAGCCCGACCAGTTCGACTTCCGCGCCAGCCAGCTCCCGGTTGGAGGGCAACACATCATATTTCCCGGCTTCCGAACGCACCCGTGCCTCGGCTACTGTTTTGCTGCCCAGCAGCACATCGTAGACACTGGCCTGCAAGTCGCGCTTGTCGATGCCGCTGCCCATGGTGGCGTTGCCCTGCGGATCGAGGTCGATCAGCAACACGCGCTGCTGGGCCGCCGCAAGGCTGGCCGCCAGATTCACGGTGGTGGTGGTCTTCCCTACCCCACCCTTCTGGTTGGTTATTGCCAGTATTTTTGTCATTTAGCATACTCCCTAAGCCGGACGCGCCGGAGTCAAAATGGGAAACTCATCTTCCCGCTGGGTTGAACTTCGCTTTGCTATTCTTTGCTCAATCTGATGCCTGGGCGCAAGTTGCTATTACCAGACTGCGCGCCGCTTGCAAACACGGCACCTGTAACGGTATGACGCGCTTCACCCGGCACCCTTCCGGCACACCCGCCAATTCCTGCTGCGGCATACCCTTCATCGCCACCCAGCACCCGTGCGGCTCCATAAGGTGGCGGGTACTGCGCAAGAATTCGCCCAATTCACTGAAGGCCCGAGAAATGATTCCGTCGAACCGTTTTGCTGGCTGCCACTCTTCCACGCGCGCGCAATAAACGCTTACATTGCGCAAATCCAACTCGATGATCGCCTGCTGTACGAAGCTGGTTTTCTTGCTGTTGCTGTCCAGCAGGGAAAACTGCCAGTCCGGCTGTGCGACCGCCAGCACCAACCCCGGCAAGCCCGCGCCGCAGCCCACATCCAGCCACCGCCCTGCCCACAGATGCTCCATTACTGCAAGGCTGTCGAGCAAGTGATTACTCACCATCTGCTGCGGGTCACGGATCGCCGTCAGGTTATACACCTTGTTCCATTTGTGCAGCAGCGCCAAATAATCCAACAGCTTGCGTTGCGCGTCCGCGCCCAGCGTGACTCCCAATTCTGCACAGCCGCGCTGTAATTGTTCAGTCAAAATCATGCGCGTTTCTGGTCGGGTTGCCGGTCATCGCGAAAGCCCCGTTTGATATGCACCAGTAACAGGGAAATCGCTGCGGGGGTAACCCCGGAAATGCGCGCCGCCTGCCCGACGGTTTCGGGCTTGTGCTGGTTGAGCTTTTGCTGCACTTCGATGGAAAGCCCGCGCACCTCGCGATAATCCAGGTCGTCCGGCAAGCCCAGTGTTTCGTATTGTTCGTTGCGCCCGATCTCGTCGCGCTGCCGTTCGATATAGCCGTGGTATTTCGCCTGGGTTTCCACCTGCTCTGCGACCTTTGCATCAACCACACCAACTCCCGCACCGGGCAGGGTCAGCAAGCTGGCATAATTCACATCCGGGCGGCGCAACAACTCATGTAGCGAGTACTCACGCTCAATCGGCTTGCCCAGCACGCGCATCGCGTCCGCTTCGGGCAAATTGCGCGGGTTCACCCAAGTGCTGCGCAGCCGCTCCTGCTCACAGGCGATGGACTCGCGCTTCTGCTCGAAGGCCTGCCAGCGCGCGTCATTCACGATACCCAATTTGCGCCCGATCTCCGTCAGCCTTAAATCCGCATTGTCCTCGCGCAACTGCAAACGGTATTCGGCGCGGCTGGTAAACATGCGATACGGTTCGGAAACGCCGCGCGTGATCAAGTCGTCCACCAGCACACCCAGGTAGGCTTCGTCGCGACGCGGGCACCATGCTTCCCGGCCACCGGCTTGCAGCGCCGCGTTCAACCCGGCCAGCAAACCCTGCGCGGCGGCCTCTTCGTAACCGGTAGTGCCGTTGATCTGCCCGGCAAAAAACAACCCTTGTATCGCCTTGGTTTCAAGGGAGCTTTTGAGCCCGCGCGGATCAAAATAATCATACTCGATTGCATAGCCGGGGCGCAGGATATGGGCTTTTTCCAGACCTTTGATGGAATGCACCAGAGCCAATTGCACGTCGAACGGCAAGCTGGTGGAAATGCCATTTGGGTATACCTCGTGGGTAGTCAGCCCTTCCGGTTCGAGAAAAATCTGGTGCGCATCTTTGCCAGCAAAGCGCGTAATTTTATCTTCAATGGACGGGCAATAACGCGGCCCGATTCCCTCGATCACCCCGGTAAACAGCGGCGAGCGATCCAGCCCGCCGCGAATGATGTCATGGGTACGCTGATTCGTCTCGGTAATCCAGCACGACAACTGCTGCGGATGTTGTGCGGCATTCCCCATGAACGAGAATACCGGCACCGGATCGTCCCCTGCCTGCTCCTGCATCACCGCATAATCGATGCTGCGCCCGTCGATGCGCGGCGGCGTGCCGGTCTTCAACCGTCCTGCCGGCAAATTCAGCTCGCGCAATCTGTGCGCCAGACTGATGGAAGGCGGATCGCCGGCGCGGCCAGCCGGATAATGGGCCTGCCCGACATGAATCAGCCCGGACAAGAACGTGCCTGCTGTCAGCACCACAGTTTTAGCGCTGAAACGCAAGCCCAGCTGCGTAACCACCCCGCATACCCGATCTTGCTCGACCAGTAAATCATCCACCGCCTGCTGGAACAGCCAGAGGTTGGGTTGATTTTCCAAACGCGAGCGGATCGCTTGCTTGTAAAGCAGGCGGTCGGCCTGCGCGCGTGTCGCGCGCACCGCCGGACCCTTGCTGGAATTCAGGATGCGGAACTGGATGCCGCTCTCGTCGGTCGCCGCCGCCATGGCGCCGCCCAGCGCGTCCACCTCCCTGACCAGATGCCCCTTGCCGATCCCACCGATCGAAGGATTGCAGGACATCTGCCCGAGCGTTTCAATGTTGTGGCTGAGCAATAAAGTCTTGCAACCCGCGCGTGCGCTGGCCAAAGCCGCTTCCGTACCGGCATGGCCGCCGCCCACCACGATTACATCAAACATATCGGGGAAATTCATGTTGCATGCTGTTTAGCAAAGGACGCGCATCATACAACAGCGTACCCGGAATCCCAACAGGCATGATTAAAGATAATCGCCATACCTGCCCCTCTCCCCAACCCTCTGGATAAAACAACTAGCCATTCGACTAGGCTGCAAACGACCGTAGCCAAGTCGCTGGTTATTCCGCAAGCGGGCGAGGGAGCAAACGAATCGCTGCGCGAGTTTTACGTTAACCGCATTGTTTCACGTGAAACAAATAAATTTATTTTCCAATACAGAAACGGCTGAAAATCTCGCCAAGCAGGTCGTCCGGGGTGAATTCTCCGGTAATTTCATTTAGCGCGCGTTGCGCCAGACGCAACTCCTCGGCGAATAACTCGGCGCTGGCCAACGCCGCCCGCGCCTGGCTCAAGTGGGTTTGTGCCAGCGCAAGGGCGCGAACATGTCGTTCCCGCGCCATGAAGATGCCGCTTTCCTGGTCGTGCCAACCCACTTTGTCCAGCAGTTTGGCGCGCAGCTCCTCTATTCCAGCGCCCGTTTTGGCGGATACCCCAACAACCATGAAACCGGCATACGGTGTGCTATCGGTCAAGGCAACATTGCTTTCCAACAAATCGATTTTGTTGAGCACCAGCAACCTTGGAATATCCGCCGGTAACCCCGCAAGGATTACTTCATCCTGCACTGTCATTCCTTTGCTGGCGTCAAGCAACAGCAGGATCAGGTCGGCGCGGTGTAATGTCTGATGCGCGCGCGCGATACCCATGTTCTCCACCGCATCTGCGGATTCGCGCAGCCCGGCCGTGTCCATAATATGCAAAGGCACGCCGCGAATTTGAATTGCCTGACGGATTACATCGCGGGTAGTGCCGGGAATCTCGCTGACCAGCGCCACTTCCTCGCCTGCCAGCCGATTCAGCAGGCTGGATTTGCCGACGTTCGGCTGCCCGGCAATAACCACATGCGCACCCTCGCGCAGCAAACTCCCCTGCTTTGCGCAGTCCAGTGTCTGTTGCAAGCGTGCCTGTACATTACTCAGCAAAACATCGCGATGCTCCGCATCGGCGCCATCCAGCTCTTCTTCCGGGAAATCCAGCATCGCCTCCACCAACATACGCAGAAAAATCAGCTCATCGACCATGCTATGAATGGCAGCGGAAAACTCCCCGCGCAAGGAACGCATCGCGCTGCGCGCGGCCTCGGCGGTATTGGCATCGATCAGGTCGGCAACGCTTTCCGCCTGCGCCAGGTCAAGCTTGTTGTTCAGAAAAGCGCGCTGTGTGAATTCGCCGGGCTGTGCCAGCCGTGCTCCAAGGTCGAAACAGCGCTGCAACACCAGCTGTAATACGGCAGTGCCCCCGTGTCCTTGTAATTCGAGTACATCTTCACCGGTATAGGAATGTGGGGCTGGAAAAAAAATGGCGATACCCTGATCCAGGGTATCGCCATTTTTGCCCAGAAAATCGCCGCTGGTTGCATGCCGCGCAACCGGCAGTTTTCCCAGAATTTCGCGTGCCATGGTAGCACTGTGCTGCCCGGATACTCTTACCACCCCGATTCCGCCGCGACCTTGCGCGGTGGCAATCGCGACGATGGTATCAGCGTTTGACGGCAGCACCTTTGCTCGCTGCCTCTGCTTCTGCGGCTCGGGTGATATACCACTGCTGGCCGATGGAGAGGACGTTGTTCACAATGGAATACAACACCAGCCCGGCGGGGAAGAAGAAGAAAATAACACTGAAGGCAATCGGCATAATTTGCATGATCCTGGCCTGCATCGGATCCGGTGGTTTCGGATTGAGGCGCATCTGGATGATCATGCTGGCGCCCATGACCAGCGGCAGGATGTAATACGGGTCCGCTGCCGACAAGTCGGTTATCCAGCCGAAGAACGGCGCATAGCGCAACTCGACGCTTGCTAGAATCGCCCAGTACAGGGCAATAAAAACCGGGATTTGTACCAGCACCGGCAGACATCCGCCCAGCGGGTTGATTTTTTCGGTTTTGTACAACTCCATCATGGCGCGATTCAATTTTTCCCGGTCACCGCCGCTTTGCTGTTTGATTTTTTCCAGCTTGGGCGCAACCACGCGCATTTTTGCCATGGAACGGTAACTTGCTGCAGACAACGGGAAAAACAGCAGCTTGATTAAAACGGTCAACAGAATAATGGCTGCGCCCCAATTGTGCGTCCAGTCGAATAACAGCGCCATAACCCAAAACAGCGGTGCAGAAAGAATCGTCAGCCACCCGTAATCCACCGTCAATCCAAGGCCGGGCGCTATTTCGTCCAGATCAGTCAGCGCCGGGCCGGCATAGAGAGTCGCGCCCATCACCGTCTTCTGGCCAGGGTCGATGGTCTGCTCTGCCAAAATCACGCCCACCGCATACGCATCGCCATCCAGTTTGCGTGTGAAATATTCGCGATGTGTCTTTTCCTTGGGCAACCAGGCCGCAACAAAATAATGTTGCAATATTCCAATCCAGCCATCATTGGCTTGCTTGGGATAATTCACCTTACCCTTTTCAATTTCTGTAAATTCTACTTTCTGGAATTTTTCCTGATCGGTGTAGACTGCCGCGCCCACATAGGTAGGCAACATCATTGAACTGCCCGCCAGCGCGGCACTGTCGCGAACCAGCTGATAGTAACTACTTGCTACCGCAGCTTGTTGCCCGGTATTTTCCAGTTCATAGGCGACATCGACCTGATAGCTCCCTTTGTGGAAGGTGAGAATCTTGGTCACTTTTAAAGCCGCATCACCCCCGGCATTCAGGCGCACCTGCACCTGTTCAGCATTTCCGGCTAGCGCATACTGGTCTTGCTCGGAAACAAACGAGCTAGTGTGATTCGGCAACCCCGCCCCAAGCAGGCCGCTTTGCGCAGCATAATTATGCGTATCCGCGCCGCGATGAAAAAGCACCAGAGGTTTGTCTTTGTCTTGCCCGTCAGGATGTTTCAGCAGCGCCAGGTGGCTGATTTCTCCGCCGATAGTATTGATTTCCGCCTCAAATACATCCGTCTTGACGTGAATGGTTTTTCCTGCGGCTAGCTGCGCGGGCTGTGTGACGACCGTGGTCTGAGCTGGCGTAGTCAGTGAAGGGGGTGCAGGAATCAATGCCGTAGAAGGTGTCGTCTGCGATTTCGGCAACGCTTCATTTGTTACAGCACTCTGCTGAACATAGCGCTCTGGATATTGATGGCGCTGCCAACCGTCCCAGACCAGCCCCAGTGAAAATACAAAAATCAAGAACAGAAAAAGTCTATGCAAATCCATGATCGGGCCTGAATGTTAAGGTGCGGGGTCGTATCCGCCGGGGTTCCAGGGATTGCAGCGTAGCACTCGTTTAATGCCAAACCAGCCCCCTTTAATTACGCCGTGCTTAGCCAAGACTTCGCAGGCATAGTGGGAGCAAGTGGGGGTAAATCTACAGGTAGGCGGACTAAGCGGACTGATCAGGTATTGATAACCATGTATCAGCTTGATCAGCATTCTGCGCATCGGTTCTCCACCCGGCTAAACAGCATTTTCAAATTGCCAGATTGTGCGCCACCGTCTTTTTCTTGAGAATAAGCACGTCTTACCATCACAACCAGATCCAGCTTACATAGTTTAATGCTATGTTGGCGAAATGCCTCCCGGATGATTCTCTTTACGTGATTTCGGCTTACTGCAGCGGACAGTATTTTTTTCCCGACTATAATTCCAAGTCGGGCATTTTTTTTACCATTGCACACAAAAAAAATTTTGAAGTGACGATTCTCCATCTGTTCGGCACGAACAACATGGCTAAAACCGTCTTCGCGCAACAATCGATGCTCAGCAGAAAACTTGGCCGACAGGCTAGACTGCAAGTCCGTTTGATTAAACCGCGAGTCTACCACTTAAAACCGTAAAATCTGGCACTTAAACCGCAAGTCTGGCACGGCCTTTGGCGCGGCGTGCATTGATAACCGCACGGCCTCCGCGTGTCTTCATGCGCACCAAAAAACCATGGGTGCGTTTTCTTTTGGTTACGGATGGTTGATATGTGCGTTTCATTCTTTATTCCTTAAGTTATTCGTAAAACGCGCTATTACAAAGCCTCATAGACCAAGTGTCAAGCTTATTTTACTTTTTTGCCTGTGGATAAGTTTGTATTGGCATTGTAGAATACAAGCACTTTACCTATTGTTGGACTGATATTTTACCCGCGCAATTATGCAGGACATTTCTTTTTGGGATTCATGCCTCCGCTCGTTCGAAAAGAGCCTGCCGCCGCAACAATACAACTCCTGGATCAAACCGTTGCTGCTCAATAGTGAGAATGGTTCACTGGTGCTGACTGCACCAAACAGCTTTACCTTGAAACTTGTCCAGGAACGGTTTTTACCCGAGATCAACCGACAAGCTGGCTTGGTTTACTCTCGGGTTCCCACTTTCGAATTTCGCGTTCTTGAAACAGAACCCGCAACCAAGCCGTGCGACCCGCCCACCCCAAAAAAAATCGCTCCTGTTAACGACAATAAACCCCGAGTTGAAGCTTCTTTTCGCAATTACGGAAAGCTTAACCCAAACCTGTCTTTCAATAATTTTGTGATAGGTAAAGCCAACCAGCTTGCTTTTGCCGCCGCCACACAAGTCGCCGAATTACCCGGCGCTTCATACAATCCACTGTTTATTTATGGCGGCGTCGGATTAGGAAAAACCCACCTGATACAGGCTATCGGCAATCAAATTAAGATTAACAACCCGCAGGCAAAAATCTGCTACATGCACGCTGAACGCTATGTTTCCGATGTAGTACGTGCTTACCAAACCAATAAATTTGAAGAATTCAAACAATATTACCATTCGCTCGATATTTTGTTGATTGACGACATTCAATTTTTCGCCGGCAAAAATAAAACCCAAGAAGAATTCTTTTACGCTTTCAACAACCTTATTGATTCGCACAAGCAAGTCATCATGACCAGCGATACCTTTCCCAAGGAAATTTCCGGGCTTGATACCCGCCTGGTTTCGCGTTTCGGCTGGGGTCTTACTGTCGCCATAGAACCGCCAGAACTGGAAATGCGCGTTGCCATTTTGCTAAAAAAAGCCAGCCTGGGCGGTTATGTGCTTGATGAAACGGTTGCTTTTTTTATTGCCAAACACGTTAATTCCAACATCCGTGAACTTGAGGGTGCGTTGAAACGCGTCGAAGCATACGTCAAGTTTCACCGCCGCCCCGTTTCAGTTGAAACAGCAAAAGAAGCGTTGAAAGATATACTGATTGCACAAAGCCGGCAAATATCCATTGAAAATATACAAAAAACTGTTGCCGATTACTATCATATTAAAATAGCTGATCTGCTTTCCAAAAAGAGAACGCGCAACCTGACACGGCCACGACAAACAGCGATGTCCCTGGCACGTGAACTAACCACCATGAGCCTGCCTGAAATTGGCTATGCTTTTGGCGGAAAAGATCATTCAACTGTAATTCATGCTTGTAAAACAATGGTTAATTTGAGAGGGTTGGATACGACAATTGATGCAGATTATAAAATTCTTCTGCTGACCTTACGTGGATAAGGTCGCGGGTATTGTGTGTATAGAATGTTAATAATTTATGTATTTTAAAAATACTTAAAGTTATCCACATTAACGATGCCTATTATCAACAACAGTTCCGCATAGTTTATCATTACGTACTAAAATGTATCCAAACGGCTTTTAAGTTTATCAACACAAATTGAGCTACTCTATTAGCTCTTATTAAGGTTTATATATTATGTTTATTGAAAAGGTAGATAAGGAAGTTATCCTCAAACCACTTCAAGTGGTCATTGGTATAGTAGAACGAAAACAAACATTACCCATACTGTCAAATGTTCTGATTGAAAACCAAGACGGCAAGATTCGCTTCACGACAACCGACCTGGAAATACAAATTACAACCTCTATCGATACGGGTATAACCGGCGGGCAAAGTGCAGCCTTTACAGTTGGCGGAAAAAAACTTCAGGAAATATTAAAAGTACTTCCAGAACTGAGTAAAATTTCGATCGAAACCAAGGAAAACAAGGTACAAATAAAGACGAATAAAAGTCGTTTTAGCCTGCAAACCTTGCCTGCCCTGGATTTTCCTATGTTGAGCAACCAACTGGAAAATGCCAAAAAAATTGTGTTGGCACAAAAAGATCTGAAAAACTTGCTGCTTTCGGTTCAATATGCGATGGCGCAACAAGATGTGCGCTATTACCTTAATGGTGTTTTATTGATTGTCGATGGCAACAAACTCAAGGCGGTTGCTACTGACGGACACCGGCTTGCTTATAATGCAGATGTCATCGAAGGCCATCATGAAAAACAGGAAATTATTCTGCCACGCAAAGCGGTGACCGAACTATCCAAACTTTTGGCAGATAGTGAAGAAAGCATTGAGCTGGAGTTTTCCCAACAGCAGGTTAAAGCCACTTTTTCTGGTATTACTTTGATAACAAAAATAATCGAAGGAAAATTTCCCGATTATGAGCGCGTTATCCCGAAATACGACAACAATCTCAATATGGAACGCACTGTAATGCAACAGGCTTTACAGCGTGCTGCGATTCTATCCAATGAAAAATTCAGGGGTGTGCGTTTCGTATTGACCGAAAAAAATCTCAGCATCATCAGCAGTAACAGTGAGCAAGAAGAGGCACAGGAAGAAATTGAAACTGATTACCACGGAGAAGCTTTGGATATTGGTTTTAATGTTACTTATCTGATGGATGGATTGAATAATATAAGCAGTAATATTGCTATTTTTTCGTTTGGTGATCCCAATAGCAGCATTCTTATGACCATACCGGACAACCAGGAATTTCGCTATGTTGTGATGCCCATGCGTATTTAAGAGAATTTTTAACAGGCATAACAAGAAACTCCCCAAAAATTAAATTTGCCATACCCGTTAGCCCCGGTTTGTCTAGCTCAACCTATCTGGAATATCATTTCAAGATGCACCCATGGCCACAAAAACCTTATAGTGTTTCACGTGAAACAACTCAATATCAGGAAATAATAAATGAGTGAATATACTTCAACTAGCATCAAGGTTTTGAGGGGGCTGGAAGCCGTGCGCAAGCGCCCCGGCATGTATATTGGCGACACTAATGACGGTACCGGTTTGCACCATTTGGTGTTCGAGGCGGTGGATAACGCGGTGGATGAAGCTTTAGCCGGGCATTGCAATGAAATCAATGTCATCATTCATGCCGATAATTCGATTAGTGTCAGCGATAATGGGCGCGGGATACCGACCGATATCCATAAGGAGGAAAACCGTTCGGCTGCTGAGGTCATCATGACCGTTTTGCATGCGGGCGGCAAGTTTGATAATAACTCCTATAAGGTTTCAGGGGGTTTGCATGGCGTAGGGGTATCGGTGGTGAATGCGCTGTCCGAGTGGTTGAAGTTGACCATTTATCGCGACGGAAAAGAGCATTTTATGGAGTTTCGCCATGGTGATCCGGTTGCACCACTTAAAGAGATGGGCAACTCTACCAAAAAAGGTACGATCATTCATTTCCTGGCGGCCAAAGAAACATTCGGCCTGGTTGAGTTTCATTTCGATATTTTGGCTAAACGCCTGCGCGAACTGTCGTTTCTTAATAACGGTGTAAAAATTTCACTGATTGATCACCGCACCGGCAAAGAAGAAAATTTTGCTTTCTGTGGCGGTATCAAGGGATTTGTCGAATACATGAACCGCAATAAATCTGCGTTGCATCCCACGGTGTTTTACGCGATCGGCGAAAAAGACGGCATTACCGCCGAGATCGCGATGCAGTGGAACGATTCCTACCAGGAGAGTGTGCAATGCTTTACCAATAATATCCCGCAGCGCGACGGCGGCACGCATTTGACCGCGTTGCGCACCGCAATGACGCGCACGCTGAATAATTATATCGAAACCGAACAATTGGCAAAAAAAGCCAAAGTGGATACCACTGGTGACGACATGCGCGAAGGGTTGACCGCAGTGTTGTCGGTGAAATTACCCGATCCAAAGTTCTCTTCGCAAACCAAGGATAAGCTGGTTTCCTCGGAAGTGCGCCCGGTGATCGAAGATTTGGTGGCACAGCAAATGAGCGCGTTCTTGTTGGAAAAACCCAGCGACGCAAAAATTATTGTCAACAAGATCATAGACGCCGCACGTGCCCGCGAGGCGGCGCGCAAGGCGCGCGAACTGACGCGCCGCAAGGGTATATTGGACGGCATGGGTTTGCCTGGCAAACTAGCCGACTGCCAGGAAAAAGATCCTACCCTGTCTGAGCTGTATCTGGTAGAGGGTGATTCTGCAGGTGGCTCGGCCAAGCAAGGTCGCGATCGCAAGTTCCAAGCAATCCTGCCGCTCAAGGGCAAAATCCTGAATGTGGAAAAAGCACGCTTCGAAAAGCTTATTGCCTCGCAGGAAATTGCCACATTGATCACCGTACTCGGCACCGGCATCGGCAAGGATGAATATAACGCCGACAAGTTGCGCTACCACCGCATCATCATCATGACCGATGCGGACGTGGACGGCTCGCATATCCGCACCCTGCTGCTTACGTTCTTCTACCGGCAAATGCCCGAACTGGTCGAGCGCGGCCATATTTACATCGCGCAACCGCCGCTATACAAGATCAGGCAGGGCAAGGACGAGCGTTATCTCAAGGACGACCAGGAGATGAAAATCTACATGCTCAAATCCGCGCTCAACAACGCCGTGTTATGTCCGGCTGCCGAGGCAACCCCGATCCAGGCCGATGCGCTGGAGCTGATAGCCAAACAATATTTTCTTGCAGAGGCTGTTATAGACCGGCTGTCGCGCTTTACTGCACCCGAAGCCAGCCACGCGTTGCTGATTCTGCCCATGCTGTCGCTGGACGACGCGCAGCAGGCACAGCATAGCGCACAGTTGCTCGAATCTGCTTGCGGCGGCAACATCAAAGTAGTGGTGGAATCTGACGAAGCAGGTGAACATCGCCTGCGTTTGGAAAAGCTGTATCACGGCAACTATTCGGTCAGCTACATGGATCGGGATTTTCTCCAGGGTAGCGATTACGTGCAAATCCGCCAGGCTGCTGACATACTGAACGGCTTGATCAAACCGGGCGCTTATATTGCCAGGGGCGAACAAAAACGCGCCGTATCCAGCTTTAAACAAGCCATCGAATGGTTGCTCGAAGAAGCCAAGCGTGGCGTAAATATCCAGCGCTATAAAGGTTTGGGCGAGATGAACCCATCGCAATTATGGGAAACCACCATGGACGTGAAAAACCGCATTCTACTCAGGGTGCAGATCGAAGATGCGATTGCCGCCGATGAGATTTTTACCACGTTGATGGGTGATATCGTCGAACCGCGCCGTGCATTCATCGAGAAGAACGCGTTGGGTGTTAAAAATCTGGATGTATAAACCTAAAAAAGCAGTTGGTCACAGAGATTATAGAGAACTCACGTAGTAAACCAAACGGTTAGGGCGAAAAATCCATTCATCTTTGGGTGAAAACCCAAAAGGGATAAATCGCATTCTCTGTAATGCTCAGCGGCTTATACTGAGATTTTAAGGGTAAAAGGCACACCTGATATCCCTGATGGAATTTCAGGAGCATCCGGCCGGGATATCCGTTTTTTGTAATAGACAACACTTTGAATTTTAATGAAATATAGATTATGTCTACACCGGTAATATTCTATCCCCCCCTTTCCCAAAAAGTAACCGAGCTAAACCCAGTCATATCGCCCATCGTGGGCAACCGTGTGGAATTGCAGCTGCTCACCACCCTGACGTGCAATCTCAAATGCACCTATTGCTCGCTTGGCGTGGGCGAAGTGGTCGGCTCACAGGGCAAGGTCTCCTATACTCCCGATGTGCTGGATGCCTTTATCAAAAAGCACCTTTCCGAATATGAGGTTTATGTCACTTTCTATGGCGGCGAACCGACCCTTAACCTCGATTTCATCAAGGAGATCATGGGGCGCTACCCGACCTTCCGCTTCCAGCTTCAAACCAATGGCACGCTGCTGGACAGTCTGCCGGACAACGTTTTGTCCAACCTCTCCAACATTCTGATTTCCATCGATGGCGGCGAGGAAATCACCGATGGCTTTCGCGGGCGTGGCATCTATCGCCAGATCGTCAAGAATGCCCAAGCGGTGCGCGACCGGCTGGCGGGCACCTTCACGGCACGCGTGACCTGGAGCAGCGAAGAAACCTCGTTCGAGGAACTGGACGAGCTGGCGAGCACCTTCGATTACGTATATTTCCAGTTTGTCGCCGGTGAAGGCACTTATACCCCAGCCGCGATGGATAAGAAAAAAGCGGTAATCACGCAACTGGTAGACAAGTTTTTCGCCAGCGAAGAGCTATACCCGATCATCCCGATCATGGGGATCGTGCGCAACAAGGTGCTGCCGACGCGGGCCACCGAGCTGTATCACGGCAAGACCCAATGCCGGGTGTCCACGCATATCCTAAACGTGATGCCGGATGGCAAGATTTTCCCCTGCCCCGACATGATGTATGTGCCCGAGATGCTGCAGGGCGACGTGATTGCGAACTGGCTCAAGCCCAGCCCGCTGCAGCCGCACCCCGACATGCCGTGCGACCGTTGCGAGGCACAGCCATGGTGCCGGGGGAATTGCATGAAAAACCTCTATCTCGCTTACGTGAAAAACGATCAGCGTTACCGCGATAACGTCGTCGACCCGATCTGCGAACTAGTCCGTTTTCTGGGCAGGGAAATAGACCGCCACGATCCGCACGCCTGGTACGCGAGAGCCCCACTGGGCGTGCGCAAGACCCTGCGCGACTGCGAAGTCTATGAGTATGTGGAAATCATGCCTTGATGGTGCGGCATGCGTCAGCGGGAAACAAGTTGCCCATCCAGCTTCTAAACCGGATTGCCCTGATCGAAGAAGCGGTGCTCCAGGCCGAAGCGCTCACACAGGTGAGCGCCCAGCGCCTGGATACCCAGCCGTTCGGTGGCATGGTGTCCGGCGGCAATGAAGGCCACGCCGCTTTCCTGTGCAAGATGAAAGCTTTGCTCGGAAATCTCCCCGCTGATGAAGGCCTCTGCGCCTTGCGCGATAGCCGCTTCGAAATAGGCCTGCGCGCCACCGCTGCACCACGCCACTTTTCGGATGTTTTTGGCATTATCCCCGATAACCAGCGGGGGGCGTTGCAGCCTGCCCCCGATCCACGCGGCAAATTGCGCGAGTGTCTGTGGGGAGGATAACTCGCCGATGCACGCAATATTCTGTTCGCCGAACCTGCCCTGCTCCACCAACCCCAGCAATTTGCCGAGTTGCGCGTTGTTGCCCAGTTCTGGATGCGCATCCAGCGGTAGATGATAGGCGAGCAGGCTCACATCGTTGCGCAGCAATTGGGCGATGCGCCGTTTCTTGATGCCGGTGATCGCGGCATCCTCGTTGCGCCAGAAATAGCCGTGATGCACCAGTATCGCATCCGCACCCCATGTAATTGCCGCACCCAGCACCTGTTGCGAAGCGGTCACGCCGGTGGCGATGCGCCGCACTTCCGCGCGCCCTTCCACCTGTAAACCGTTCGGGCAGTAATCCTTGAACAGGCTGGTTTGCAGCAGGCTTGCGTTATAATCGCGCAATTCATTGAGCAGCATGAGTTTCCTTTCGACATGAAACAAACAATTTCATCATACCATGCGTAAACACTGGCTACTGTTCACACAGGCGGTCACCATTGCACTGGCGTTGCTGTTTATTGTGCAGACTCTCAAACCGGAGCTGCTGCCGAGCGCGGCGCGTAACGGGGTGGTGACGCTGCATGAAAGCGCGCCGCCCACAACGCCCGATAAACCGGTTTCCATGGGGGTAAGCGTGGCCGCGCAAAAAGCCATGCCCAGCGTGGTGAACATCTTTACCAGCACCGTCATCAAGACACCGCTCCACCCTTTCATGGACGATCCGCGCTTCCGCTTTTTTTTCGGCGACCCGCGCGATACCGAACCGCAAAGCAGCTCCAGCCTCGGTTCCGGTGTGATCGTCAGCCCGGACGGCTACATCCTCACCAACCACCATGTGGTGGAGGCTGCTGACCAGATCGAAGTCGCTTTGGCGGACGGGCGCAAGAGCAAGGCGCAGGTGGTCGGCTCCGACCCAGAAACCGATCTCGCCGTCATCAAGACAGAACTGCCCGGCAATCTTCCCGCCATAACTTTTGGCCACCCTGAGCAGGCGCAAGTGGGCGATATCGTGGTCGCCATCGGCAACCCGTTCGGCGTGGGGCAAACCGTCACCATGGGCATCATCAGCGCGCTCAAGCGCAACCATCTGGGACTGAGCACCTTCGAGGACTTCATCCAGACCGACGCCGCAATCAACCCCGGCAATTCCGGCGGGGCGCTGGTGGACGTGAGCGGAAACCTGATCGGCATCAACAGCGCGATTTATTCGCAGAATGGCGGATCGCTCGGCATCGGTTTTGCCATTCCCGCGAGCATTGCGAAAAAAACCATGGAGCAAATCATCCAGAGCGGTTCCGTGACGCGCGGCTGGATCGGCGCAGGCGTGCAGGAACTGTCCCCGGAACTGGCTGAATCCTTCAAGCTGGCCGGCACCAAAGGGGTGTTGATCACCGATGTCATCCGCAACAGCCCGGCAGATCACGCAGGCATCGAAGCCGGTGACATCTTGGTCGCAATCGACGATATGGCTACTGATGATTGGAATGCCATGCTGGAAACGGTGACTGGCCTGCCGCCGGGAAAAATTGTTACGGCCAGGCTGATGCGCAACGGAACGGCGATAAGTCTGTCGGTGAAAATCGGCAAACGGCCTAGACCCAGGGCGCAGTAACGGAAAGGCTGCACGGGAAATTGGGAAAAATTGACGAGCGGCCTTACTCTGCATGCGCCGTGAATGTTGCCGAAACAGATTGCAAACGCATGAAAAAGAGGATTAATCTTCTGTAAACCCATCGCTGCGTTTTTTAAGATTAACAATTTAGCCACACATTTCTGGAAGCACCGCATGTCCACAACTCACCGTTACACCCTGACTATTTCCTGTCCCGACCGTGCTGGCATCATCGCCGCCGTGAGCGGTTTCATCGCGCAGCACGGCGGCTTCATCGTCGAGGCGAGCTACCACACAGATCAAGAGGCGCAGCGTTTTTTTATGCGCCAGGAAATCCGCGCCGATTCCTTGCCTTTTGATACGGACGAGTTTCGCCGCCGCTTTGCGCCGTTGGCGCTGGAATTTGTCATGAGCTGGCAGCTTGCCGATTCTGCGCTCAAGAAACGCCTGGTGGTGCTGGTAAGCAAGCAGGATCACTGCCTGGACGACCTGCTGCACCGCTGGCGCAGCGGCGAGTTGCAGGTGGACATCCCATGTGTGATCTCCAACCACGATGACTTGCGCAGCTTCGTCGAGTGGCACGGCATTCCGTTCATCCGCGTGGACATGACTGGGAATGATGCCCAAGCCAAGACCGCCGCGTTCGAAAAGATCGCCGCATTATTCGAGCAGCATCGCGGTGACTGCATGGTGCTGGCGCGTTTTATGCAGATTGTGCCGCCGTGGCTATGCCAGCATTATCCGGGACGCATCGTCAACATCCACCACAGCTTCCTGCCCTCTTTCGTCGGCGCGAAACCCTATCATCAAGCCTATCAGCGTGGCGTAAAATTGATCGGCGCGACCTGTCATTTCGTCACCGACGAACTGGATGCCGGGCCGATCATCGAGCAGGACACGGTGCGTATCGACCACGGCGACACGGTGGACGACCTGGTGCGCTACGGGCGTGACATCGAAAAGACGGTGCTGGCGCGCGCCCTGCGCTACCATGTGGAAGACCGCGTGCTGGTGTGCGGCAACAAGACCATCGTGTTCCGCTAGTTTTTTCAGCGATCGATTACTTTGCATTATTGGCAAGGCGAGCAACTATGAATTCAGCAGACCGCACCCTGACCGAACAAAACTTCCTGTTTCGCGGCATGGATTTCGCCAGTGTCGAATACCTGCTGGAGCGTAGTTCTGTGCGTAGCTTGGCCGCCGGAGAAAGCCTGTTGCGGCCGGATACGCCAAACCACCATCTCCACCTGATACTGGAGGGCAAGCTAAGCGTTTATCTGGTTGCGCAGGAAACGCTGGAACACACCTCGCTGCTTACCGGGGAGTGTGCGGGAGAAATATCCCTCGTAGACGGAAAGCACCCCTCGGCATTTGTTGTCGCCGCCGATCCGACCCGCGTATTGTCTGTCCCCCACGATACCGTGTGGTTGCTGGCTGACCATTCCCACGAAATTGCCCGCAACCTGCTGGAAATTATTGCCGGCCGGATGCGCAACGACAACTTGGCGCTTATCGCTTCGCAAAACAGAAAAACGCAGTTCGAACATCAGGCTTATGTCGATGCGCTGACCGGAATTTATAACCGTCACTGGATGGGTAATGCCTTCCCGCGCGCATTGCAGCGTTGCGCGCGCGATAAACTGCCCTTTGCTTTCATGGTTGTGGATATCGATCACTTCAAGCGGGTGAATGACACCTACGGACACCTCGTCGGCGACCTCGCCCTGAAAATTGTCGCCCGATGCCTGGCGGAAAACCTGAGGCCGCATGACTTGCTGGTCCGCTATGGCGGCGAAGAATTCGCGGTGCTGCTGCCCGACGCCGATCTGGAAGAGGCAAAGGCAATTGCCGAACGGCTGCGCGCCATGATTGCAGATACCCAAATCTGTTGCGAAGGCATTTTCCTTCAGGTCACCATCTCAATCGGTATCACGCCGTCCCGGAATGAGGAAACACTGGAAAATCTTATCCGCGAAGCGGATCACGCGCTCTACCGCGCAAAGGGGTTGGGGCGGAATCGCATTGAGGTATTTGCCAAGCCCATGCAACCGCCCGCCTGATTTTTGCATAGTTAGAGGTGGAAGGGTTCATGCCGCGCTCCCACAATGATCATGCAGCAATGAACTATCCGGAATATTCCCACCCCAGTTTGAATCTGAGCCCCGTTAAACATGCTGTATCCGGCGCAATCGTCACGATGCGGTAAGATGCGCAAATACTGTTTTGCCGCCAAGTGCAATTTCGTGATGCTTGTTCCTTCCTATTGCCCTCTTTGCATTTCCCGCTGCGGCTGCCTCTACAAGATCGAAGACGGGGAGTTGACCGATGTCGCCCCCAATCCCGATCATCCCACCGGCAAGCACTTGTGCGCCAAGGGGCTGGCGGCACCGGCATTGCTGCGCCACCCCGACCGGCTTCTGTACCCCCTGCGTCGCACCAACCCCAAAGGCAGCGCAGAACCCGGCTGGCAAAAAATTTCCTGGGAGGAGGCGCTGGATGTCACCGCGATCAACCTGAAGCGCATCGCCGCAGAAAGCGGAGCAGAGGCGGTAAGCTTTTGCGTGACTACGCCTAGCGGCACGGCAGTGGCAGATGGAATGCAATGGATATTCCGTTTGGCGAATGCGTTCGGCAGCCCCAACACGGTGTGGACCACCCATGTCTGCAACTGGCACCGGGATTTTGCTCCCATGCTTACCTCGGGTTCGGATATCGGCATGCCCGATTTTGCCCGTACCGGCTGCTTGCTGCTGTGGGGCGTGAATCCGCCAGCCACATGGCTGGCGATGGCGGAGGAAATCAAACAGGCGCAACAGCGGAGAATGAAGCTGATCGTCATCGACCCGCGCGAAGCCGGTTTCGCCAAGCGCGCCGATGCGTGGCTGCGGGTGCGACCGGGAACCGACGGGATTCTGGCGTTGGCGCTGGCGAACCAGTTGATACAAAGCGGCAGCTATAGCCGCGAGTTTCTGTTGCGTCATAGCACCGCGCCGTTCCTGGTGCGCGAAGACAACGGTGAATTCCTGTTGGCCACCGCAGGGCAAAAAATGGTGTGGGATGAAGCGCACGGCTGCGCCGTTCCCGCGCCATCGCCGGGAAGCCCAATGCCGCTGGCACTCACAGGGCAGCTTGAAATAGCCGTTTCCGGCAACCCTGTATTCTGCCGCCCCGCCTTCGACCTGTTCGCGCAGCGTTGCGCGGAATACCCCGTGGCGCGAGCGGCGGAAATGACCGGCATTGCCGGTGAGGCCATCGTTCAGGCGGCGGAAATGATGGCACATCACGGCCCGGTCGCGTTTTACGGCTGGGCCGGGCTGAACCAGCATCACGAGGCGACGCAAACCAGCCGCGCGCTGCATCTGCTGTACGCGCTCACCGGGTGTTACGACGCGCCCGGCGGCAACGTATTTTTCACCAAGCCGCCAGTGCGTAACATGTTGGGCGGCGAATTGCTGCCCCAAGGTCAGGCAGCCAAGGCGCTGGGATTGGCCGAGCACCCTATCGGCCCCGCCGCAAAGGGATGGGTTTCGGAGGCCGATTTGTATCGCGCCATTTTGGAAAGGCAACCGTACCCGGTTCGGGGACTACTGTCCTTTGGCTCCAATCTGCTCGCCACCCGCCCCGAACCGCAACGCGGCATGGAGGCGCTGCGCGCGCTGGAGTTTTATGCGCATGCCGATTTCTTTCCCTCCGCGATGAGCCGCGATGCGGATATTTTGTTTCCCGTAGCCATGCCGTGGGAGCGTCAGGGGTTGCAGGCCGGATTTTTCGTCAATCAGGCGGCTGAATCTCTGGTGCAGTTGCGCGCTCCTCTGCTGGAACCTCAAGGTGAAGCGCGATCCGATGCCGCCATTGCTTTCGCGCTGGCGGATCGCCTGGGTTTGAGCGAACATTTTTTTGCTGGCAACCCGGAAGCCGCTCTGCGCCATGTGCTGGAACCAACCGGCCTGACCCCCGACGCTTTGCGGGCAGCACCGGAAGGGCTGAAGCTGCCGCTCGATACGCATTATTTCAAATATCGTGACAAGAATTTTGCCACTCCCAGCGGGCGGATCGAATTTTATTCCGAGAGTTTGCAGCGCATCGGCCAGCCGCCCTTGCCGGCATTCCGGCAGCCGGAAATCAGTGCAGAATTCCCTCTGTTGATGACCTGCGCCAAACTGCCAGACCGGTGCCACAGCCAGCACCAGCAGGCGGAACGGCCAGGAGAACATCGGAGCCGCAAGCCGCGATTTCCTATCATCTGCATTCATCCCGCAACGGCGGAAGATCGGGGTATAGCGGAAGGAGAGACCGTCACCGTGCATTCCCCGCACGGCGCGATGCTGGGGCGCGCCAAACTGGATGCCGCTCTTCACCCGCAGACGATATGGGCGCACTACGGCTGGTGGCAAGCGATTCCCGGCGAAGCGGCGGAAATGACCGCCAACTACACCGCGCTGGCAGGGCCGAAGTGCGACCCGGTGAGCGGCTCGGCACTGTTGCGGGGAATGTGTTGCAGGGTAGAGAAAACGGGTTGTCCGTAATAGTCTTTTGAAACTCTTCGGGTTTAATTCCCCACCGCTTGCGTTCTGGTGATGTTGGGCTTCACTGCGTTCAGCGCCAACCTGCCAGCAAGCCCCCGTGGTTTTCCACGGGGGCTTTATTCACACCTGCCCCAGTTCTACAAGAAGGCTGGCGGCAGGAGTTTTGCTTCGACGGTGTGACCCCACAGCATAGACATGATGCGGGTAGCATGCGCTTCATTACCGCTGGTGAAGAATTGCACAGAGGCGTCACCGGCATAACGTTCGGGGAGTTCGGTTTGGATGCGGCGCTGAAGTTGGCGCGCGACGGCCGCACCGGTGTCGATCAGCGCGATGCTCTCGCCTACCGTATCGCGGATCAGCGGAATGAGGAAGGGATAGTGGGTGCAGCCAAGGATCAGCGTGTCAGCACCGCGCGCCAGCAACGGTGAAGTGTAGCGTTCGATCAGCTCGCGCGTTTGTGTGCTGCCCAGCTCGCCCAGTTCTATTTGTTCGACCAGGCCGGGGCAACCCTGGGTGACGATCTCGACATCGCCGGCATATTTCTCCAGCAGTGCCGCGAAGCGTGCGCTTTCCAGCGTGCCGACCGTCGCCAGCACGCCGACCACGCCGCTTTTCGACGCGGCAACAGCAGGTTTGACGGCGGGTTCCATGCCGATGATGGGGGTGCCGTACCGGCTGCGCAGGCTCGCTGCGGCTGCTGCCGTGGCGGTGTTGCAGGCGATGACGATGGCGTCTGCGCCTTGCTCGATGAGAAAGTGGGCGAGGCTGAGCGAGCGTTGCTCGATGTAATGCGCGGGCTTGTCGCCGTAAGGCACGTGGCCGGAATCGGCAACATAGATCAGGCGCTCGTTCGGGAGCGTCTGGCGGATATGGTGCAGCACCGTCAGGCCGCCGACGCCCGAATCAAAAACACCGATTGCTCCCGAGCAAGCCACCATCAGTTAGCTCCCGATCTCCGTCTAGACAGGGAAGTATCGTTAAACCGCCATCCCCTGATCGCGCAGATATTCTTCGTAAGTGCCGTGGTAATCGGTGACGCCCTTGGTGGAGATCTCGATGATGCGCGTCGCCAGTGACGAGACAAACTCGCGGTCGTGGCTGACGAAAATCAGCGTGCCCTTGTATTCCAGCAGCGCGGTATTGAGCGACTCGATGGACTCCATGTCCATGTGGTTGGTCGGCTCGTCCATCAGCAGCACGTTCGGCTTTTGCAGCATCAGCTTGCCGAACATCATGCGCCCCTTCTCGCCGCCGGACAGCACCTTGACGCTCTTCTTGACTTCGTCGCCGGAGAACAGCAGCCGGCCCAGTGTGCCGCGCACCACCTGGTCGTCGTCGTGCGGGCCACGCCAGTAGGTCATCCAGTCGGTCATATTTTTGTCTTCGGCAAACTCGTGCGCGTGATCCTGTGCGTAGTAGCCGAGCTTGGCCTTGTCCGTCCACTTGATAGTGCCGGTGTCCGCTTCGAGGTCGCCCGCCAGGCAGCGCAGCAGCGTAGTTTTGCCGACACCGTTCGGGCCGATGATGGCGATTTTTTCGCCCGCGTCGACGCGGAAGTTCACGTTGGAGAACAATACCTTGTCGAACCCCTTCGCCACATGCTGAACCTCCACGGCGACGCGGTGCAGTTTTTCGCGCTCGTCGTATTCGAAGCGGATGAACGGATACTGGCGGCTGGACGGCTTGATGTCCTCGACCTTGATCTTGTCGATCTGCCGCGCGCGCGAGGTGGCCTGCCTGGCCTTGGAAGCGTTCGCCGAGAAGCGCGCCACGAAGGCGCGCAGCTCGGCAATTTTTTCTTTGGCCTTGGCGTTATCGGTGGATTGTTGTTCGCGCGCCTGTGTCGAGGCAAACATGTAGTCGTCGTAGTTGCCGGGGTAGGTGGTGATTTTGCCGTAGTCGAGATCGGCCATGTGGGTGCATACGCTGTTCAGAAAATGGCGGTCATGCGAGATGATGACCATCGTCGAATTGCGCGCATTCAAAATATCTTCCAGCCAGCGGATGGTGTTGATGTCGAGGTTGTTGGTCGGTTCGTCGAGCAGCAGAATGTCCGGATTGGAAAACAGCGCCTGCGCCAGCAATACGCGCAGCTTGAATCCCGGTGCAACCGCACTCATGTTGCCGTGATGCAACTCGATGGCGATGCCCACGCCGAGCAATAATTCTCCGGCGCGCGGCTCGGCGGTATAGCCGTCGTATTCGGCGAACTCCGCCTCCAGATCGGCGGCGCGCATGTAGTTTTCTTCTGTGGCATCCGGGTTGGCGTAGATCGCATCGCGCTCCGACATCGCCGCCCACATCTCGGCATGGCCCATCATCACCACGTCCAGCACGCGCATGTCTTCGAAGGCGAACTGATCCTGGCGCAGCTTGCCGAGCCGTTCGTTCTTGTCCAGCATCACGTTGCCTGAAGACGGCTCCAGATCGCCGCCGAGAATTTTCATGAAGGTGGTCTTGCCGCAGCCGTTCGCGCCGATCAGCCCGTAGCGGTTGCCGTCGCCGAATTTTACGGAAACGTTTTCAAATAGCGGCTTGGCGCCGAATTGCATGGTGATGTTGGCGGTGGAAAGCATGAAAAACTCGAATTCTGAAAATTTGGAGCGCGATTCTAACACCGCACGCGCTATCTTCCGAACTTGATCCGGGCAACGGCGCTATCGGCTAAAATGCACCGTGTGGTTTAGAGGAGATGGATATGGTTCGCTACATTGCGTTGTTCGGCTTGCTGATGCTGCCGTTTTCCGTAGCTGCGGCTTCACCCGCCGGGCAGCTTACGCCGGGCACACCTTATTATTTCGATAGTTTCGACCCCGGACAGCGCCCTTGGAAGCCGGGACAAGGCCTGAACATCGAGGAAGTTTTCAAAAATTATCAGTATTACGAAATTAGGCTTGGGCAGGACGGCAAAGAGATCACGGTCAATCGCTACATCCGTGGCAGCAGTGCGGGCAGCGAAAAATATCAGGTATTGCCGGACGGCTCATTGCAAAAAAATGAACCCTGATTACCGATAAGTACGCTGCGCGGCATGTGCATGCGGCGGCGGGAAATCGCCGCATGGCCTGCTGTTGTTAAACCCAAATAGCTCATTAGAAAAAATTCGTCACTCTGGCGCGCAGAATACGGTTCCCTCGCCCATCCAGCCTTGGGCGGTCATTTGGGCATGAGCACTGCTGTCGGAGCTATAGCGGTGGTTGGAGTCGTTCTGTTGCCAACGCCCGTTGTAGGCGCGTGAAACAGGTACCGTGTCTGCGGTGCAGGCACTGCCCGTGGGCAGCCCGATGCTGAAGGCGATGCCTTCGTAGTACCAGCCGGGATCGGTTTTTACACTTCTGCATTCAGCGGAATCCGCAGTATAGAAGTGCGAATTGGGGCCGATACCGGGCGTGCCATAGAAGCGGCAGACTTGGCTCGCGCCCGCAGGTGCGCCGCTGGCTGGGTAGGCATAGAAGGCGTAGCCGGTACGAGCCCAGCCCGCGCCCGCCGCGCCACGGTCTATGCCCTTCGCTTCGGCCGCATCGGCAGTGATGAAGTAATGCTGGAGGGTGGGGTGGTAGAACTCTACGGCGGTCACGCGTACCGGTAAGGTGGCGGCAGTGTTGTAGACCCGCAGCAGGGCTTCTTGCCCGTCGGCGGCATAAAGCCGCTGGCGCGAGGCATCGAAGGCGTATTGCGTGGACATCACCGAGGGGGATGTGCCGCGCGTCATCACTTCGAGCTCGGCCAGGGTGTCGCGATTGAGCCGCGCCACCACATCGGTGCTCAACCCGTTCACGGTTTCGACGCCCGAGACCCACAGCACGTTGGCACCCTCGTCGAGGCCGATCACCCGCTCACCGCTGCCGAGCATTCTGCCGGTGGGCAGGCCGGTGCTGCCGTCGAGTTCCATGGGCCCGGCGTAAACGCGATTCCTGCCGTTATCGACGAACAACTGATCGAACGAAGCGCCAATCGATGGCATGCCGTTGAGTTGCCGGTCGAGCAAGAGCGTTGGTGTGGTGGCGCTGACATCCCATACCGTGAGATGCCTGGCAGGTTGCCAGTAGGCGAACAGGCGTCCGCTCGCCGGCACCACCCGCACTTGCAACTGCCCCGGCCCGCCGCCGGTATCGCCGCCCTCGAAACCGGGCACGGTGAGCGGGGTCAGCGCGACTCGCTGCGCCAGGTCGACCACGGCAATCTGGCCGAACTCGGGATAAGCCGCATAGGCGCGTTGGCGCGTGCTGTCGATGGCCAGATCCGGCAGGCGGTCGGTGGTGCCATTAACAATGCCGAGAGGAATGGTCGCGCTAAGCGTCCTTCCGGCGCTCAGGTCGTATACCGAGAGCGTGCTATCCCAGGCGTTCAACACATACAGCTCGTTGCCGCTGTCGCTGACGCGCATCGGTATCGGCCAGAAGCCCGCGCTGAAGGTTTGCAGGCTGCTGGTCGAAGCGCGCCATTCCATAAGATAGCTGCCGCCGAGGCGGCTGGTGATATAGACGTTCTCGCCGCCGCGCGCGAGCGCCACCATTTCCGCCGAATCGCCCAAGCGCAGGCCGCGCGAATCGGCGCCGCCGCCGGGTACGCTCCACACGGTAGAGGCATCGCTCTCGGGCAAGTAGTAGCGATGGTTGGCGCTGTTGTAGTGCAGGGTATGCGCCTTTCTGGCCAGCGGCAGGTCGCGCACCTGCGCGTTTGTGGCGGCGTTGAACACCAGCAGATGGTTGCCGCTTTCGGCCTGCGTGCCGTTGCCTGGCATGTCGATCACCAGCACCGCCACCTCATTGCGGTCCGGGTCATAGCTGATGTCCTGTACGTCTTGCTCCTGCGGCAACGGCATTTGTCCGAGCAGGCTGCCGGCAGCGCTTACCGCCAGCACCTGCGTGCCGGCAACCACAAAAAAGCGCTGCCCGCTGGAATCGTAAGCCATCTTGCGGGGTCGCTGGCTTGGCCCCAGGGTGAGTGTTATGGTTCCGGCGATAGCGCGCGTGTTCGGGTCAAATTTGTAAATGCGCAACCGCCCCTGAGTTCCGGCATCAAGCGCATAGATGCTGTCGCTGCGCTCGTCCCAGATCACTTGCGCGACACCGGTGCCCATTGCATCGGTAGAATAGCTGAGCGAGAGATCGCCGCCGTTGAAGGCACTGAAAGCGGGCGAGCTTGACTGCACCATGTACACCAGGCCGCGACGCGAATCTGCTGCCGGCTTGGCCAGGGTCATCGGTACGGCAACTGGCCCGATCAGTGCGCCGGAAGCGAGATCGATGCCCCGTAGCGTGTTGCCTGCGGTATCGTAGACATAGAGGCGATTGGCAACGCTATCGACCTCCAGATTTTTCAGCGCGAAACCGCTGATGCCGGTATCGTAGTTGCGCGTCCAGGTTTCGGTTGCGCCATCGAGCACGCCGAGGGTGGAGGATACGATGCCTGCGACGTAGACCAGATTGCGCGTAGGGTCTACCGCAGCACCATGGAGTTTCAATACGTTGGCATCGAGCGGCTGCGCCTGCCGCTCGCGCAGATTGACAGTATCGATGAGCTGGAGCGCGGCTTGCGCTGGCAAGGCGCAGCATGCCCACGTCAATATCAGGGTGAACACTCGGGTGACAACGGCGGTTTTCATGATCTCGACTCCGATGAAGACAGTGCGGTATTAAAGTATACCGCAGGCCTGGCATTTGGTTTGTCTGGCATTTTATCTGGCATTTTATCTGGCATTCTGCCTGGCATTCTGCCTGGCATCCGGTCTTGATGCGTTAGCGCGAGTTGCGTATAGTGACCATCTTGTGTTTTTTGCCCGGTTACCCGTGCTTTTTGCCTAGGGGTAGCCGCAACGCCGTCGCGGCCCATCTTTCATTTTCGCAAAAATTGCATCTCGGGTTGATTGGCGCCGGTTGCCGGGGCGCGATATTTTTTCACCAGCGGCGCTGCGCCGCATACAACAGGAGCTAATCTGGAATCATGTCAGGACACCCTACAGAAATTAAATTGCATCAACAATCCCGCCTGCTCGAAATCACGTTCGACGATGGCGCGCACTATCAAATGCCCTACGAGTTTTTGCGCGTGCATTCACCCTCGGCAGAAGTGAGGGGGCATGGACACGGCCAGGAGACCTTGCAGGTGGGCAAGAAAGAAGTGGGGGTAATCGAAGTTGCCCCGGTGGGTAGTTATGCGATGAAAATTGTATATGACGATGGGCATGACTCCGGCCTTTACACCTGGGAATATCTCGACGAGCTGGGCCGGCATCAGGCCGAATTGTGGCAAAACTATCTGGAGAAACTGGAGGCTGCGGGAGCAAGCCGTGAACCCGGCGATGCGCCCGAACCGCAGAGTGGCTGCGGGGGTGGCGGCTGCGGACATCACTGAGCGCGTCACCATTAACGTGAAACAACATCGGCCCCCCTCTTCCACTATCAAGGGGGAGCAGGGGGGCGGAGTGCAGCACGGGGCAATCTCACGGAACGCTTCATTGTCAGGGGTGGCCTCTGCCATGCTCGTTAGTGCAAGGGGTTCTTTGTTACGCAAAATTGCTTGCCTATCCCGATGCGCTTCAATTCTTCAATTCCGGCAGGCTGCCGGTCATTGGGTTAAAATACGCGAGTGTGCGGGCTCTGGCCAACTTTAGAATCCAACCTTAATTTTTATACAATTTCAGGAGTGAATAATGAGCATTAGCGAAGCCGATGTGCAAGGCGCATTGAAGAATCTGATCGATCCTAACACCAAGAAGGATTTTGCTAGCGGCAAATCCATGAAGAACATCAAAATCGACGGCAACAACGTGTCGCTGGATATTTTGCTGGGCTACCCGGCAAAGAGCGTGGTGGGGGAAATTCGCGCCATGATCGAAGCGCACCTCAAGGTGGCATTGCCGGGCAGCAGCGTCAGCGTCAACGTGACCAGCAAAGTGGTGCAGCACACGGTGCAGCATGGCGCGAAACTGGTGGATGGCGTGAAAAATATCATTGCGGTGGCGAGCGGCAAGGGCGGGGTGGGCAAGTCCACCACTGCGGTCAACATCGCCTTGGCACTGTCTGCCGAAGGCGCGCGCGTCGGCATGCTGGATGCCGACATCTACGGCCCTTCGCAACCGACCATGCTGGGTATTACCGGCCAACCCAATACGGTTGGCGGCCAATTCATGGAGCCGATGACCAACCACGGCTTGCAGGCGATGTCCATCGGCTTTCTGATCGGCAGCGACGATACCCCGATGATCTGGCGCGGCCCGATGGTGGTGCAGGCGCTGGATCAATTGTTGCGCCAGACAAAATGGGATGACCTGGATTATTTGATCGTGGATCTGCCGCCCGGCACCGGCGACATTCAGCTTTCATTGGCCCAGCAAGTGCCGGTCACCGGCGCGGTGATCGTGACCACGCCGCAGGACATCGCGCTGATGGATGCGCGCAAGGGGCTCAAGATGTTCGAAAAAGTCGGCATCAAGATCGTCGGTATCGTGGAAAACATGAGCACACATATCTGCTCAAAATGCGGGCACGAGGAACATATTTTTGGATCGGGCGGCGGCGAGAAGATGTGCGCCGACTACAACACCGAGCTGCTCGGCAGCCTGCCGCTGGATATCCGCATCCGCGAGCAGACCGATTCCGGCACACCGACGGTCGTTGCCGATCCCGACGGCAATGTCGCGAAGGCGTACAAACAGATTGCGCGTCGCATCGCGGTCAAGGTCGCGGAAATGGCGCAGAACCGCAGCGCCGTATTCCCGAAAGTCGTGGTGGAAAATACCTGACAGGAGAGTATCGAGCGATAAACCGCAAGCAGCATTTACGGTTTACCGCTCTAAAAATATGATCTTGAATAGCGAAAAATCATCTCTGGCATCGTTAGAGCTATTGGAGCCCGGCAAGCAATTTTCGGAGCGCCGCCAGCAGGCTGCGGGGGCGAACCCTGATCGACGCCAGCGTCCCCAGTCAGACTCAGCATCTTCGGATCGGATCGCGGCCATGCTCGAGAAGGCGCAGATGTTCAAGGATCTCGAATGGGCACTAATCGAGGCGCTATCCGGTTATGTCCAGATTTATCGTGCTCCCCCAGGGGCAGTTTTGTTCCGCGAAGGCGACAAGGGAGATTTCATGTGCATCGTCCTTGAGGGCAAACTCGAAGTTCACAAGGAAGACAATCGGCGCATCGACAAAACTGTTTCTACAGTATTTCCCGGACGCAGCTTGGGCGAAATGACCATCGTGGACGGCGAGCCGCGCTCCGCGACCGCAGTGGCCGTAGTGCAGTCGACCCTGGCGGTGCTGACGCAGGAGAATTTTATGCTGATCATGCGTGACAAGCCTGCGCTCTCGGCAAAACTGCTGTTTAAAATCGCGCAACTGCTCAGCCAGCGCCTGCGCCTGACCAGCGGGATTCTTGTAGATTATCTGGAGAGCTGATTCTGTTAAGGAAGCGCGGATTTATTTCTGCGTTTCCCATATGGATTATTTGGCAGGATTATTTGGGTCAGTTTTTGTAGGTCGGATGAGCCATTCGGCTACTCTCAGGACAGGCTTTTCCGGCCTACAACGTCACCGAGCCCACGCTGTAAAGGCGCTTTGATACTTATTTTTCCAACTCTTTGGCCCACGCGGAAACATGGCGCTTGTCGCGCGGATTGTCCGTCTGGTTGCGTGTCGGCGAGAAGAACAGGCCTGGCGCGTGCAAGAGTTTGCTGATGGGAAAGATGAGCATGAGCGCCGCGACTAGCAACAAATGCAGATACAGGATGAAATCGGCGGGCAAGCTAGGGATGCCGAAATGCATCAAGCCGAGAAAAAATCCCTTGACCGCGATAACGTCGGTATGTACCGCGAATTGCATCAGCAGGCCGGAGGCGGCAATCGCGATGAGTAAGACCAGCATCAGATGATCGGACGGCGTCGATATGTAGCGTATGCGTTCGACGAACAGGCGGCGCGTCCACAGCCCGCCCAACGCCAGCAGCAGGGTGATTCCGGCGTACAGGCCAAACGGCTGGAGAAGTGCAACCCAGCCCCATACCGGCTCGGTGAAGTAGCGCAGATGGCGCAGGAGCACCAATAGAAGGCTGGCATGGAACAGCCAGCCCAAGCCCCAAGTCCACAGGCTGGCCTTGAACAGGCTTTCGAATAGCACCACCTCGCGCGCCATGCGCAACACCACTCCGCCCGTTGTGGTCGGCGCAGGCGTGGTCGGAATTTTCAGCGGCGCAGGCGTGCGCGCATAAACATTGATGCGGTAGAGCAACCCCACAACGAGCGCCAGCGTCGCCAGATAAAACAGGATCGCAATAATCATGCTTGCCATGTGAGCGCCCTACCGGTGATGCTGACTGCAGGCTGGTCGTAGGGCGGAAAAGCGCAACGCCTTCCGCCGAATGGGGTTTTCATCCGGCGGATAACGCGGAGCCTGTCCTGAGCGTAGCCGACGGACTCATCCGGCCTGCATTTTTCAGTTATCGCAATTAACGTCACGGTATGCTTCCCTTGGTTTATGGGACTCAATTCGGGCGAAAAATGGCGAGTTTCACGTTAAATGCAGCCGGTGGGCTTGGGAAGGCCGGCGATTTTGCATGCCTGCTTGCCTGGGCCATACGGGAACAGACCGTACAGGTATTCGCTGTTGCCCTTTTCCGCGCCAAATTTTTTGCCGATCGCCTTGGTCAGCACGCGCACTGCGGGGGCAATTTGATATTCATCGAAATACTCGCGCAGAAAATTGACCACTTCCCAATGCTGGTCGGTCATGGTGATATTTTCGGTTTGCGCCATGAAGTTTGCGACTTCGGTATTCCAATCCGCCAGGTTGGTCAGATAACCTTCTTCATCAGTTTCGTAGGTTTTGCCGTCAACTTCGATATTGGCCATGCTATTTCTCCTTATTAACAATCGGTTGGTTATATACAACTACAGATTCTTGTAGTGGAGAAGAGCCCTTCTCCCTGAAGCCTCCTCTCTACCCTCTTCCGCGCTGTTGGAGAGGGGGCAAACGAGAAAGGCAATCTTAATTCCAGCAAACGAATCGCTACGCGAACTTCATCTTACAGCCAGGATTGGCAGGTTTTGTTGCTTGCGGTCAGGTCGACAAAGCCGCCATAGTCCACCGGCGAGACGCCTTCGATGAGGCTACCGGCCATGCCGCGCGCTTCGAGGTCAGGCATCAGGACGTATATCTTGAAGCGCCCCATTGCCGCCCGCAACTTGTCTGCTGCCGCGCTACCGGAGGTGGCCGCATAAACCGCATCCTCGATAAGCAGGACATCACCGCCCGTTGCGGTATTCAGGCAGCTTTCCAGTGCACTGTCGGTAAAGGGCGATCTGTTAATGATGTGCAGCATGTTGTTCTCCACTAGAAACTCAAAACCACGTCTTGCTCATCCATCAGTGCGCCCATTTCGGCGCGGCTGAGCATGGTAACGCCCACCAGCAAATCTGCCTCGGTCAGTCCGCGTGCCTCCATGGATTCCCTGTCGACGTACAGTTTCTCGATGTCGTAATCCTCCAGAGCACGGTAGGCGGGGGAGAAATTCTTGGTCTCGATCCCTTTGGTCTGCTGGCCCTTTTTCAACTGGTACACGCCATCATCCAGAAACACCAGCGACACGTCCTGGTCGAACGCGGCGGTAATCAGCACCACTTCCAGCGCTTCCAGCGCATAAATCGTACCGTAAGGTGCTTTGCGGTTGACGAACATGAATTTTTTAATGTCGCTCACGGTTCCTCTCCCTCAATCGCCAAAGGTGACCAAACGCTCGGATTTGATACCGGCTTCCACCAGCTGCCCAAGCCCTGAGATGCGGAATCCCTTGGCCAGATTCTCCTCCTTGATACCACGGCGCAGCGCAGCCGCGACACAGACCACCAGGTCAACCTTGTGCTCCTCCGCGAGCTTGCTCCAGCGGTTCACGATATGGCGATCATCTTGCGGCGGCTCGGTCAGCTTGGAGGCATTGTTCACCCCGTCGTGATAAAAAAACACGCGCCACACTTCGTGGCCTTTTTCGATCGCCGCCTTGCAGAACAGGTAGGCCGAATCGCTGGCCTGATGCTGGTACGGCCCTTCATTGATGACGATACCGAATTTCATCTTGGTCATCCTAAAATTTGTTATAGGTTGGGTTTGAACCCGACACCTCCAAATGTCGGGCCGAAGCCCGACCTACGTTCAGAAACGAATGTGCGTCGACGCGTTCAGATTGGCACGCGAACCGCGCCAGTCATCGATCAGGTACTTGGTAAACGGCAGCCCTGTTTTCTCGAAGAAACGCGGCCAGCCGATACGCTCGATCCAGTCGGCCATGCGCTCCCACGGGCGGGCGTCTGCCTTGTACACGCGCAGGATGTTTTTCACCGCATCCGATACTTCCGGCCAGCGCGGCGGGTGGTTGGGAATGCCGGAGGCAACCATCTTCATGAAGGTCGGCTTGCCGCGCGCGTTGGAATTCTTGCCGCCCACCCAGATCGCAAACTTGGAATTTTCCGGGTCGTTGATTTGCATCGGCGGGCAGGGCGGGTAACAAGCGCCGCAGCACATGCATTTGGATTCATCGATCTCCAGCGACGGCTTGCCGTTCACCATCGCCGGGCGGATCGCCGCCACCGGGCAGCGCGCCACCACGGTCGGCCGCTCGCAGACATTGGCGACCAGATCGTGGTTAATTACCGGCGGCTTGGTGTGCTGGATGATGATCGCGATGTCTGCCTGACCGCCGCAGTTAATTTCGCAGCAGGAGGTGGAAATATGCACACGGTTGGGCATCTCCTCGCGCTTGAATTCATCATACAACTCATCCATCAACGCCTTGACCGCGCCGGATGCATCCGTACCGGGAATGTCGCAGTGCAGCCAGCCTTGGGTATGCGAAATCATCGACACCGAATTGCCGGTGCCCCCTACCGGAAAGCCGTTTTTCTCCAGTTCCGCGATCAGCGGCGCGACTTTTTTCTCGTCTGACACCATGAATTCTATATTGGAGCGGATGGTGAAACGCACGCGGCTTTCGGCAAACTTGTCGGCGATGTCGCACAGCTTGCGGATGGTGTAAACATCCATCTGCCGCTGCGTGCCGGCGCGCACGGTCCAGATCTCGTCGCCGCCGTGCGCGACATGATGCAGCACGCCGGGGCGCGGACGGTCGTGATATTTCCAGTCGCCGTAGTTCTTCAGCATCAACGGATGCAGATATTTCTTGCTGTCGGGTACGCCGGTTTCTTTCGGCTTGCGCATTTGCACGGGTGCATTCATGTTCTATCTCCAGAATTAGAAATCTCGCATAGCGATTCGTTTGCCTGGCTACGCCCCCCTCGCTTCGCTCTCCCCGCTTGCGGGGGAGGATTGAGGAGGGGGAAACGAGCATTAACGAGGTTCATTGTTAGCATGGTTTTGATGCTCGTCAGGCGGCTTGTTGTTTTTTTGCATTGGATTCTTTTTTGGCATTTATTCGGGCGACTTCTTCGTCCCAACCGTCGGTGCGGACGTAAGGGTTCATGCGCGGCGAATTGACCATGGCCGGATCGACATCGATCTCCATCGCTTCGAGAAAAGCGGCCAAACCGATACGCTCGATCATCTCGCCGGTGCGTTCATGTTCCAGCGCGTTATCGGCAAAGAAATCGATGGTGCGCTGGCCGAGATCGACCAGCTTTTCCATATCTTCATCCGTTTCCAGTTTCATGAACGGGATGATTACCGTACCCATCAGGTCGCCGATCTTCAGGGTGCGTTTGCCGCCCACCAGAATGGTCGCGCCTTTGTCCTTGCCGGGAGCCAAGGCGCCGGTCATCACGTTGATGCAGTGCATGCAGCGCACACAGTCCTGGTTGTCGATTTCGATGGCGTGTGTGTCGCTGACCGCCACACTGGAGATGGACTTATTTTGTAAACCGGGGCCGCTCTTGATCTTCTTGATTTCCTTGACCTGAAAAGTCTTGGTCGGGCAACGCGCGACAATATCGTTCACCAGTTCGTCCATGCCATGCTTGGCAAACCACTTCTTTGCCAGTGCCTCGTCGGTGCGGATGTTGTCGCGCCAGGTGCCGATCACGGCCATGTCGGAACGCTGGATCGAATTCATGCAGTCGTTCGGGCAACCGGAAAACTTGAACTTGAATTTGTAAGGCAGTGCGGGGCGGTGAATGTCGTCGAGGAAGGTGTTGATCACCAAGCGGTGCGCCTTGCCTTCGTCGTAGCAGGATTGCTCGCAACGCGCCGCGCCGACGCAGGACATCGAGGTGCGCACCGCCGGGCCAGCGCCGCCCATATCGAAACCCATTTCATTGATTTCATCCCAAGCTTTTTGCACGTTTTCGGTGGTGCAGCCCTGCAGCATGATGTCGCCGGACTGTCCGTGCAGCGCGATCAGGCCGGAGCCATGTTTCTCCCAGACATCGCAAAATTTGCGCAAGGTATCGGTATCGTAGTGCATACCGGGCGGAGGCATGATGCGCAGGGTGTGGAACTCGGCAGAATCCTTGTACACCGGCTGGCCGCTTTCATCCTTGAACTCGGTAAAGCGCGGAATCACTCCGCCGCCATAACCGAACACGCCGACCGTGCCGCCCTTCCAGTATCCCTTGCGGGTCTGGTAAGAGGTTTCCAGTTGACCCAGCAGGTCAACCACGTAATCTTTTTCCTTGGCCAGATTTTTCAGGCCGGTCACAAAACTGGGCCACGGGCCGGACTCGAGTTGGTCGAGGTTGGGGGTGTCATGCAGCTTTTTAGCCATAATGCCTTCCTTTCAATCATGTTGCGCCGCGCTTGGCAGCCCGGCTGGGCTAGAATCTCGGTTTCGCATGGGCTCTGTTCCAACGGAACCTCCCAATTTCTTGAATGTTAGGCATACTACGTGGCAAGTTGCAGTCAAACTATTACCCGTAGCGGCTATCCGAGGTAACTCTAAAGAGTGATACCTTACGCTACATCGGTAGTATTCCAAAGCAGGCCGTATTGCGGATAGACTTGCACAATTCATCGTCGTCGCCGATTCGTCCTTACGGTACGGCCAATATTTAAAGAGGCAGGCATGGCGCAAATCACCGAACTGAGCAAGATCAAGGTTCCGCTGGGGGGACAGCAAATCGAGCTGCAGCAGATCGACCATGCGGAAGACGGCATGAGCCTGCTGCGCATCCGCATCCGCGAAAGCCGACGTTTTACCATTTTCGATATCGACCCGGACACGGCGGAGCAATGGGCGCGCGCCATGCAAAGCTGGGCCGATGCGCAAAGGCGCGCATGAGCGCGATGATCGACATGGTGTTCGAGGCAAGCGCTGAAACGCTGCCGCCCGCTTATCCTTTTGCCCTGTGGGCGGAACTGGTGCGACATGTGCCGCAACTGGCGGACGACGAATCGGTGGGCGTATTGCCGCTACGCACCGCAGAGAGCGGCACAGATTTATTGCTGCCCAGACGCGCCAAACTGGTGCTGCGTCTGCCGCAAACCCTGACGCAGGCCGCCGCCGCCCTGTCCGGTGCAAGCTTGGATATAGCGGGCAACACCCTGCGGCTGGGCATCAGTCAGCCCCGGCAGATGCAACCCCACCCGACCCTGCATGCACGGTTGGTGACGGGAGCGGATGACGAAGTGGCGTTCATGGAAGAAATGCGCGCCTCGTTAAGCGCCATGGGTATCGAGGCCGGGTTGATCTGCGGCAGAAGCGCATCGCTGGTGCAGGCAGGTCGCGCGCTGACCGGCTACAGCTTGGTGGTGCATGACCTCAGGCCGGAGGCTTCGTTACGCCTGCAAAGCGCTGGGATGGGAGAGGGGCGGCATTTCGGTTGCGGCATATTTGTGCCTTACAAGGTCATCTCCGGCTTAACGTGAAACTCGCGCAGCGATCGTTTGCCTCCTCGCCCGCTTGCGGGAGAGGATTGAGGAGAGGGAAACGGGCATGGCAGTTTCGTTCATCAGGTGTGGCTACTGCCATGCCCGTTGGGATGACATTTCTTGTTTATTGGTAAATGGGAGGAAGAAAATGGGTTACGTAATAGCAGGAAATGAACTGGAAACCGATATCGACGGTTATCTGCTGGAGCCTGACTACAGCGAAGAAGCGGTCAGCGTGATTGCGGCAGCGGAAGGCATTGAACTGACGCCCAAGCACTGGGAGGTCGTCAATTACATGCGCGAAGAATACCGCGAACACGGCCATACGCCCAATTTCCGCAACATGCTGAAGGCCATCAACGAGTTCTGGCCGGAAGCGGACAGCAAGGCGTTGTACGACCTGTTCCCGCTGGGCCCGGCCAAGCAGGCAGCCAAGGTTGCCGGCTTGCCGCAACCTTACGGTAAGGGCGGCTATTAAAATTTGCTGCACAAAACAAAAGCATGTTTTAACGTGAAACAACAAACCCCCCACCACCTTTTTCAAAGGGGAAATCTATCCCAAAATGTGGTGGAACAACCCCCTTTGAAAAAGGGGGTGGAGCGAAGCGGAGGGGGATTTGCTTTTTGTACCATCATCAGGGTGGGCGCGATTGCCGTACCCGTTTAAGGAGATCGAAATGGATGAATTGGTCAACGTAGTGCTCGACATGAAGGGGCTCTCGTGCCCCAGGCCGCTGATCGGCGCAAAACGCATGGTCGATGAACTGGGCGCAGGCCAGGTGTTGTTGCTGATATCGGATTGTCCCGGCACGCAGGATGATCTGTTCGCTTGGGCGGAATATACCGGCAACCGGATACTGAAGACCGAACGGATGCCGGAGGGCGGCACCGGCTACCACATCCAGAAGGGAACCAGCACAAAGCACCCCGTCGCCAACGTCACACTGGATATCCGTGGTGCGGTTTGCCCCGGCCCGATCGTCGAAGCGAAAAAACTGCTCAACGGGATGCAAACCGGCGAAGTATTGAAGCTGGTCAGCGACTGCCCCGGCGTGCAATCCGACATCGAAGGCTGGGCTGCGGCCACCGGCATGACCTTGCTGGAGAACATCGAGGTATCGGCCGGCGTGCACGAGTTCTACATCCGCAAAGGTTGATGTGCGCATAAAAAGCCGCTGGTTCAAAGAAGGCCGCAATCACACTCCCGAGGAGTTGGCGGGTTCGGTCGCCTTTGTCATCTGGCGCATCGCCGATAACGCCCTGAAAAACACCCGCAAGGCAAATTTCGGCATTGCGGTCGGCGCGCAGTATTTCGCCTTTCTCGCCGAGTTTCTGATATTTCTGATCCAGGTCGCCGACCGCATCGTCTTCCGCCGTCTGTCGGCGGAAGATCGGACCGGCTTCACCGGCATCCTGGCAAACCGTGTGGCGGAAACCTATGCCGAGAACCGCAGCCGCTTGCTGGGCGGCAGCCCCGAGGAGGCCAAGCAGCGCTTCATCGACCAGGTCAACCAGCGCGCCGACGGTTACGCCGATTTCGATTATGACGAGAATGGACCCGCGTTCAACTTCACCCGTTATCTCGGTTATTGCATGAATCAGGTGATGGACGAACAGGACAGCCGCTGGGTCGTCGACCAGATGATGAGCATCGAAGCGCCGGAAGCCGTGGACATGATCGACAAGACCCTGCGCAACCTGCTCGATACCGAACCGCGTCCGCCACGCCGCCACGCGGTTGCCGCAGGCGGCGACTGAACTATGCCAAGCCCGTTTGCTTTCGAGGATGGCGATACTTATTTGCGCTGGCGCGACCGCAAGCTCGCTGCCGCGCCGCAGTCGGTTGACGGCCTGATCGTCGAGGTGCGCGATCCGCGCCAGCTTTCCCCAAGCGAACATGCCGCACTGGCAGAGCGCGTCCGGCACTGCAACATGGCGATTTACGTTGGCTCACCGGAGATGGAAGATACCGGTATCACGCGCCTGCTCGGGCGGCAATTCGGCCTGGATCGCCTCGATGCCAACTGGCTGGCGGGCGAAGATGGCGTCTCCGCAATCAGCGTGTCGGGCAACGGCACACGGCAGCATTACATCCCCTATACCGACCGCCCGATCAAATGGCATACCGACGGCTATTACAACCCACCGGAGCGGCAGATACGCGGCATGGTGCTGCATTGCGTGTGCCCCGCAGCAAGCGGCGGCAACAACCGCCTGATGGATCACGAGATGGCCTACCTGCTGTTGCGCGATACCGACCCGGAACATGTGCGCGCCTTGATGCAGCCCGATGCGATGCTCATCCCGGAACGGGTGGATGAAACCGATGGCGTGCGCCCGGCGCAAAGCGGGCCGGTGTTCTCCGTGGACAAGGGCGGCAACCTGCACATGCGCTATACCGCGCGCACCCGCAGCGTTGTCTGGAAACAGGATGCGGCGACCTTGGCCGCCGTGGCTGTGCTGGAAAACCTGCTGTCCTCCGCGTCACCCCACATTCACCCCGCCCGGCTCGCTCCCGGTATGGGGTTGCTCTGCAACAACGTGCTGCACGACCGTGCCGCTTTTGCCGATGATGCCGCTCATCCGCGCTTGCTGTACCGCGCCCGCTACCTGGATCGGATCGCGGCATGAAGATTTGCAGATGCCCTGCACCGGGAGTGATTCATCGAACAGTCAATTCAAGGAGATTTTATGGAATCCACCAGCAGTTTACTGCCCACACTTGATGCCGAAGGCTATCTGGTCGAACCGGCGGAATGGAACGAAGCGGTTGCGCTGGAACTGGCGAAGCGCGCCGGCATCAGCATGGAAGAAGACCATTGGGATGTGGTTCGCTTCATGCGCAGCTACTACGAAGAACGCCAGATCGCCGCCGATGTACGCCATGTGATCAAGCACCTCGCCGAACGCTATGGCAGCGATGCCCGCAACCGGATTTTCGAGCTGTTCCCTTATGGCTACGTCGCCCAGGCCTGCAAGATCGCCGGGATGAAGCGCCCCAGAGGATGGAGCACCGGCTGATTTTGATACGCGCAAAAAAGCCCGCCACCAAAATGGAGCGGGCTTTTTTTTACAGTCGCGATACTCAGAATTTCATACCGTAAGCGATGCCCAGCGAGTCCTGCTTCATAGTCAGTGTCTCCGTGCCGCCGATGCCGAGCAGCGACGTAACCGACGGGCCAGTCACCGAGTTGCTGAAGGCATGCATGTAGGACACCGTCAGTTCTGACTTATTGTCCAGCGTCCAAGTGGCGCCAAGCGTGATGTGCTGCTCCACCACCCCCGGTGCGAGGATATTAAAGGTCACATCGTCGATGCTGTCGCTGCGCACCGGTGATTTTCCATAGTTGTAACCGGCACGCAGCGCAAGGCTGTTGCTGTATTCGTATTCGACGCCAAGTTTATATACGGTCTGGTTGCGCCACTTGAAGCCGGATCCATTATCGTCGCCCAAACGGTTTGGGGTCGCTGGATATGCGCCGGTCATCATGCTGGCAAGGCTATTGCTGACGCCGTTGGCAATGGAATTCACATCCGAGTAGTTGATCTGCTGAATATCGAAGGCGACTGTCGTCTTCGGCGTAGCCTTTACCGCAATGCCGATGTTGTAGTTCTCGGGAATATCGAAACTGCCACCCTCGGCGAACAAGCCCTTGTATTTGTCGAAGGCATCCATGCGCATCTTGGTCGAATAAGCTGCGCCCACGCTAAAGGTATCGGACAGCTTACCGAGCCAGCCGATGCGCACGCCCCAACCGGTCGAGTCATCGTAGCCCCGGTTGGTGACATTGCCTTGGCTGCTGGTAAAGGTTCCGCCACCCGCGAACGCCAGCGTCTCGTCGTAAGCTTGCAGGCCGTCGACCTTGAATCGCTGGTAGCTAAAAAGCGGCGACACGCCGATGGAATTATTGTCGTTGATCTTGTAGGAGGCAGTCGGTGCGATGATCAGTTGCATCAAGTCCACACCCAGTTTGCCGCAGCCGAACAAAATGTTTGCCGGCGCACCCGCACAGGAAGGCGCAAACGCCTGCGCAGACGCCCCGCCGTTGAGCCCAGAGTTGAAGTCGGTATTCATGCCACCGTTGCCATATACGGTCACGCCGAGCGAGAGATTCGGATTGATCAACTTGTTGTAACCAAATTCGGGCACGTAGAAGATGTTCGAGCCGCTCTCGGACGTACCATCATAAAACCCGCCAAATCCAGTGCTGCCTTGACGGCTGACACTGCGCTTGGGCATAAACAGTTCAAGGCCGACATCGAGCCGGTCGCCGACCCACACCATGCTGGCAGGATTGTTCGCGCCGCCGAACGTATCAACCGCCATCGCGGTGGCCGCGCCGCCCATGCCCTTGGCTTTCATGCCGTAGCCGTGCGAAAAATAACCATTGGTGGCATACGCCAAGGGTGATGCCATGATGCTGGCGGCAAACAGTGAAACGGCGATTTTTTTTAATTTCATGGGTGACTCCCTGGTTGGTTGATGAAACAACAAACTACATTGACAGCCTCTTTATTGATATGAAAATTAACGTCTTACACAAACAGGCAGATGTCGGTCTCGCCGGCAAAGCCGAAGAACATGGCCGCGCCGCCGTATTCGACGTTGTCGATGAATTCGCTCTTGTCGAACTCGAACAGGTCGACGGTCATCTGGCAGGCAATGAATTTCACATCCGCTTCCAGGCACAGGTCGCGCAGCTCTTCCAGCGAGGCTACGCCATGCTTCTTGAGCTTTTGCTTCATCATCATGGTCGCCATGCTTTCCATACCCGGCAGCATCTGCACCATCACCGGCATCGGCACCGGCATCGGCATCGCCGGGTTGGCCAGCGGACTGATCATCACATTGGACAGATCCTTGCGCAGCAACTGCAGCCCGTAGAAGGTGAAAAATATCTGCACCTCGTAACCCAGCGCAGCGGCGGTCGAGGCCAGAATGAACGGCGGGTACGCCATGTCCAGCGTGCCCTTGGTGGCGATAATCGCCATTTTCTTGGTAGTCATGTTCTGCCCTCGCTGATGGTTATTTTCTCTTGATGTAAAAAACGTATTTGCCGCCTTCTTCTGTAGAAGACAGCAAGGCATGTCCGGTTTGGTCGGCAAACGCCTGAATGTCTTTCACCGAACCGCAGTCGGTGGAAATCATTTTGAGCACTTGCCCGGATTCCAAATCAGCGAGCGCTTTTTTTGTTTTTACGACAGGCAAGGGGCAAGACATGCCACTGGCATCAAACTCTTTATCGAAATTCATTTATCTCAACTCCACTGATTATTAAAATGATCGTCGCATGACAATGCTGTATACATTATAGGGACAGCCTGCGCGTGAGCGTCCATACCCACGACGGGTAGGGCGCATAGCCCGTTAGTGTTATCTGAAAAAAGAATTCGTCATGAACCAGGCGGGCGAGCATTCGGATCGTTATTAATATGACATTCAATCAATTAGTTATGGTATTGGCGCGCGCAGGAGCCAAGTTCCAGGGAAAAGTTTATTCGGAAGCTGCCAGTGGAATTGAGAGTTTCTTGACCATTCGCATTGCCTGGAAATAGACGTCCCTGATGCTCCGCAGCCACTTTCGCCGCTCGACGAACTCCTGCCGGAAAAAGCCGGGATGCGCGACCGGATCGCCAAACGAGGTCAGTTTCAGCCGGAGAAATATCAGGAAGATCGCCCAAGGATGCTGGCGGCCCTGATGAGCCGGTGCAGCCGGATTTTTGGTTTCTGCGTTGCCCATGATTTTGCTATATGCCAACACTCGGTGAAGAAACAAGCGCGCCGTCATTGCTTTCCCGGACAAGCGAAATTTTGCTGCCGTCGATACGGAGCAGTCCTTGCTCGCCAAGCCGCTTCAAGGTGCGATAGAGCGCTTCATGGCTCAACCCCAGTTCGGATGCCCATGCCTTGCGCGACTGATTCAGGGTAATGGCATCGTGGATGCCCTCCGACTCGATGTAATGGATGATCCGCTCGCCCGCACCATTCAGGCTCAGCCGTTCACACTGGGCTCGCAGTTTTCGTACCTCCCGTGCGAGCAGCTCCATCCAGACATTGCGAAATGGCGCATCCTCTTCGAGTGCGGCACGGAATGCCGCAAGCGGGAAACATAGCAGCATCCCTGTTTCACTCACCACCCCATCACAGTGGTAAGCCTTGCTGCCAAGACTTGCTTCGGCAATGAATCCACCACGCGATCTTTGCAAAACGATTTTCGTGCCGCGCAAGCCGTGGCGCACCAGTTGCACTTCTCCGGTAGCGACACAAAACAGGCTGCTTACCGGATTGCCCACTCTGAACAGCATTTCTCCAGCCACCGCCTTCCTGCTTTCTGTCACTTTTCGCAGTCCGGGCGGAATATGCGCCAGAAACGGTTGGGATTCGATAAATGCTTGCCAGTCCATGCGATGCAATCAACGGGTTGTTATGATTTAAATCATAACAGGCCGCCAGGGTAAAGCCCAATAATACGATTTCCCGCGCGATGCGGGGATTCCTATTCACAACCATTGGAGAAGTAACGCTATGAAAAAATTTTCGGTGCTGTTTGCAATATTGTTTTGTGGCTACATGACCATGAGCCAGTCTGTCGCCGCCGACGGGGTGGTCATGGATCATCAAGCCATGCATCGCCAGCACATCATGGATAACCGGATTTCTCTCGGCTTATCTCCAGAAATGAAGCAGCATCAGCTGAAAAACATGCGCTCGCATACGGCTGCCGTACAGTCCATCGTTGGTCATCTGGCAAACAATGAGTTCGACCAGGCCGCGCAAGTCGCGCATTCCCAACTCGGGCTGACAGAAGAGATGAAGAAAATGTGCTCGACCATGTCGGGTAACGAGAATTTTGGAAAATTGGGGATGGCGTTCCACCAAAGTGGCGACCAGCTTGGCGAAGTGCTGCAAGGCAAAGACATGAAAAAATCGCTGCAAGCATTGCAGACCACCCTGGGTTATTGCGTGCAGTGCCATTCGACATTCCGCCAGTGACATAATCATCGGCGCTTGGGGTTTGCGCTACGCATTTCAGCAAGGTCCGGCGCTTCATCAGGCCATGCACTCTCTGCGTTTCATGCTCGAAGTCAGAATTCGTAACGTGCTTGGAGATACAGGTTGTCGTCGCGCGCGAGTTGCCCGAGCTGGTCCCATAGATCGGGCTGAACGAAGCGGATACGCCGCAAGTGTTATTGATAACCGATACGACTGGCGGTACACACTGTTACAGTTTGATACAACGCTGAAATCCCTGTGCAACATTCACTCCCCATTATGGCCACATCAGGAACGCGACCTGATCCAGGCAACATAATCCAACTTAACTAAAGGAGTACATGATGAACAGCAGAAACTTTTTTTATAATGCAGCACTGATTTTCGGCCTGACTGCCACGGGAATAAGTTTTGCGGATGAAGTTACTACGGTGGACCCTTCCAGCATGACCCAGCAGGAGCGTGAGGCCTATCGTGCCGAAAGACAGGCCAGCATGACCCCCGAGCAGCGCGCCGAAAGGCAGGCCTCCCATAGCCAGGGGGGCAGCACCCAGGGGCAAGGCACAATGGCACGCGACGGCTCCGGATCGGGCGGGCAATATGGACGTAGCGGCGGCATGGGTGGCGGACAAGGCAAGGGTGGCGGTCGGGGTGGACGCTGATAAAAACCTTTGATGTGGAGATCACCCTGGTGGTGTGAGCGTGTTCTCCGTGGTTTTGCACTAAGGTTTTAACCTTAAAACCTCAGTTCAAGCCACAGAGAACACAGAGGACACAGAGAATGTGAGGGTTTAATGTTCGTCCTGAAAGGCGGATTACTGTGTCAATGAGCAGTCGTTCATTGTTATCACGTTGCTTTGCTGCGTTCACCTAAACACGAATGCTTTTGTCTAAGAGTTTTCAACACAGGAAACCAAGGGATGCCAAGCAGCAGTATTCAACTGGATTGACTGTCCAACAACGCAGCCGAACCAGCCCCGTAAAGGATTTCATCCAGAATGCCCGCCATCAGACGGATCTCTTCCGTCGTGACGTTGAGGGCGGGCATGAAGCGCAAGATGTCAGGGCGCGGTGCGTTGAGCAGGAGTCCCCGGTCAAAGGCCTGGCGCACGATCTCCGCCGCAATCGGGGCATCCAGAACCAACGCCTGAAGCAAACCTCGACCGCGTACGCGGTACAAGGCATTCGAGCCGCGGCACTGAACTAGCGCGAAAAGCGCCGCATGCAACTCCTCCCCTCGGCACGCCACCTCCTCCAGGAACCCTGGCTGCAGCAGCGTTCGCATGACCGCGACTGCGGCCGCCGTGGTCAAGGGGTTGCCGTTAAACGTCCCGCCCTGGTCCCCGGCCTCGAAGCAACATACGGAATCCAGGGCAAGCAGCGCAGAGACAGGCACGCCACCCCCAAGGCCTTTTCCCAGTGTCATGATGTCGGGCACGATGCCGGCATGCTCGTGAGCGAACAGGCGTCCGGTGCGCCCCATTCCGGTTTGTACCTCATCCACAATGAGGAGCACGTTGCGCTCCCGGGTCAGGCATCGCAGTTCGCGCAGAAAAGTATCGCTCGCTGGAATCACGCCGGCCTCGCCCTGTATCGGCTCGACCATGACGGCGACCGTGGCCGGCCCGATTGCCCGTTCGACTGCAGCGATGTCGTTGAGCGGCACCTTCGGGAAACCGGGCACCTTTGGCTCGAACAGGGTTTGCCACTGAGGTTTGCCCGAGGCGGACATGGTTGCCAGCGTCCGCCCGTGGAATGCGTTTTCAAAGGTCAGAATCTCGTAGGCGCCATCACGGTTCGCTGCCCCCCATTTGCGCGCCAGTTTGATCGCACCTTCATTCGCTTCCGCACCGCTGTTGGCAAAGAACACCTTGTCGAAGTTGCTGTGGGCAACCAGCATATCCGCCAGGTGTAGCATCGGCTCGTTGTAGAAGGCGGGGCTGGCGTTGATCAGTTTGCGTGCCTGAACGGCCAGGGCGTCGGCGATAGCGGCGGGCGCATGGCCGAGGCAATTGACCGCCCAGCCCTGAACGAAGTCGAGGTAACGGCGACCGCGATCATCCGTAAGCCACGAACCCTGCCCCTCGACCATGACCAGATCGGGGCGGGGGGTGATGAACATCAGTGAGGAATACATATACGGCTTTCCTGTCCCACTACGGCAATTGATCCGGCATGTGTACCTCTTCCAGCGTGTAATCGAGTGCGATGAGGCGAACGCCATCAGCACTCGATTCCAAAAGGCGGCGTGACTCCGTTGCCTGGAAGAGACGGCGTGAGTAACCCTCTGAGGCCGGAAAGCGCTGGTCGAGATCGCTCACGACATCTGCCGCCCACGGCGTATCAATGATGATCCGGCACCATAACCGGTCATCGCGACAAATTTCGAGCTCGTAACGGTTCATCGCGGTTTTCCTCCTCCGGCTGCGGCGACGGGAGTGTTCAGGCGGCGCGACCAGTCCTCGACCTGTCCTGACTCCAGGCGCTGTTCTGCCAGTTCCCGCCAGGATGCGGGCAGAACGCTTAGCGCCGCGATGGCGGTAAGTGCGCTGTCATTCAGTATGTCTGCGTAGAGATGGTGCAACAGCCGCACCAGGGGCCATTCCGGGTGTGGACGGTCAAGCAGATGGAGTTTGGCGCCAGGCGCCACTTCCCCGGTTTCCAGCACGCGGTAGTACCAGCCGGTGCGAGCGCTCTCCTGCACCAGCCTGGACATCTCCGGTCTGCCGAAACGTACATTGAGCTTCCAGCAGGGCTGTCGCGCTTGGGAGACCTGGATGACAGCGGTGCCGAGACGGAAAACATCGCCGGTGCAGACGTTTGTCTCGGTCAGGCCGACGGTACCAAGATTCTCGCCAAAGGCCCCGATGCGGAAGCGTTCCGGGAGCACCTGTGGAAGATCGAGACGCCATGCGGCGTAATGCTCCCCAGGGTAGTGGTGTATGGCTTTGTCCGATCCACCGTGATGGCGGAGATCGCCCTGCTCGTCACCCGCGAAACCCAAAACCGTCAAATGCAAAGGCTCTGCAACGCAACGCTTGTCGATTGCGCTTGGCTCACCGTTCGGCCCGAAGGGAAACGCTCGTCCAACCATGAGTTGTGTCACCGCTACCGGCGGCAGCCCGCTCACAACCCGACCCTGGTGAGCCAGTCGGAGAAGCACTTGGTACCCTGCGTTTCCAGAACAGGGCCGAAGCTTGCCGTGTCCGCGCGCAGCCGCGGCACCGAAAGCCCGGCAGCGGCGATTTCGCAAGCGTGGCCAATGAACCAGCGCTCCAATTCCGCCGTTCGTGCTTCCGGATGACACTGAAACGCCAGAGCATTACGCCCCCAAGAAAAGGCCTGATGTCGGCAAAGATCGGTGGAGGCAAGCAAGGTAGCGCCTTCGGGAAGATCGAAGGTGTCGCCGTGCCAGTGGAGCATGGCTGTCTTTTCGCCATCCAGGTAAGCGAGGGGCGAAGTGCACCCCGCTTCCGTCAGTGTCAGCGGACTCCACCCGATCTCCTTGGCCGGCCCGGGATAAACCCGCGCGCCGAGGGCGCGGGCCATCATCTGTGCACCGAGACAAATACCGAGTGTTGGCAGATCGGCTGACAGGCGGCGTTCGAGCAGCCGGATCTCATCCAGAACAAAAGGATAGCTTTCCTCTTCATAGGCGCCGATCGGGCCGCCGAGGACGACCAACAGATCAGGCGCGCAGGGATCAAATTCTGCGAGATCGTCGATGCCCGCATCCAGGTAGCGGAGATCCGTGCCGCGCTCGGACAGGACGGCAGCGAAAGTACCCATATCTTCAAAACAGATGTGACGGATGGCGACAGCGGATGCCATGGAGAATCTCCTCAGACAAATTGCGGTGATATTTAGAATGACACGACGTGTCTTATAATACACTATGTGGCATAAAAACAAGTCAAGTTATCGATATGAGTGAAAGAATCAAGCTGCTACGCCGCCAGTTGGGATTGAGCCTTCAGTCCTTGGCCAATTCAAGCGGCCTGACCAAGAGCTACCTTTCCAAGGTCGAGCGGGGAGTATGCGTGCCTTCAATCGCTGCGGCCCTGAAGATCGCTGCTACCCTTAAAGTGGATGTTGCCAAACTCTTCAGCCGCGAAGTGTCACGGGATATGGTGGCCGTGGTCAGACATGGCGAACGTCTGAAGATCCAGCGTGACAGCGCTGCCGAGGGGAGCGGGCTGGAGGCCATTGCCGCAGAGGTCGAACGAAAACGCATGCTTCCGTTCGTTGTCTCTCCTCCGCAGCAATTCGCGGACGGTCCCCATCTATCCGGTCACGCTGGGGATGAACTCCTGTTCGTTCTCAAGGGACGGGTGGAAATTGCTTTCCCAGAGCGTACCGAACTGCTAATGGTCGGGGACGCCATCTACTTCAATGCCCTCGTACCGCATCGTCTGCGCTCGGTGGGCAATAGCCGAGCCTCAGCACTGGTGGTGATAAGTGCCGAGGAAGACAGAAACGTATGACTCACAAGAGGTAGTCAATGGAAATATTAGCTTGGGCTTTTCTGGGCGGCATAGTCGGCGCCGTGCTCATGGACGTCACCGAAGCTTATGCGGCCAAGGTAGGCATTACCAGCGGCGTAAATATCGCTTTGGTTGGCCGTTGGTTCTTGGGTTTGTTGCGCGGGCAGCTCACCCAAACCAACATCATCGATTCCAAGCCATTTCCCCAAGAGGTAAAAGCTGGCTGGGTATTTCATTTCCTTGTTGGCGGCGGCGGGGTAGCGCTTATCTATCCACTCTTTTTCCAGGCTACAGGTCTGCCCTTTCCCAACAATCATTTGCTTGGTGGTCTGCTTTTCGGCTTGGTTACCTCATTGCTTCCCTGGTTCGTTCTTCTACCCTCTTTCGGCTGGGGCTTTTTCGGGCGGCGCGGGCCACAGGGTTCAAATGCCTTGCTTGCAAGCGCGCTTTCCCATATCCCCTACGGCCTCGGGGTCGGAGCTGTTATCACAGTTGGCTTATATGTATGAGTAGTCTGGGGAGATAGGTCACCCGCACCGAAATGCCAGATGACGCGGATGGCATCAACCGCCGTGGTGATGGCGGCAAGATCGATATTGCCGAGTGGCCAATCCAGCGGGTGGTGTCGAGCTGCAATTCCACCAAGGCCAAGTGTTGCGCCTGTTGGAATGCTGTTACTCAAGCGCCCGTCCTTCTCCCTCCTCTTCAAAAGTTCGCCCATCGCGAATATGGTAGATGCGCTTGAAGGTTGGGATGATTTTCTCGTCATGGGTCACGACTATGATGGCGGTCTGATACTGACGGGCCATCTGGTTGAGGATGCGCATCACGGCCAGCGCCCGTTCGCTGTCCAATGGGGCGGTAGGTTCGTCGGCCAGGATCACCGGCGGCCGATTGGCCAGCGCGCGCGCGATGGAGACACGCTGTTGCTCGCCGCCGGAAAGTTCGGAGGTTTCTGCCTTCGCTCGGTGCGCCACATCGAGCGCCTGGAGCAACTCCAGCGCCCGGGCGCGGGCTTCTCCGTTGGGGCGCCCTGCCAGCATGGGCAATAGTGCAACATTGTCGGTCGCATCCAGAAACGGGATCAGATAGGGCGCCTGGAAGATGAAGCCGATGCGGTCTCGGCGCAGCACCCGCAGATCGGCAATCTTCCAGCCGTTGTCGTAAATCACCTCACCGCCCAAGGTCATGCGGCCTTGCGTCGGTTCGATGACCGCTCCCAGGCATTTGAGCAGCGTGCTCTTGCCAGCACCGCTGGGGCCGACAAGGCCGACCACCTCGCCAGGAGCAACACTCATGTTCACCTCCTTGAGCGCATCAACGGCAGTATCGCCCTCGCCGTAACGCTTGCTCAAACCTTCGATGTGGATACCGATGCTTTTGTCCATGTCAGCCATCTCAGCCTCCTATCGCGTTGGCCGGATCGACCTTCAGCGCCGCGCGTATCGCCAGCGTACTGGCGAGGGTGCAAATCACCATCACGGCGACGAAGCCGCGCGCTGCGTCGCCCGGTTCGAGCAGGACATATTTGGGAAACGCCGGCGCCCACACGGTGGCGGCAATCTTGCCGACGGCGAAACCGATTAGCCCTAACCCCAGCGCCTGTTGCAGGATCATGCCGGCGATGGTGCGGTTGCGGGTGCCGATCAGCTTCAGCACGGCGATCTCCCTGATCTTGCCCAGAGTCATGGTGTAGATTATGAAAGCGACAATGGCCGCGCTGACGATGGTCAGGATCACCAGAAACATGCCGATCTGCTTGGCGGAAGTGGCAATCAGCTTGGCAACCAGAATTTCTTCCATCTGCTCGCGGGTAAAGACCTGCAAATGTTTCCAGCGGCGGATGTCCTGCGCCACTACCTCGGCAAAGCGCCCCTCGGCCACCCGCACCAGGACGGCATTGACGTTGTGGTTGCTGGATTGCGATGCCTCGATCGCATTCAGCAGGCCCGGCACACCGGGGCGGTTGAGAGCGGGATTGGCGGCAGTGCGGGCGCGCTCGTTGACAATGGCGTCGTTATCCTTGAGAAATTGCGCCTCCTGTGCGTCCTTGAGCGGAATGAACACCATCGGGTCGCCGCCGGAGGACACCATGCGCCGGCTTAGGCCGACCACGGTGTAATCATGGCGGCGTATGCGGATATGGTCGCCCAAGGCGAACCCGGTTTTGACGTCGGCCACAGCCTCATAATGGCCGCGAGTAATACGCCGGCCTGCCACCAGGTAGCCCGGCTCGCCCGGCTGACCGGGCTCGAAACCCACCACCATGGTACGCACGTCGGTGTTGCCTTTGCGTACCTGCATGGTGAGATAAGTGACATTGGCGGCCTGCGCCACGCCGGGCATACCGAGAATACCGCGATAGACATCGTCGTGAATGCTGGACGATTCGGCATAGGGTCCCTGGGTATCCTTCTGCACCACCCACATATCGGCGCCGCTATTGCTGAGCAGCACTTTGGCATCATCCACCATGCCGCGATAAACCCCCGCCATGGTGAATGTTACACCGATCAGCAGCCCGAGCCCTAGGCCGGTCAGGACAAATTTGCTCCAGGAATGCAGGATGTCGCGGCCGGCGAGGCTGATCATTTTGCTTTGCCTATCAATGAAGAAACCACCTTGATGCGGCTGTCATCATCGAGGTCGCGTTCGCTGTAGACCACTATTTCGTCACTGGCTTTCAGGCCTTCAATAATTTGCACCTTGCCGTCTGGATCCTCCGCTCCCGTTTTCACCGGAGCGAAGCGCAGATGTCCGTCCTCACGCAGCCAGACACCGGCTTGGGCACCGCGATAGCGCAGGCTGGCATTGGGAATGAGCAGCGTGTCGCTGATGGCGGGCAAGTGCAGTGTCACCTCGGCCATCTCGCCGGTGGACACACCTTGCGGCGCGAGGTCGAAAGCCACTTGGGCGATACGCTCCTCGGTCACGCTGTCGCTGATCGGTTCGACGCGGACGACTTTGCCTGCAAGGGGTTTGCGGGGGTTGGAGCGGAGCGTGATTTCTGCCGGCAGTCCAGCCTGGAGACCGGCGGAGCGCCCCTGATCCAGCCTCACCGTCACCCACAGACTGTCCGGCTGCACCAGTTTGAGCACCGCCTGCCCGGCCACGACGGTGGTGCCGGGTTCGGCATCGCGCGAGGTCACCACGCCGTCGGTAGGTGCAACAAGGCGGATATGCGCCCGTTGCTGTTTCATCCCCTCGCGGTCGGCATCCACGCGCGCCAAGTCTTGCCGGGCGCTCGCCAGAGCGGATTCGGCGGCGACAAGCTGGGCATCCGCCGACTGCTGCTGCTGCAATCTGCCATCCGCCACACTCTGGCTGACGAATCCCTTGTGCCCCAGCTCAACATAACGGCGCGCCTCGCTGGCAGCCAATGCCTGGCGGCTCTTCGCATCCTCCACCTGTGCCTGCGCCGTTGTTACGGCGCTTTTGGCGCGAGCCGCAGCCGCAACCGCAGAGCTCACCCGCGCATCGAGATCCACCGGATCCATTTCCGCCAGCAACTGCCCGGCCTGAACCGTATCGCCCACATCGACCAGCACACGCCCGACCCGGCCGGCGATAGTTGGCCCGATGAGATAAGCGCGCCGCGCCTCCACCGTGCCGATGCCGAACAAAGCGGGGGAAACTTCCCCTTTGGCGACCTGGGTTACGGTCACCTGTATCGGCGCGAGCGGGCCGCTTTTCAAAGCCACCCAGATCAAGGCAAGCAGCAGCACAATGCCGAAGGCGGCAAACCAAATCTGTCGTGGCAGAATCATGGGAATTTTCATCGTTTTTCCTGAATGTGAGCTAGATAAAAAGTTTCTAGGAATATGTTTAGTGAAGCGCCTGATTGATTTCAGCCAATCCATCCTCGCCCAGCAAACCCACCGCCGCCTTCAGGCGCAACTGGCTCAACAAGTAACTGTATTCGGCCTGATACAGATCGCGACGTGTCGAGTAGAGTTGTTGCTGCGCGTTCAGCACATCGAGGTTGGTGCGTACCCCGACTTCCTGGCCCAGTTTGCTGGCTTCCAGGGCGCTCTCACTGGAAGTCAGCGCCTGCTGCAGCGCCCTGACCTGGGCGATGCCGCTGACAACGCCAAGATAGGCCTGACGGGTTTGCAGCGCGACGCTGCGGCGCGTGTTTTCCAGTTCCTGTTTGGCGCGCTCATGATTGGCTTCCGCTTCGCGCCACTTGGATTGGGTCGCCCCACCTTGGAACAAAGGCATATTCAGTTGCACGCCAATGCTCTTATTGGTGTTGTCGCTGCCCACGCCGAAACTGCCACCATTGGCATTACTGTTGGAATAGTTCGCCACCAGATCCACGGTTGGATAGTGTCCGCCCCGGTTGCGCGCCACTTCTTTTTCGGCAATCTCGGCATTTGCTTGCGCGATGGCGAGTTGCAGGCTGCTCGACTGGGCATCGTTCACCCATTTTTCCATGTCGGCGGGTTGT
>Ga0172380_10000739_pt1 | contig 60007 bp, 46 predicted proteins | sample Leawe162metaG_FD_119747 | JGI IMG/M metagenome (GOLD analysis project Ga0172380, IMG submission 119747) | Leachate microbial communities from a municipal landfill in Southern Ontario, Canada - Leachate well 162 metaG | ecosystem: Engineered > Solid waste > Landfill > Unclassified | place... | reverse complement strand
TCGAGCACCGTCGCAACGTCGAGCTTCGACGTTGAAGCGCGCTCGATCGATTCGACGCTGACGCATGGCGCCAATGCACTGGCGCTTGGCGAGCAACCGATCGAACTGCGCACGCCTGCCGTGCCCGCAGTCGCGCCCGCGATGATGAGCAAGTCGGAACTCTTCAAGCAGCGCGCGACGGAAGCCAAGCTCCGCGGCTACGAAGGCGTCGCCTGCACCGAGTGCTACAACTTCACAATGGTCCGCAACGGCACCTGCCTGAAGTGCGACACCTGCGGCTCAACGAGCGGGTGTTCTTGATATTTGAAACCGGGGGGCGAGGCTAAGGTCTCGCCCTTTTTGTGCGTAGGCTTTCAATGAGCGCAGATATTGGAAATCGAATTTATCGAGTGATCGATGACGCCCGAGCGGAAATGTTTCAGCGTGCAGAGCAGGCGCAACTTACTTTTTTGGCCTTCGAACTCGCAGCACAGGAGCTAACGTCTCCAAATGCAACACAAACAAAAACGATCAGCTTTCCTGTTGGGCTCCGACCAGACAAAACAACAATTCCAACCGAGCGAATTTACACTCGCGAAGACCTTCTCACACAATATCGTCTCCTTGCAGTGCACCAGCTAGCCGTGAACGGCCTTTCTCAACTTGTCATTCACGTTGAGTCGATGCTCGAAGACCTCTTGCGCGTAATTGTATTGAAATTCCCGAAGAAAATCGGAACAAAAAAGCAGATCGCTCTTCACATCGTCCTGGAGTCAGCCTCGATTGACGACATTCACCAGCGCGCGGTCGACAGCCTCCTGAACGAAATTTCCTACGAGTCACCCCACGATTTTGCGAAAACTTTCGAAACAATCACAGGAGTAAATCTCCTAGAGTGCCCCGCTTTTCACCGATATATTGAAGGAAAGGCCTCGCGCGATATTTTCATGCATAATCGCGGCATAGCTAACCCAACCTATCGCCGAAAAGCCGGCTCGCACGCAAGAGTACCGGTCGGATCCACCATACCGTGCGATGTTCAGTATTTCTTGGAATGCTACGAAGCATCCCTGCAGCTTACAGAATGGCTGGAAACTGAATTCCACTCAATATTCCCAAGCACCGATTTCGAAGCTCGCAAGACGGCACAGATGGAGATGTCTCTACCTCAACCGACAGAAACTGCCCCCCCCCCACTCGTTGAACCGATCAAGAAGATGATCAAGAAGAAACGTAAAACGCCGTCATCCTCGGACGCGTGAGCGCATGCGATGCGCGTTCGGGAACCAGCATGAGGCTCGGCGCAGCCGTCCGTAATTCTTGCAAGACGCTTCCATCGAAGCGCCTTGTTTAATTTTGCGCTCTCTTTTGTTGGCGTTGGCGACTCCGCTACGCGGAGCCGGCCGCCAACGCGGGTCCCTTGCGCGAGAATGACGGGGGGAGCGGAAATGCGCATCGTTAGGCCAGCAGTCTATATCCTCGCGAGCGGTCGCAATGGGACGCTGTACATCGGCGTCACCGGCGATCTCGCGGCGCGCGTGTCCATTCACCAGCAGGACTTGGCGGACGGCTTCACGAAGCGATACGGCGTGCACATACTCGTGCACTACGAGCATTTCGAAACGATGCCGGACGCCATCGCACGAGAGAAGCAATTAAAGAAATTCCTGCGCGCCGCGAAGCTCGCGCTGATCGAAACCAACAATCCGCACCGGCGCGTTCTGACGTCCGACGTACAGGCTTGGCGAAGCTAGCGCCCGACGTCGCAGCCAACAAAAACATCAATGTCCGCGTTCGCATGGATAGGGTCCCAGTCGCGGCCTGCTGCTTTGCCGAACAATTGAACCTCACTCCCGTCATGGCCGCGCAGGCGGCCATCCACGCGACGGGGAGACGTTCGCAGGCAGCGTCCCGGGCGCTCCCAATTTCCTGAAAAGTCCGTATCTGCGACCGCCCCACGACACGTCGTGGATGGCCGCCTGCGCGGCCATGACGATGATGACATCCCGCGACATAACGGAGCAACAATGCCTGAACGAATGTTGGCAGTCAGTGAGACGTCGGCGGGAAAGCAGGGCGCCAGTTCACCGATTAAACCTGAGCGCTAAAAACCTCCGCCGAGAGCGTTCCCGACCCAATTCGGAAATTGCTCTCGGCGGATAGCAGGATCGCGAGTCCGGGCCGTGCCCCCCGCCCGGCTCAAGTCCGGCTAGTGTTTCTTCGATTTCTTGTACGGTGCTTTCTTCAGATGCGCATGCTTGTGCACATGATGCTTATGTTTACGCGCGGCGTGCGCGTGCTTCTCTTTCTTGCGATCCACGAAGAACGTCGTCTTGGCGACGGTGCTCTCAACACCGGGCTTGACGAGCGACGGCGCTGCTTGCGCGGACGTCTGCGCCAAAGTCGCTCCGATGATGGTTGCGGCAAGCAGTGACAGTGTACGTCTCATATTCAATCCCTCCGCTGGCATAGCCATTTTGCGTCGCGATAAAAGAGGCTAGTGCGCAGCCTTCGAAAAGAGAAAGAAGATAAATTCAAATGCTCCGGAAATTTATTTCTTTGCAGGCACGTAAAAATTGGAGCAGGCGCAGCCGCGACCTGAAGATCTTTTAGCTTCCTGCTCTGCACACGACCGCAAGCATCGCCGCTCTTAGAGCTTTACTAGATAAATTTGTTATATTATATGTTAACTATAACTCGCGAGGCACGCGGGTTTTAGTCTCGAAGGGAAAAACGACGATGCTGAATCGAAATCAAACCTATCCGGCGCTCTTGGCGTTATGGGTCGCGAGCGTTATCGGCGCGCCAACGCCAGGCTTCGCCGCATCGAACACCGGGAGTTCGGCTCAACGCTACGCTATGAGTGATGAAGTTCTCTCTGATCGCAGTTGCAAAAGAGGGCCGAAACAGGAAATTTGCGACTGGGTGAAGCGCGACCACAAGACAGCGACCGGCCGTTAGCATGACTGCGTTGCAAGCTTGGAAAGGCTTGCACGCGCCAGCTGTCATAACACTGTAATAGAGACTGCCTAGTTCCCCCGCGTCAGCACCTAAAATAGGGGAACTCACGATGTCCGACGTGGCGTTAGCCGACGTGGCAGGCGGCAGACCGAAGCTCGACCATCCAGCAAATCCGGTAACAGCCTTTGTATTCCTGGGCTTGCTTGCTGGTGGTCTTTTCTACACGGCCTATAGCCTTTACCAGGACGTCGAGGCGGCAGGCGCTCCGATTTCCACCTTGCTGCCGTTCCTTCTCTTGGGCGTGGCGCTGCTCATCGCCCTCGGCTTCGAATTCGTCAACGGCTTCCACGATACGGCCAACGCCGTTGCAACCGTTATCTATACGCACTCGATGCCCGCCAATGTCGCGGTGCTCTGGTCCGGCTTTTTCAATTTTCTCGGCGTGCTGCTTTCAAGCGGTGCCGTCGCCTACGGCATCATCTCGTTGCTGCCGGTTGAACTCATCCTTCAAGTCGGATCTGGCGCCGGCTTCGCGATGGTCTTCGCGCTGCTGATCGCGGCCATCATCTGGAACCTAGGAACGTGGTGGCTGGGGCTGCCGGACCCCATCACGATGTCCGGGACGCTGACCGTGCCGCCCGACGTCAAAGCTACGCTGCCGCCGGCTCCTGTTGCGACGCCCACTGCACCGATTGTGGCACGCGTCGTCGAACCCACGCTTCCCTTGGCTGCGAACATGAAAGCCGTGACGGAGTCGCCGGAGATGCTTTCGCCGGACCTCGAACCGACCCCGGTCGCCATCCCCACAACGATCCGGCTGCGCGGCACGAGATTGCGCGCGCGCCGCCTCGGTCAGGCCATGCCGCCTCTCGACGAGCGCATCAAGGAGTCGAGATCCCGCAAAATTCGCGTAAGATTGAAAACACGGCGCAAGCATAAGCCATTGCCGAAAACACCGCGCAAAGCTCCAGTGCGGCAGATTGCGGCCGCTCCCAACGTGGGCAATACCTTCATCTCGGCAAAAGCGACGACAAAGATCGTTGGTGCGCCACCAAAGCCACTGCGCGTGCGGCTCGCCGCCAGCCCCTGAAACGGCCTGCGGATCACAATCTGCGATGCGTTTCCGGCGATAGCCGACAATACATCCACACCTTATCCTCATCTCTCCACATACGGGCATGACCTCCTGCGATGCCGCTGGTTCATGACGCACGAATCAGTCCACTTTCCGCCTAACGAATTTCAAGAATCGGAAAGTTGGCCATGTCGAAATATGCCGCGCACGCGCCGTTGTCCGTCTACCTTCTGGCCGATCATCTCGACAGTGCGCTGGCGGCCGGTGAAGATCTCGTTGCGCGCGGTCACGATTGGCGCGCCCTTGCCGAAGCACCGGGTGAGCCAGCCGAATTTCCGTTGCACCAGCGTCGCATCGCGGAAGATGTCCGCAGCCTTGAGCTGATGCTGATTGCGCGTGTGCTCAAGGCGCGCACGCATGCGCTCTCGCTGGCCGAGGTGGACGATCGCTTTCGCGCGGTCGGCAATCTCTTCGCGTCCGGAACGGCGATCCTGCAAGACGCCGCGACGGAGTGCGGCGACGCGCGGGCCGAGGATTTCGAGACCGGCGATGATCTCGTCTCCTATATCCGAAGCCGCGGGCTGATCGCACCCGACGCCGCCAACGTTCGCGGCGCCGCCGATCTCACGATCGACGACAGCTTCCTGGTCGCGAAACGCATTGCGCTCGGACCGCTTCTCGACATGACAGCCGCGTTCCTCGATGCGCTGGACAGCCAGTACGAGCTTTTCGTCGAAGTCGAGCAACCGGAATACGCGACGCGGCTCAGGGTTGAACCGGACGACCGGGATCGGCTGTCCCTGAACTGACGCGCGGACATCTCGCGGATCACGTTCGCCGAACCGTTTCTCAAACGCCCAGCGCTGCTTTCAAGGTTGCAGCAGCTTCGCTCAAGCGGTCGGCGTCGGGCGAGCGCAATACCAGATCCGCAACCGGCTTTCCGTCTCGCAAGCGCGGATAGCTCCCCATAGCCACATCGCGATAGCGTTGCTGATGCGCGGAAAAAACGTCGGCGATCTCGCTTTCCGGACGGTCGACCGCGATCGTGACCGACAGCACCTTGTCGCCGGTTTCGAGATCGGGCGTCACCGCTTCCAGCATCGCCAGCATGATTTCCGGAACGCCGGCCATCACGATGACATTGCCGATACGAAACCCCGGCGCGCCGGACACGGGATTGACGATCAACGAAGCCCCAGCCGGAATCCGCGCCATCCTGAGCCGCGACGGCGTCAAGGCAAGCCCGCGCTTCCCATAATTTTCAGCAAGCAGTTTTTCGGCGCGCGGATCAACATCGATCGCAACACCACAGGCTTTTGCGATGCTGTCAGCCGTGATGTCGTCATGCGTCGGCCCAATGCCGCCAGTCGTGAAAAGATAGTCGTAACGCCCGCTAAGTGCGTTGACGGCGGCACAGATCTCGGCCTCATCGTCGGGAACGACGCGCATCTCCTTGAGCCGGATGCCGATGTTCGTCAGGTGCGCGGCGATCGCACCGCCGTTCCGGTCCTTGGTGCGGCCCGACAGAATTTCGTCGCCGATGATCAAAACCGCCGCGGTGACTACGCGTTCTTCGCCCAACGCCATCTCCCGTTCGAAACATTTCGCTCCCGTCTTAGCACCGCCCCGCTCCATCCGAAACACTTGCCCTCGCGCGACATTCGGCGGATACGCGGAGGCATGAAATTCGCAACGCCCCTCATCCCCGGCAAACTCATCCAGCGCTACAAGCGTTTTCTCGCCGACGTCCTGACCGCAGGCGGCGTCACGGTGACGGCGACATGCCCGAATACCGGCTCGATGCTCGGCCTGACGACACCGGGGTCGACGGTCTGGCTTTCGGAAAGCGACAGCCCGACCCGCAAATACCGCCATACGTGGGAAATGATCGAAAACGATCTCGGAACCGGCCCACACCTCGTCGGCATCAATACCGGAAAGCCGAATGCCCTCGTCGCTGAAGCGATCGGACTGAAGGTCATCCCGGAGCTCGCCGGATATGCTTCGCTGCGCCGCGAAGTACGATACGGCGACGAGAACAGCCGCATCGATCTTCTGCTGTCGGAGAGCAAGGACCCGCGCCCCTGCTATGTCGAAATCAAGAACGTGCATCTGATGCGCCAGGCGGGCCTCGCCGAATTTCCCGATTGCAAAACCGAGCGCGGCGCCAAGCATCTGCGCGAACTCTCAAGCATGGTGGCTCAGGGTAACCGCGCCGTCATGGTGTTCCTCGTTCAGCGCGGCGACGCGGAAACCTTCAGGCTCGCGAGCGATCTCGATCCGGCCTACGCGACGGCATTTCAAGCCGCAGTCGCTGCGGGCGTCGAGATGCTGTGCTATGGATGCAGGCTGAGCCCATCCGAAATCATCGTCGACCGGCGCATCGAGATGACCGATCTGGCGTGAACGATATTCGGCGGGGCTGAAACGGAGTGCGCTTCGGCGACGTACTCCCTCTTGCGCACGCGCAAAGCGCTGCGGCTCAACAATGCGAGCATCAAGGACAGACGCCATGTACTCTCGCCGTGATTTTTCCAAACTGGGATTGACCTTCGCCGGAGCCTTCGCCGGCTTCAAAGCCGTGTCTGCCCTCACCCGGCCGAGCGAGGCCGGCACAACACCCGAAAAATTCGAAGTGACCAGAACGGAAGAGGAGTGGAAGAAAATTCTGAATCCCGAGCAGTTCCGCGTCCTCCGCAAGCAGGGAACCGAGCGCCCGGGCTCATCGCCGCTCGACGCCAATGAAGCGGCGGGCACCTACGTCTGCGCCGGTTGCGCGCTGGCGCTCTATTCGTCCGATACAAAATTCCACAGCGGCACGGGCTGGCCGAGCTTCTGGCAGCCGTTGGAGAACGCCGTCGCGACCTCCGAAGACAGCATGTATGCGATGATGCGCACGGAGGTGCATTGCCGGCGCTGCGGCGGCCATCTCGGACACGTCTTCAACGATGGCCCGAAACCGACAGGCCTGCGCTATTGCATGAACGGCGTGGCGCTGAAGTTCGTCCCCAAAGGCGCGGCCTGATCTATCGCGCCAGCATCAGGCACTTTGCGCCAGCGCAAGAGCCGGAACTGCCGGAGCTTCGCTCATGAGCAGCACGGCCGTTTCGACGGCCGATAGCGGAGCACCGAGCAGCATGCCTTGTCCGAATGGCACGTCGAGCGCGAGCACGCGCACGCGCTGATCGTCGGTTTCGATGCCTTCGGCGACCACGGTGCAATTCAGTCTCTGGGCGAGTTCCGCGATCGAGCGCACAATCAGCTCGCTTTGTGCCGAATGCCCGAGCTGGCTCACGAACAAACGGTCGATCTTGATCCCGTTGAATGGGAATTTCACGAGATAGCCGAGCGAGGAATATCCGGTTCCGAAATCGTCGAGCGCGATCGAGACGCCGATCTCCTTCAATCTCCGCAGAGATCCGATGACCTCGGCGTCGGCGGACATCAGGCTCGCCTCCGTGACTTCCATTTCAAGCTCGAGGCGCGACGCAGGAAGTCCCGCATCCTTCAAGGCCCGCTCGACCGACGCCGCGATGTTTTCGACCCCTATCCGCATCGATGACATGTTGATGCCGACAGGAACGCCGGATGGCCACGACGCCGCCTGACGGCAGGCCTCCTTGATAATCCAGTTGCCGATATCTTCCGCGATGCCGATATCGATCGCCGTCGCCAGAAATTGCGCCGGCGTCAGCAATCCGCGCAGAGGATGACGCCAGCGAACCTGGCATTCGAAACTCGTAATCGCGTTCGTTTCGAGATTGCGGATCGGTTGATAGAAAAGCTCGAACCCGTCGTTGACGAGTGCAGCTCTGAGGCCAAGTTCGAGGACGCGGTGCTCTTCGGCCGATCGCTGCATGTCGGCTTCGAAAATGCAGTACATCCCGCGACCCGCATCCTTCGCGGCAAACATCGCGAGATCGGCCTGCGTCAGCAGCATTTCGCCACCGACACCGCTTTCGCAGGCCAGCGCCACGCCGACGCACGCGCCGATCTGAACCTTCTGCCCTTCGAGGTCATAGGGTTCCGTTAGCGACATCACGAGCCGCTCCGCGAGCGAACTCGCGAATGCCCGTTCGCAAATGTCCTGCGCGACGATCGCGAATTCATCGCCGCCAAGACGGGCGACGAGATCGCCTTCGCGCACCTGCCCCGAGATGCGCGCCGCAACCGATTTCAAAAGCGCGTCGCCGACGGCGTGCCCCAGCGCATCGTTGACGGATTTAAAGCGATCGAGGTCAATGTAGAAAACGCTATAAGCCATTGCCCCGGAGCGATTGTTCAACGCATTCAATCGCGCCATGAAAGCGCGGCGATTGGCGATCCCGGTCAAGCCATCCGTCATCGCGACGCGTTCGGTTTCCTCGCGCGCCTCGCTGAGGGCCGCAATCGTCTCCTGCAGGCGGGTAACGGCCTCAAGTCGCTCGAGAAAGAGGCGACCCTTCGTTACAATCAGGCCGTACAAGAACACCAGGAAGCTCAAAGCCAGCGCGCCGAGGATCGCATCGTGATGGCTGAGCACGAAAATACATTTCAAGATCAGGGGCAAAAGGATGGTCGTCGCATAGAGCACCGCGACGGCAGGAACCGGCGCCAGAAGAATGCTGCCGCTTGCCGCCATGCCGACGGCCAGCGCCATCAGGATCAGTTCCCTGTCGCCATGCAGCGTCCCGGCCCAGCGCGTCGCAAGGACCGCCCAGGGCAGACCCAAGAGAACGCCGAACAGCAACGCCCATCTGGCGTCGCGCAAAGGCGAGCCAGACTCCCGCGCCGAAGCTTGCCGCTTTCGCAGCACCCTAGTGACGCAGCGAACGCCGATCAACGAACAAATCGCGAGGGAAACGATGGCCCACGCGGCAAGCTCGACGCCGGGCACAAGGCCACGAAATGCGACAACCGCGATAACGATGTTTAATGCGTAGCCGACCATCGCCGCCGGAGTCGCACGCGCCAGGCTTGCTAGTTGGTCGCGATGCACGCGGGTCAAACTCTCCCAGCGAGCGACAGTTAGGACACGGAGCATCGGGCCTCGGCAGCTTCGGCAATGCGCCTATGATAAACGGCCTGCCTTAATGATTTGGCACATAGGAGCACTAAACGCCGGCATCTCCCGGATGAAATTATTATATAAATTTCAAATACTTAAAAAAATGGAAGTTACGACCGCCTCGCCGCCGGCTTCCGAAGCGCGAGCATCATGGGCTCCGCACACCAGCAGATTGAACCACGGGCGTCTTGTATTTGCCATTTGGCGGACGAACTGGAGTAATAATGCCAGCCAATTATAGGCGGCGGGCAGCAAATCAACGTGTCGACGAACGGGCCGGCGGCTTATGAGCCGGCGGCGCAACGGATTTACCTTGAATCCGCGTTTCCTGGTCCAGGGTCCGGCGACGCGCATGCCTGTGCATCCCGCCCTTATACGCACGACGACTTTGCCAGCCGGCAGGCCGGCCAACCTGGAAACGAACACGAATGAGGCTATTGCGGTCAATCTTTACGCTTCTCGTCATCGGCGCCATCGGCGGCGGCGTCTATTACGTGATGCAGAGCGGCACGCCGGGCGGACCTGCCAAGGCGCGGTTTGGCCGCGACGGCGGCGGCGGAGGCCCCGTTGCCGTCATCGCCAAAAGTGCTGAAACCGCCGACGTGCCGATCTACCTCGAAGGCGTCGGCTCGGTGCGGGCGCTGAACATGGCGACGGTGCGGGCGCAGGTCGACGGCATCCTCCTTAGCGTCAACTTCAAGGAAGGCCAGGACGTCAAGCGCGGCGACGTGCTCGCCAAGATCGACCCTGTCACCTATCAGGCCCAGCTCGACCAGGCCGTCGCCAAGAAAGCGCTCGACGAAGCCTTGCTCGCCAACACGAAACGCGATCTCGAACGCTACCAGAAAGTTGGCACGCTCGCGATTTCGCAGCAGCAGATCGACACGCAGAAGGCGCTGGCGCAGCAGCAGGAAGCGCAGATCAAATCCGATACCGCCGCGATCGAGAACGCGACCGCGATCGTCGGCTATACGACGATCGTCGCGCCGTTCGACGGGCGCACCGGCATCCGGCTGGTCGATCAAGGCAACCTCGTTCACGCGGGCGACGCGGGTGGCATCGTCGTCATCACCGAGATTCAACCCATTTCCGTCGTGTTTACGCTGCCGCAGCAGGACCTTCCGGCACTGACCGGCGCTTCCGGAAAATTGACGGCGCAGGCATTGTCGACCAACGGCCAGGTCGAACTTGATTCAGGCCTCCTGGAAGTGATCGACAACCGGGTCGACCAGCAGACGGGCACGATCCGTCTCAAAGCCAATTTCCCGAACGACCGGCGGCAGCTCTGGCCCGGGCAGTTCGTCAACGTGCGCGTGCTTGTCGACACACTCAAGAATGTCGTCGTCGCGCCGACGGAAGCCATTCAGCGCGGGCCCGACGGCGATTATGTCTACGTCGTGCAGGCCGACAAGACCGTCTTGATGCGGGCGGTCAAGATTTCGCGCCAGGATGAAAAGCAGGCGATCATCGCGGACGGCGTCAAATCCGGCGATACGCTGATCGTCAGCGGCTTCGGCCGCCTCAAGGACGGAGCCAGCGTCTCGATCAGCGACGGCAAGACACCGCCGGCCGACGTCGACGGGCCTGCGAAGCAACATCATCGCCAGGGCGGGAAAGCCGCCCGCATCGCCAACGAGCGTCAGCAGTCGTCAGCCGCAACGGCCGGCGCGCCGCTCATCACGGGTTCCAACACAGAGCCTACGCGAACGGTGGACAACGCAAAGCCCGACGCCCGGCAGGCGCAGCGGTCGAACGGCGCCGGTAAGGACAGCGGCACATCCCCATGAGTGTTTCGCGGCCCTTCATCGAGCGGCCCATCGCGACAACCCTGTTGGCGCTGGCGACAATCCTCGGCGGCATCCTCGGCTATCTTTCGCTGCCGATCTCGTCGCTGCCGCAGGTCGATTTTCCGACTGTCGAGGTGACGACCGAGCTTCCGGGCGCCAGCCCCGAGACGATGTCCACCCTCATCACCGCCTCGCTTGAGCGGCAGTTCGGCCAGATCCAATCGCTCTCGACCATGTCGTCGACGAGCTCATTCGGCCTCAGCCGCATCACGCTGCAATTCAATCTGGATCGAGACATCGACTCGGCGGCACAGGACGTGCAGGCAGCGATCAATGCCGCCGGCTCGACGCTGCCGAAAAACCTGCCCTACCCGCCTGTCTATTCCAAGGTCAATCCGGCCGATACGCCGATCGTCACCCTGGCGCTGACATCCGACACCCTGTCGCTCCGTTCTCTTTCCGATCTCGCCGACACATTATTGGCGCAGCGCCTGAGCTCGGTGTCGGGCGTCGGCCATGTCTCGATCGAAGGCGGCATCAAGCCGGCGGTTCGCGTCGAAGCCGACATCAGGCGGCTGGCGAGCTACGGCCTCAGCATGGCCGATCTCAGCACCGCGATCAGCTCCGCCAACGTCGCCGGGCCAAAAGGCTCGCTCGATGGCGACAAGCAGTCGTTCATGATCGCGGCGAACGATCAGATCTCGAACGCCAAGGCCTATAACGACGTCATCATTGCCTATCGCAACGACGCACCAGTGCGCATAAAGGACGTCGCAAAGGTCAGTGACGGCCTCGAGAACACGCGCGTCGGGGGCTGGTATCAGGGCAAGCCCGCCGTCATCGTCGATATCCTGCGCCAGCCCGGCGCCAATGTCATCGATACGGTTGCCCGCATCAAGAACGAGCTGCCGCGCGTCGAACGAACCATGCCCGCCGGGGTCAATCTCCAGATCGTCAGCGACCGCACGGGAACGATCCGCGCATCCGTCCACGACGTGCAGTTCACGCTGGTTTTGAGCGTCGGACTCGTTGTGATGGTCGTGCTGCTGTTCCTGCGCTCGCTTCGCGCCACCCTCATTGCCGGCGTCGCGCTTCCGGTATCTCTCATCGCCACGTTCGGCGTGATGTATTTCTGCGGCTTCAGCGTTGACAACCTGTCGCTCATGGCTTTGACGATCGGCACCGGCTTCGTCGTCGACGACGCGATCGTGATGATCGAGAACGTCGTGCGCCATCTCGAAAAGGGCGAGAAGCCGATGAAGGCGGCGCTCGAAGGCGCGCGCGAGATCGGCTTTACGGTCATCTCGCTGACGTTGTCGCTGATCGCGGTGTTCATTCCGCTGCTGTTCATGACCGGGCTCGTCGGACGCATGTTCCGCGAGTTCGCGCTGACGCTGACGATCGCGGTCGTCGTCTCGGCAATCGTATCGCTGACGCTGACGCCGATGATGTGCTCGCGTCTTCTCAAAGCCGGTCACGACGAAGGCGGCACACGTCTCGGCCGTCTGTTCGGCGACTTCATGGATCGCGTGATCCAGGGCTATAAACGCTCGCTGGAATTCGTGCTGCGCCATCAGACGGCAACGCTGTTTGTAGCGTTCCTGACGGTCGTCATGACGATCTGGCTCTACATCATCATGCCGAAGGGCTTCCTTCCCGATCAGGATACCGGCGCGATCACGGCCGTCGTCGAAGGCGGACCGCAGATTTCGTTCAACGAAATATCACGGTTGCAAAACGACGTTGCGCAAATTGTCGCCCGCGACCCCGATGTTTCGGGCGTCGCCTCGATCGTCGGCATAGGACAGGCGAACGCGACGCAAAACGTCGGCAATCTCAAAATTCTGCTGCGGCCGCGTGCAGAACGTGAAGCCAATGTGACGGAGGTGATCCAGCGCCTGAAGCATGAAGTGCGAACCGTCGCCGGCACGATCGTCCATTTCCAGCCCGTGCAGGACGTGCAGATTTCCACGCAGAGCAGCCGTGCGCGCTATCAGTATACGCTTGTCAGCACGGATGCCGACGAGGTTGCGGAATGGTCGAAGCGCTTGGCGAACGCGCTCAAGGCGTCGCCCTATCTGCGCGACGTCACCTCGGAAGAGGTCGACGGCGGCCTGGTCGCCAAGATCACGGTTGATCGCGTCCTCGCCGGCCGTCTCGGCGTCACGATGGCTGCCATCAACAATGCCTTGAGCAATGCCTTCGGTCAGCGTCAAGTCTCGACCATCTACGAGCAGTCGAACCAGTATCGCGTGGTGCTCGAAGCGGCGCCCGAATACCGCAGCGACCCGTCACGATTGAACCGTCTCTATGTTCCGTCGAGCACGACCGGAACGCAGGTGCTGCTGACCACGGTCGCCGCCATGACGTATGAGACCGCGCCGCTCGCCATCAGCCATCAGGATCAGTTCCCCGCGACCACGCTCAGTTTCAATCTGGCTCCCAAGGCATCCTTGAGCGATGCCTTGCACGCCATCGATACGGCGAAGCAGGAGATCAGCCTTCCGGCAACCGTCAACGGCACGTTCTACGGCGACGCCGCCGAATTCTCGAAATCTCTGCAGGGTCAACCCTGGCTCATACTCGCCGCCATCGTCACGATCTACATCGTCCTCGGCGTGCTCTACGAAAGCCTGATCCATCCCTTCACGATTTTGACGACGCTGCCGTCCGCTGGCATCGGCGCGGCATTGGCGTTGGAACTGACGGGAAAAGACCTGTCGTTCGTCGCGCTGATCGGCATCATCCTGCTGATGGGCATCGTCAAGAAGAACGCCATCATGATGATCGACTTCGCACTCGACGCCGAACGCACGCGCGGCATGTCCCCAGAAGATTCCATCATGGAAGCCGCGCTTTTGCGCTTCCGTCCGATCATGATGACGACGCTTGCAGCACTTCTCGGCGCGTTGCCGCTGGCGGTGGAAAGCGGCACGGGATCGGAGCTTCGCAACCCGCTCGGCATCACGATTGTCGGCGGGCTTCTGCTGAGCCAGCTTCTGACCCTCTACACCACGCCCGTCATTTACCTTGCGATGGAACGCCTCCGCGCACGGCTTACGGGAAGACGCTACACCCAAGCAACGCAACCCGCTGCGGACGACGATACCGGCATTGAGAAACAGCCGCGCCGCGGCTTCGAGGAAGCAGCCGAGTAACGCCATGAACGTCTCGCGCATCTTTATCGAACGGCCGATCGGGACAGCGCTCCTCGCCGTCGGCCTCTTCCTAGCCGGCGTGATGGCCTACACGTTCCTGCCCGTGGCCAGCATGCCGTCGATGGAGTTCCCGACCATACGGGTCAGCGTCACGCGCCCCGGCGCCGATCCCGCGACGATGGCCGCGAGCGTCGCGGCGCCGCTCGAGCGCCGCCTCGGCGAAATCGCCGGCGTCACCGAAATGACATCGTCGAGCGCGCTCGGCACGAGCAGCATCACGCTGCAGTTTGAACTCTCCCGCAGCGCCGATGGCGCGGGCCGCGACGTACAGGCTGCCCTCAATGCCGCGACCGCCGATCTTCCGGGCGACCTGCCCCAGGTCCCGACGTTCCGCAAATACAATCCGTCGGGTTCGCCGATCCTGATCCTGGCGCTGACTTCCGACACGATGACGACGAGCGACATCTACGACACCGCCGATACGATCATCGGACAGCGCATCTCGCAGGTCGACGGCGTCGCGGACGTTTCCGTCAGCGGCGCCGATCAGCCCGCGACCCGCGTCCAGGTCGACCCGGTTCTGACGGCTGCGATGGGCGTCAGCTTCGAGCAGGTTCGCCTGGCGATCGAGGCCGCGAACGATCTGTCTCCCATCGGCTCGATCGACGGCGGCACGCAAAGCATCATCCTCGCCAGCAATCCGCAGCTGCTCGATCCTGATGACTACAAGAACATCGTCGTGAAGAACTTGCCAAACGGCGACATCGTGCGTGTCGGCGATGTGGCCAAGGTCGTCCTTGCGACGCGCAACCGCCTGTCGTCCGCGCAGTTCAACAACAAACCCGCCGTTCTCCTGATCATCACCAAGACGCCGGAAGCCAACGTCATCGACACCGTGGACCGGGTCAAAGCTCTCCTGCCGCAACTCAAGCAGTGGATTCCGGCCGGCATAACGATTTCGGTTCTGTCGGATCGGACCGGGACCATCCGTGCATCCGTCGAAGATATGCAGATGACGCTCGCCATTACGATCCTGCTCGTGATGTCGGTCGTCTTCATCTTTCTGAGGCGCTCGACACCGACGATCGCCGCCGGCATCACCGTGCCGCTGTCGCTTGCCGGCACATGCGCCGCGATGTGGGCGGCCGGCTACTCGATCAACAATTTGACGCTGATGGCGTTCGCCGTCGCGGTCGGCTTCGTCGTCGACGACGCCATCGTCATGATCGAGAACGTCTATCGCAACATGGAGCGCGGAATGAAGCCGATGCGGGCCTCGCTCGAAGGCGCGCGTCAGATCGGTTTCACGGTCATCTCGATTTCCGTTTCGCTGGTCGCGGCGTTCATTCCCGTGTTGTTCATGACGGGCATCGCCGGGCGGTTGCTGCACGAGTTCGCGATGACGCTGATGTTCTCCATCATCATTTCAGCGATCGTGTCGTTGACGGTCACGCCAATGATCTGCGCGCATTTCATCAGGGACGGCGCCGATCATCGCAAATATCTGGCCGACCGGCTGTTCGAAGGCGCTCTTGCGCTCGTCGTCAAAGCCTATGCGTTCACGCTTCGGATTGCGCTCCGCCATCAGGCTATCATGCTAGCCGTGTTCGTCGCGACCATCGCGTTGACGATCCACCTCTATCGGATTTTGCCCAAGGGCTATCTGCCCGATGACGATACCGGCCTCATCCTGGCCGCGACGGAAGCCAATGCAGATACGTCGTTCGCAAACATGAGCAAGCTTCAGGATCGTGCGCTAAAAATCATTCTCGCGGATCCGGCCGTCGAAAGCGTCGGCTCATCGATGGGCGGCGGCGGCTTCAATCCGACCCTCAATCAGGGCCGCATGTTCATTGGATTGAAACCCCTTGGCGAGCGCGACAATGTTGCGACTGCGGAGGTGATCGACCGCCTTCGCAAGCCGCTTGGAGAAATCGTCGGATTGGCGACGCGGCTGATGCCATCGCGTGATATTCGCACCGGCGCACGGCAGGGAAAAGCCGATTATCAGTACACGCTCTGGTCCTACGACGATAAGCTCTACGATTGGGTCGGCAAAGCTGTCGCGGCTGTCCGCGCCGTTCCCGGCGTCGTCGACGTCAGCTCAGATCGCGAACAGGGCGGGCTTCAGCTCAACGCCATCATCAATCGCGACACGGCATCCAAACTCAACGTCTCGATCGCCGATATCGACACGGCGCTCGAGAACGCCTTTTCGCAGCGCCAGTTTTCAACGATCTACGGCGACCGCAACCAATACAAGGTCATCATCGAGGTCGATCCGAAACTCCAGCGAGATCCGCGCGACCTCGATCGCATCTACGTCCCGAGCGCCAGCGGCACACTCATTCCGCTTTCGACGCTTCTGACGATTGAACGCGGTACCGCTCCGCTCGTCATCAATCACCAAGGCCCGTTTCCCTCTGTCACGATCAACTATAGCCTGCGGCCCGGCGTCAGCATGGACACGAGCCTGCACGCCATCGAACAGGCGCTCGCCGAATTGCATATGCCGGAGTCGATCCGCGGAGAGCCGGCCGGCGACGCGAAAGCGTTCGCGGAACAGGCGCGCATGCAAACCTTGCTGATCGTTGCCGCGCTCGTCGCCATCTACATCGTGCTCGGCGTGCTCTACGAAAGCCTCGCGCATCCGCTGACGATCATCTCAACGCTGCCATCGGCCGGACTTGGCGCGCTCCTCGCGCTCCAGACCGCCAAAATGGATCTCTCGGTCATCGCCCTGATCGGCGTTATCCTGCTCATCGGCATCGTCAAGAAGAACGGCATCATGCTTGTCGACTTCGCGCTCAGCGCCGAGCGCGAACGTGGGTTGTCACCGCAGGAGTCGATCTACGAAGCCTGTCTGCAACGCTTCCGGCCGATCCTGATGACGACGCTCGCAGCCCTGCTTGGCGCAATCCCGCTGGCGATCGCCATCGGTCCGGGTTCCGAAATCCGCCGGCCGCTCGGCATTACGATCATCGGCGGACTCGTCGTCTCGCAGGTGCTGACGCTTTACACGACGCCGGTCATTTACCTGCTGCTCGAAAAGCTGAAGCTCAGGCTTTCCCGCTGGCGCGGCAAGAACAGCGACACGCCCGTATCGGCGTAAGCAGGCCCTTCTCTAGAGTGCTTCCGGAAAAGTGGGAACCGGTTTTCCGGTAAGAAGCACGACGAAATAAAGAGCTAGAGGCTTCGGGGTTATTGTTCCCAGCCAATCCCGACCCTCAAAAAGGACTTTGCAACCGCACACGTGCCAGCGCAGAAATTTCTCTTGAGAACGTGCCGGGCGCCACCGACGATCCGCCGGGCCAGGCGGGCTGATTTCGGCAAGGAGCAGCATGTCGCTTTTTTCGAACCTCGACCTTCACCAATTCATTGCCGATTACGGCTATTGGGCGATCGCATTGTTCGTCGGGCTCGAAAGCATGGGGCTTCCGTTGCCCGGAGAGACAATTCTGATCATCGGAGCAGGCTACGCGGGCAGCCGTGACGGCAGCTTGGCGGCCGTGATCCTGAGTGCAGCGGCCGGAGCCATCATCGGCGACAACCTGGGCTACGTCATCGGACGCCAATTCGGCACCAGATTGTTGCAGCGTTACGGATCGAAAATCGGCGTAACGCCAGAGCGCATCAAGCTCGGGCAATATCTATTCATGCGGTACGGCGGCAAGGTTGTCTTTATCGGCCGTTTTATTGCCGTTCTACGTTTCCTGGCGGCCTTTCTAGCCGGCACCAATCGGATGCCGTGGCCCCGCTTCCTGATGGCGAATGCCGCCGGCGCCATCCTCTGGGCAACAGTGGTCGCCGTCGCCGCCTATACTCTCGGCCGAGGGATTCATGCGATACGCGGGCCGCTCGGATTGATCACGATGATCCTTGCCGCTGCCGCGGTTGTCGCAATCTTCCTATATCTGCGCCGAAACGAAGCTGCGATGCAGGCAGCGGCGGAAAAAGCCCTACCCGGTCCGGTTTCTTGATCGCTTAAATCTTGGATTGCTTTCTGCTTTAGCCTGCAGACCGTCAGCGAACGAGGTTCGGATTTCGGGCTGTCGGATTGCGAAAGAGCGGATCGTACTCCCGCGTAATGGGCTTGGGATACATCGACGTCGTCGACGAGGTCGTCGGCACATCGGGGCCTCTCGGCGCGCTCAGGCTTGGCGGGTTTCGGATGATGGTCGGATTGGGAGGCGCAACCGACCGCCGTTTCGCGGCCTGGGCAGACACCGGAAGCAATACGGCCAAAGCCGTCGCAATCATAAGAATAGATTTAACCACCCCTGGCCCCCTGACGAATCGCGGCTACCCCTGCCACACCGTAGCAGGGCATATATAGTCGTGAAGTCCGGTAGCGCCAACTCCGGCGATCTTTCAACACGATCCAGGGGGTAACCCCCAAACCACCGGACGAACCGCGCCATGTGCTTGTCGGGAGCCAATCGATGCTGATCACGCGCCTCACCAAGGTGACGATGTGTTTCGTCCTCGGACTCTTTTGTTTGCTGGTCGCGTTCGACAACGTCTTCGACCCTGGCACGAACTACACATTCGTGCAGCACGTGCTGAGCATGGACACGACATTCCCTGAGAACGGTCTCAAGTATCGCGCAATCACAAACCCGGTCGCCTGGCAGGCCGCCTACGCCGCAATCATTGTCGCGGAAGGTTTTGCCGGTCTTCTTTTCGTGGCCGGAGCGATCCGGCTGCTCCGCGTGCGCAACGCCCCGGCCGCCGACTTTAATCGCGAGAAGAGTTACGCCATTGCCGGGGGCGCGCTCGCGTTTCTGATCTGGTTCTTCGGATTTACCGTCGTCGGCGGCGAATGGTTCGCGATGTGGGAGTCGAAAATCTGGAACGGTCAGGAAACGGCGTTCCGATTTTACATAACGGCAGTCGCCGTACTGATCTTTCTCAATCAGCCGGACGGCGAAATTTCGGAATGACTACGTCGGCGTTAGCATTCGCCATCAGCTCAAACGTTGGAGATCTCTGACCCCTCAGGGATCTGACGCGACGGTTTCCGGCGTTTGCGTCGGCTCGCTACCCGCATCCGGAGCAAGGCTCGGCCTGACACCGTCGGCAGCTTCGGTTTCCGTCACCGTGCCGTATTTTTCCGAATGGCTCGGCTGATAACCGAAGTTATAGCCCATGAGCACAACCGCCAGAAGAGCGACGGCCGCCGCAATCAGCGGCAAGCGCCTCCAAGTCTTGTCCCGGTCTGGAAGGCGCGGATCACCTTCACGCGTCGACATGGCTTTCCTCCACGAACATCAATCGTGGAAAACGGAGTCACGGAGATTCGGTTCCCTCTTCTTGGAAAACCGGCAATACTTGAGCCCAAATACTCGCCCAGCGTGTCTTGATGTCGTCGCACTCAATCCCGCAATCACCGGGAATTCGGCGGCGTGTCCGGTTCTTTCTCGACCCGGAAGATCGCTTCGTCATGCCCGCTCTGGCTGCTGTAGACGGCGAGCGCCATCAACGCAGTCCCGATCATCGTTGCGAGCAGGATGCCGACGATCGTGCCGATCGTGGCGCCGACGCTAACGTCGGAAAAGACGCCGAAACCCCACATTACACCGCAGGCCGCAAGGACTACGGCGAGGCATAACGACGAAAAAATCGTGATCGTCCGCATGAGAAAACATCCTTCGAGCGCACGGGAGGCGCAGCCAGCCTAAACATGCATATTTAATACATGATTAGACCAGCGCTGCAACGGGGCATGACGCAGCCGCGACGAAGTGCAAAACGGACGCCGCTCGATGGCTTATGCCGCAAGCTCCGGAAGCTCGCTCGATAGGATCGCGCGAACCGCCGCAAGTCCCGGGTCCTTGGCGCGATTCATAATGCTCATGAGCTGCACCCAGTGATCGTCCGAAGCTGCATTGAGGAAGTTCCGGACGGTCGTCGCAACGATGTCCGCGACAGGCCGCCCCTCGGCGTCGGCAGCGGTCGCCAGGCGCGTCTCGAGCGCAGGGTCGCCAAGAGCCGCGACAAGTTTCATCGCCACGGCGGGATCATCCAGAGAGTCGATCAGCTTGCCGAGCACGGGGACCTCACTGCACCAGCGGAGAATTTGCGCCGTCGAGCGGAATACCGCGGATGTCCGCTCGCCCGATCAAGAGCGCTATGTATTGCGCGGTCGCTTGCCGGCGCACGTGATCGTCGAGATAGGCTTCGATCCGCTCGCGCATGGCGTCGAACGGCAACGTTCTTCCCTCGATACGGCGGCAGAGCCGGATGACGTGAACGCCGTAGCGCGTTTCCACCGGCGCCGAGATTTCCCCCGGCGCAAGCGACACGAGAGCAGCCTCGAATTCTTCCGTCGTATCGCCGGGAGCGATCTGGCCGAGACTGCCTCCGACCGTCGCCGATGGGCAGGCCGACCATGCGCGCGCAAGATTGGCGAACTGGTCCGGCTCAGCCGCGAGCACGGCCGCGATGGACGCCGCCCTCTCGCGGGCGGCGGCGAAGGATGCGCTGTCATCCTGGCGCGCGCCGACGAGAATATGGTCGACCTCGTAAAGCGGCGGCGTCGCGAAGCGGCGAAGATTGTTCTCGTAGAAACGGCGCGACGTCGCCTCGTCGGCCACCGGAACGCGAACCTCCCGCTCGATCAGACCGCGCACCAGCGCATCGTCAACGGTTTCCTCTCGACTGTCCGCGTCGGTCTTTCGCTCCGCCGCGATATCGAGCTGTCGCGCCTCCTGAAGCAGCAACTCGCGAATGACGAGCGCGCGAGCTGCGGCAAGCCATCCCTCCCCTGGATTGCGCGACGGAAAGTTCTGCACCTCGGCCGCGATCGCCTTGGGCGCGATCACGACACCGTTGACGCTGACCTCAGGCATCGCAAGCGGCTCCGCAGGCCGCGGCGTCTTGGCCGCTCCTGCGGGGGGCGATTTTCCGGCGCCGTGATTGATGACGAGCGTTGTCATGACCTACTCCCCCGGACGGCCTGCAACACGTGCACGCATCGGCTGCAGCAACGACGGTCTTTTGCGCTTCAGACGCGTACGGACGACTTGATAGCCGGGGCGTCCGAGGTACCAGACAGGAGCGCTCCAGGCGTGAACCAATCGCGTGAAGGGGAATAGAAGAAAGATCGTCATGCCCAAAAAGAGGTGCGCCTTGAAGATCGGGTGCACGTCGGCGACGTACTGCGCGGCGGACGGCTGGAGCGTCAGGATGCCCTGCGCCCAATCCATGAACTTCACCATCTCGTGGCCGTCCATGTGCTCGAGCGAAACGAAGATCGTCGACAGACCGAGCGAGAGCTGTACCCAGAGGATCAGCAGGATCGCGGTATCGCTGAAGCTCGACGTCGCGCGAATGCGCGGATCGAACAAGCGGCGATGAGCGAGAAGCGTGATGCCGATGAAGCAGGCAATGCCTGCGATGCCGCCGGCAGTAATGGCGAGGCCTTGCTTGAAACTATGACTGACGCCGAGAAAATCGAAAACCCAGATCGGCGTCAGCAGGCCGACGAAATGCCCGCCGAAAATCGTCAGGATACCGACGTGAAACAGGTTCGAGCCCCAGCGCAGCTGGCGCTTGCGCAGAAGCTGCGACGAGCCTGTCTTCCACGTGTACTGCTCGCGATCGAAACGGACGAGGCTGCCAAGCAGAAAAATCGTCAGGCAGAAATAAGGATACCAGCCGAAAAAGACGGAGTTGATGGTCTCGGACATCGCTCTCTCCCGCGCGTCAGGTCGTGGACTGGCGGACATCGCGCCGCCCGGCCCGCATCTGGATTCTCAATCGATCGACGGAACAGCCACCCGTGGGCTCCCCTGGGCCGAAGGTGACCGCCGTCTCCTCCCAGGCCGCATCGAGCGCGGCGTGGTCATCGAGCCCGGCATCCGTATCGTCGATCGCCTGATCGTTTGTCGCGACGTGGCGTCCGACGATCCCCAGGATGGCTCCGAAGACGGATGCGTACGGCGATCCTCTGTGCATGAGCCGTTCCTCGAGCGCCGCGATGATGTGCGCCGTGTTCGTCAATAGCTCCCGGGCTTCCTCGATCGGCTGCGTCGACAGATATTCGAGGAAGAGAGGCAGATAGTCCGGCAGCTCGTTTGCATCGAGCAGCAGCCCGTGCTTTTCGTAGAGCGCCGCGAGGTCCACCATCGCCTGCCCACGGTCGCGGCTTTCGCCGTGAACATGTTCGAAGAGATGCAGCGACAGCCGTTTGGTTTTGTCGAAGAGATCGACATAGTGTTCCTGCAGCTCGTAGAGATCCGCGCTTTCAAGCCGTGTCAGGAACGGCTCCATCTCGCGGAGAACGCCGGCATCGAGCATATTCTCCGCCTTGATGGCGTCGCGGATACCACCGACTTCCGTCTGCAGCACTTCGCTCGGATAAGTGAGCAGCGCCGAAAGCGCCTTGAGAGTAATCGTCATCACGCGACCTCCATCGGATTGCGGGCTTTCTTCGTCTGCTTCGTCGCGAAGAGGTTAGCTTCGGAAGAACCACCAGAGCAGCCATTGCCGAAGGTAAAGCCGCACGAACCGCGAAGATCGTAAGCGTCCTCGCCCCATTCGCGATGCGCGGTCGGAATGACGAAGCGATCTTCGTAGTTCGCCAGCGCCATCACCTTGTACATATCTTCGATGGCCGCGCCGCTCAGACCAACCTCGGTCGCGATACGCTCGTCGATGCGCCCGTCGATGGTTTTCGCCCGCATGTAGCCACGCATGGCAAGCATGCGCTCAAGCGCCAGCGCGACCGGCTCCTCTTGTCCTGCCGTGAGCAAATTGGCGAGATACTTGAGCGGAATGCGCAGCGAGCGCACATCCGGCATATCGCCATTGAGCCCCATCTTGCCGGCGGCGGCAGCCGATTGAATCGGCGACAGCGGCGGCACGTACCAGACCATCGGAAGCGTGCGGTATTCGGGATGAAGCGGGAAAGCGACTTTCCACTCCATTGCCATCTTCCAGATCGGCGAATGCTTCGCCGCTTCAAGCCAGGCGTCGGGAACGCCGTCGGCGCGGGCCTGCGCGATGACCTTCGGATCGTTGGGATCGAGGAACAGATCGAGCTGCGCCTGGTAGAGATCCTTTTCATCCGGAGCCGACGCAGCAGCCTCGATGCGATCGGCATCATAGAGCAGAACGCCGAGATATCGGATGCGGCCGACGCAGGTTTCCGAGCAGACCGTCGGCTGGCCAGACTCAATACGCGGATAGCAGAAGATGCACTTTTCCGACTTACCCGACGACCAGTTGTAATAGATCTTCTTGTAAGGGCAGCCCGAAACGCACATGCGCCAGCCGCGACACTTATCCTGGTCGATAAGCACGATGCCGTCCTCTTCGCGCTTGTAAATCGCGCCGGACGGGCAGACCGCGACGCACGCCGGATTGAGGCAATGCTCGCAGAGCCGCGGAAGGTACATCATAAACGTGTTTTCGAACTGGCCGTAGATCTCTTTCTGAATCCCTTCGAAGTTTGCATCCTTCGACCGCTTCTCAAATTCGCCGCCGAGGATTTCCTCCCAGTTCGGACCCCACTCGATCTTCTCCATGCGCTTGCCGGAGATGACCGAACGCGGCCGCGCGGTCGGAAACGCTTTCGATTCCTTCGCCGTGTGCAGATGCTCGTAATCGAAGGTGAACGGCTCATAATATTCGTCGATTTCCGGCAAATCCGGGTTGGCGAAGATGTTGGCAAGCACCCGCCACTTGGCACCGAGCTTGGGCTCGATGTTGCCGTTCTTCTTGCGGACCCAGCCGCCGTTCCACTTCTTCTGGTTTTCCCATTCGCGCGGATAGCCGATGCCGGGTTTCGTCTCGACGTTGTTGAACCACGCGTATTCGACGCCTTCGCGGCTCGTCCAGACGTTCTTGCAGGTGACGGAGCACGTGTGGCACCCGATGCATTTATCGAGGTTCAGCACCATCGCGATTTGAGCACGGATTTTCATTCTGCGGCCTCCACCGGCGCATTGGTTTCCAAAGGTCCTTCGAGCCAATCGACTTCCGCCATTTTGCGAACGACGATGAATTCGTCGCGATTGGAGCCGACGGTTCCGTAGTAGTTGAAGCCATAGGCCTGATGAGCGTACCCGCCGATCATATGCGTCGGCTTCAGCACGGTGCGCGTCACCGAGTTATGGATGCCGCCACGGTTGCCGGTGACTTCCGAGCCCGGCGTGTTCACGATCTTCTCCTGCGCATGATACATCAGCATCATGCCTTCGTTCACACGCTGCGAGACGACAGCGCGTGCTGTGAGAGCGCCGTTGGCGTTGAAGACTTCGACCCAGTCGTTGTCGACAATGTCTGCCTTCTTCGCGTCGGTCTCGGAAAGCCAAACGACCGGACCGCCACGATTAAGCGTCAGCATCAGCAAGTTGTCGGTATAGGTAGAGTGAATGCCCCACTTCTGATGCGGCGTGATGAAGTTGAGCACGATCTCCTTATTGCCGTTCGGATGACGGCCCTTCACGCCAGGGATCGTCTTGAGATCGATGGGCGGCTTCCAGGTGACGAGCCCTTCGCCAAAGGCCCGCATCCAGAGATGATCCTGATAGAGCTGTTGCCGTCCCGTGAGCGTGCGCCATGGGATCAACTCGTGAACGTTCGTGTAGCCGGCGTTGTAGCAAACGCTTTCGCTCTCGATGCCCGACCACGTCGGCGACGAGATGATCTTGCGCGGCTGAGCCTGAACATCGCGGAAGCGAATCTTCTCGTCTTCCTTCGGCACCGCAAGGTGCTTGTGTTCGCGGCCGGTCGCCTCCGAAAGAGCCTCCCACGCCTTGACCGCGACTTCGCCGTTGGTTTCCGGCGCGAGCATGAGGATGACCTCCGCCGCGTCGATATCGGTATCGATGACAGGCAGCCCCTTGGCAAAGCCTTCGCGACGGGTGCCGCTCAGCGCGCCGAGAGCCGCAACTTCATGATCGGTGTTCCAGGAGATGCCCTTCCCACCGTTGCCGATCTTCGTCATCAGCGGCCCAAGAGCCGTGAACTGATCGTAGATGTGCGCATAGTCGCGCGTTGCGACGGAGACCGAGCACATCGTCTTCCCGGGGATGGGCGCGACTTCGCCGCGCATCCAGTCCTTCACGTCGAACGGCTGGGCGATTTCAGCCGGGCTATCGTGTTGGATCGGCGTCAGAACGACGTCCTCTTCGACGCCGAGAACTTCAGGCGCGATCTCCGAGAACGCTTTCGCAATCCCCTTGTAAATCTCCCAGTCTGACCGCGCTTCCCAGGCGGGATCGACCGCAGCCGAGAGCGGGTGAATGAAGGGATGCATATCCGACGTGTTGAGGTCGTTCTTCTCGTACCAGGTGGCGGTCGGCAGAACGATGTCGGAATAGACGCACGTCGTCGACATGCGGAAGTCGAGGGTCACGAGCAGGTCGAGCTTGCCTTGCGGCGCCGTGTCGTGCCAGGCGACCTCGGTGTTGCGAACGGCTCCCTCGGGTCCGAGATCCTTGCCGACGACACCGTTCTGCGTACCGAGCAGATGCTTCAGGAAATACTCGTGGCCCTTGCCCGACGAGCCGAGCAGGTTCGACCGCCAGACGAACATGTTGCGCGGCCAGTTGGCGGGATCGTCCGGATCGTGACAGGAAAGCTCGAGTTCACCCGTCGACAGAGCCTTCGCGACATAGTCCTTCGGCGCGAGACCGGCGGCCTTTGCCTTCTTCGCGATATCGAGCGGGTTTTGCTTGAGTTGCGGAGCCGACGGCAACCAGCCCATGCGTTCCGCCCGCACGTTGTAATCGATCAGGCTTTGGTTCCAATTGCCCTCGGGCGCCGTCGGCGACAGAATTTCGGCCGCCGTCACCGTCTCGTAGCGCCACTGGTCCGAGTGCGCATAGAAGAACGACGTTCCATTCATGTGCCGGGGCGGCCGGTGCCAGTCGAGCCCGAACGCCAGCGGCGTCCAACCCGTCTGTGGACGGAGCTTTTCCTGTCCCACGTAGTGCGACCAGCCGCCCCCCGACTGGCCGATCGCACCGCAGAATACCAGAAGATTGATGATCCCCCGGTAAGCCATATCCATGTTGAACCAGTGATTGATTCCCGCGCCGATGATCACCATCGAACGGCCGTTGGTCTTTTCCGCGTTCAAGGCGAACTCGCGCGCGACCGCCAGGATCGCATCGCGTTTGACGCCTGTGACGCGTTCCGCCCAAGCCGGCGTAAACGGCACGTCCTCATCATATGAGGTCGCCACGTGATCGCCGCCGAACCCGCGGTCGAGGCCGTAGTTCGCCATCATCAGATCGTAGACGGTTGCGACTTTCGCCTCGCTGCCGTCGGCAAGCTTGATCCTGCGGAAAGGAATATTCCGGGTCAGAACCTCGCCGTGGTTGGTGGAGACGAAATGCTCGGTCGCACGCCCGCCGAAGTAGGGGAAATCAACGGCCGCGATCTCGCACCCGCCGCCTGCAAGCGTCAGCTTGAGACGGACGTCGGAGCCTTTGCCGTCTTTCTCCTCCAGGTTCCATTTGCCGTGCTCGCCCCAGCGGTAACCGACGGAGCCGAGAGGCGCCACGATGCCATCGGTGCTCTCGTCGATCGCGACCGTCTTCCATTCCGGATTGTTGCTCTCGCCGAGCGCACCATCGAGTTCCGAGGCGCGCAGCAGGCGGTCCGGCACCAGCTTGCCCTTTTGCTCTGTCAGGCGGACCAGGAACGGCATGTCCGTGTAACGCCGCATGTAATCGTCGAAATAGGGAACCTGCCGGTCGAGATAGAACTCGCGCAGGATGACGTGGCCCATCGCGAGAGCCAGCGCCGCGTCCGTTCCTTGCTTCGGATGGAGCCAGATATCGGCGAACTTGGTTGCTTCCGCATAATCCGGAGTGATGACGGCGCTCTTTGTGCCCTTGTAGCGGGCCTCCGTGTAGAAGTGCGCGTCGGGCGTCCGCGTCTGCGGAACGTTCGAACCCCAGAGAATGATGAAACCGGCATTATACCAATCGGCGCTTTCGGGAACGTCGGTCTGCTCACCCCAGGTTTGCGGGCTCGACGGTGGCAGATCGCAATACCAGTCATAGAACGACAGACAGACGCCGCCGATCAGCGACAGGTAGCGTGCGCCGGAGGCATACGACACCATCGACATCGCCGGGATCGGCGAGAACCCGACGACGCGGTCAGGGCCGTGCGCCTTCACCGTGTAGGCGTTGGAAGCGGCGATGAGTTCGTTGACCTCGTCCCACGTGGCGCGCACGAAGCCACCATGGCCACGGATCGAGACGTAGGACTGACGCTTCTCGGGGTTTTCGACGATCGAAGCCCAGGCCGCGACGGGCGACAGCTTTGCGCGTGCCGCGCGCCAATGCTTCAAGAGCCGGCCGCGGATCATCGGGTATTTCACCCGCGCGCCGGAATAGAGATACCAGCTGTAGGACGCGCCGCGCGCGCAACCGCGAGGCTCGTGGTTCGGCAAGTCGGGGCGCGTGCGCGGATAGTCCGTCTGCTGCGTTTCCCAGGTGACGATGCCGCCCTTGACGTAAATTTTCCACGAGCACGATCCGGTGCAGTTCACGCCATGTGTCGAGCGCGCGATCTTGTCGTGCTGCCAGCGCTTGCGATAGCCGTCTTCCCACGAACGGTCCTCGTTGGTCACGATGCCATGGCCATCCGAGAAGCTGTCGACGGTCTTGCGGAAAAAAGTCAATCGATCGAGAAATTGTGACATTGATATTTGTCCTTGACTACTTGGCTACGGACGTACGGATCGTTGCGCGTCTCGCTTGCTCGACGTCGTAGAGAAGTCCGCCTCTTCGCGCGTAGACGAACCAAGTGAGAGCGATGCAGCTCACGTAGAAGGCGAGGAAGCTCCAGAGCGCCGCCTCAGGCCCGCCAGTGAGCGCGATCGATGAGCCGTAGCTCTTCGGAATGAAGAAGGCGCCGAAGGCTGCGATCGCTGAGGTGAAGCCGGTGATCGCGGCGGCTTCCCGTTCCCCTTGCTGGCGGCGCGTCTCGGCATCGGCGGCGGGCATCAGGCGGACCATCTCCTTGCTCATGATCGCGGGGATCATCTGGAACGTCGACGCGTTACCGACCCCCGTTGCGAAGAAGAGCAGCAGGAACGAGCCGAAGAAGCCTGCGAACGCGTTCGGCTGATCCTTGATGCCGATGAACCAGAGAACGCCGGCGACACCGATCGTCATCAGAGTGAACGCAGCGATCGTGACGCGGGCGCCGCCGTATTTATCGGCCAGCCATCCGGAGCCGGAGCGCGACAGCGCACCGACGAGCGGGCCGAGGAAGGCGAGTTGCAGCACGTTGACATCGGGAAACAGGATCTTGGTCAGCAGCGGGAAGCCGGCAGAATAGCCGATGAACGAGCCGAAGCAGCCGGTGTAAAGCCAGCACATGATCCAGTTGTGCTTCCGCTGGAAGATCACCGCCTGCTCGCTGAACGAAGCCTTGGCGGAGGCGATGTCGTTCATGCCGAACCAGGCCGCGAAGGCCGAGAGTGCGATGAACGGCACAAAGAAGAAGCCGGCATTCTGCAGCCAGAGCGGAGCCGGTTGGCCTGCCGCATCTTTGACCATGGCCGGATCACCGCCCAGCCAGCCGAAGATTCCGGCCGTGATGGCGAGCGGGACTGCGAACTGCACGACGCTGACTCCGAGATTTCCGAGACCGGCGTTGAGTGCGAGCGCGTTGCCTTTCTCCGACTTCGGGAAGAAGAAGGAGATGTTGGACATCGACGATGCGAAGTTGCCGCCGCCGAAGCCGCAGAGAAGCGCCAGGATCAGCAGCACCACGTAGGGCGTATCGGGATTCTGCACGGCATAGCCAATTCCGAGCGCCGGAATGATGAGCGACCAGGTGGCAAGCGTCGTCCACAGCCGGCCTCCAAAGATCGGCACCATGAACGAATAGAAGATACGCAAAGTAGCGCCCGAAAGCCCGGGAAGTGCCGCAAGCCAGAAGAGCTGATCGGTCGTGAAGGTAAAGCCGACCAGCGGCAGCTTGGCGACGACCACCGACCACACCTGCCAGATGGCAAACGACAGCAGGAGCGACGGAATCGAAAGCCACAGATTGCGCCGCGCGATGCGACGGCCCTTCTCGGCCCAGAACCCGGCATCCTCCGGTCGCCAGTCGGTAAGCACCGCCTCACTCGCGCGCACCGCACGCTTCGGCTTCGGCATCCCCTGCATCTCGGGGAACGGCGGCAACTCTCCGAGCGCCTTGCCGGCTGCGGAGCGTTCCATCAGACCGACGGACACGTACATCCAGATCAACGAACCGCTGACGATGAGGAAGAGCGCCATGAAGCAGCTCGTCCACAGGCCCGTGAGATCGAGAAGAAGCCCGAAGAAGATCGGCAGCACGAACCCGCCGAGACCGCCGATCATGCCGACCAAGCCACCGACCGCGCCGACGTGCTCGGGATAGTAGACGGGGATGTGTTTGTAGACCGCGGCCTTACCGAGAGCCATGAAGAAGCCGAGGACGAAGACCGTCACAGTGAAGGTGACGAGGCCCATCTCGATATGGAAGTTTACGGGTCCGTGCGTGCTATGCACGACATAGTCGGTCGGCGGATAGGACAGCAGGAACGTGGCGACCACGCTGACCAGAAAAGTCCAGTAGAGAATGCGACGTGCCCCGTACGTATCCGAAAGATGCCCGCCGTAAGCACGGAAGATGCTGGCCGGTACCGAGAAAAATGCCGCGATCATGCCGGCCGTTCTAATGTCGAGGCCGTAGACGTTGATGAGATATTTCGGCAGCCAGAGCGCCAGCGCGACAAAGGCGCCGAACACGAAGAAGTAATAGAGCGAGAAACGCCAGACCTGCACGTTTTTCAACGGTTCAAGTTCGAGCCAGGCGCTCTTCGGCCTCACGCCAGAGCGGCGACGCTCGACGGTGATCGGATCGTCTTCGGACGTGAACCAGAAAATAGCCGCCATGACCACAAGCGCGGCCGCCCAAACCTCGGCGACCATCTGCCAGCCGTAAGCGATGAGCACGAATGGCGCGAGAAACTTGGTGACTGCGGCGCCAACGTTGCCGGCGCCGAAGATGCCGAGCGCCATACCTTGCCGTTCGGCCGGAAAAAAGCGCGACACATAAGGAACGCCGACGGCGAACGCCCCACCTGCGATACCGACGCCGAGCCCGGCGAGAAGCATCTGCGGATAGGTGTGGGCGTAGGTGAGCAGGTAGGTCGCAACCGCAGCCGCAAGCATCGTTAGCGTGAAAACGACGCGGCCGCCGTAGCGATCAGCCCAGATACCGAGCGCGATACGCGACAATGAACCAGTGAGGATCGGCGTGCCGACCATGAGACCAAACTCGGTCTCATTCAGTCCCAGCTCCTTTCCGATCCGGATGCCGATGATCGCGAAGATGGTCCAGACTGCAAAACAAACGGTAAAAGCGATCGTACTGACGCTTAGGATCTGTACGGATTTTGGCTGAGCAGTTGACTGCATTCGGTGCCTCTTCGCGGATCGCGACTGGTTGAACCATATGCAGCTGTGTTCATATTTCCGATTTGGCGCTCTGACGGAAATCAATGGTATTCGCGTCAATTGTCACATGTATCGCATTCCGATTTACATCCGGACGCCACGCCGGAATTCTGCAAGGCGTAGAAATGACAGGAGAATCCTTTCCGGCTTGGGCGTGTGTTTCCAGGCGAAGCCGAGACGTTTTGTTGCAGAATGCAGCAATACAAAACGCTGCATCGGACTCATTCTGCTCACGACAAGAACGGCACCGAAGATCGCAAGACGAAAACCGCGTCGCGCGCGCCGTGTCCCGGCACGTCGCACTTGGAGCATGTCGCCCTCGGCGAAGCGATCGCAGGGTGCCAGTATCGATTCTAAGCCGCCTTGGCGGCGAACGCACACCCTCTCCCTGATCGATGCGGCCTTCCGGCCTCTCTCTGTAGCTAAAGTTTGCCAACTTGACTTTGGTCAAGTCGCCAGATGACAGAATCTGATGCTACCTTAACGTCGGTGTATAGGCCCAGATAAGGCCATTTCGCCAACTTGCGACGTGCGCGGAATGGCATCTTCAGCAACAGAGCAAATACGGTCCTCTTGTCCAAAGGCAAAGCCGAGACACAGGAAACGCCTGCCACGCTGCAGCGATCTCCAACGTCCAATATCGAACACTCCAATATCAAAGCAGTCTGGGGGACACTTCAATGGCGCGATTTTCTTTCGGGCGCATCATTCCGGCAGCCATCGCAGTCCTCGCCGCCGCAGGCCTTTCTACAGGCGCTCGCGCGGCCGATCTCGGCGGCAATTGCTGCGCCGACCTGGAGGAACGAATTGCCGAACTCGAAGCGACCACCGCGCGCAAGGGCACACGCAAGGTTTCGCTGACCATATCGGGCTATGTTGCCCAGGAGGTGACGTGGTGGGACGACGGCGGCGAAAGCAATGTCTACCTGCACGGTCTCGGCCCGACCCAGGCCTCGCACGTGAAATTCACGGGCGAAGCGAAGATCGCTCCCGGTTGGACGGCCGGCTACGCGATGCGCATCCAGAACCTTAGCGACAATCCCTTTGGCAGAAACGCATCGACCGGCGCGGCGATGAACCAGTTCAGCCCTGAGTACAATCAGGGGCTCAACGTCCAGATGTCGTATTGGTATGTGCAGAGCAAGGAACTCGGTAAAGTCAGCATCGGCAGGCAGGCGAATGCCGCAAAGAGCGCCGCGATGTTCACAGACCAATCCGGCACCCAAGTCTTCGACAACTATACGTTCCTGTCCGGATTTCCGCAGTTCATCGTCCGCAGCGGCGGCAACCTCGCTCCGGCGTCGCTGACGTGGGGGCAACTGGGATATTGCTATTCGCAAGGCTCGCCGCTCGGCGGCGACTGCGACGGCCTTGTGATGAATGCCGTCCGCTACGACAGTCCGGTCTTTGCGGGCTTCTCCGCATCCGCAAGCTGGGCGGAGGATGACGACTGGGAAATCGCCGCCCGCTACACCGGCCAGTGGGACGGATTCAAGATCTTGCTTGGCGTCGGCTACTCGGAAAATACGGCAGAAAACATCGCCGCTGCATTGCCCGCAGGCAGTAAAAAGGACTCGACCTTTTTCCAAGCCGGCGGTTACGTCGAACACATCGCGACCGGTCTTTTCGTTCATGGCGCCTACGGCCGCGAGGACAATAGCGACACTCTTCTGCCCGGCAACGTGACGCCTCCGAACAGCAATCATTGGTACGTCAAATCAGGCATCCGGAAGAAATGGACGCCACTGGGCGCGACCATCGTCTACGGCGATTTCGCGGAATACAGCGACCAGCTCGGACCCGGGGCTCTTGCGCTCGGCGCGACCTCGAGCACGCTGCATCGCTACGGCGGCGGCATCGCTCAGGAAATCGACGCTGCGGCAATGACCGTCTATCTGAAGTATCAGCATTACGAGGCGGACGTCGAAGGTCTTGCTCCGACAGTCGGCAAGCTAGATAGCGCCGACTTCGTTAGCACGGGCGCGCTGATCAACTTCTGACGGAGCGCGCTCGAACACCTCGTTTACATCCGAGCATGACCACTCGCCGCCGCAACCACTGGGGCTGCGAAGAACCTCGATCACGAAAGCTCCGCATAGCGTTCCGCGACCGCGCGCCGGGCAGCAATCCCGCGCGGGTCAACCGGGATGCGAGTCCCGGTTGAGAGCTTCACCGTCTCGCGCGGATCGCGCATGAGGAACCGCACCGGAACGCGCCGTTCGAGATACCAGTACCACCGGCGCCTGACCGAGATTGCAGGCTTCAGTTGTCTCTGCCGCATGCCTCTTCGAGTCCCGCAACCGGCGGATGCTCGAATGTCCGCACAATTGTCTGCGCGCCACCACGGGCTATCCGGTAGCCACCGTTACAAGCGGTATTTATGTTTTTATTTCTGAGGCTTCCGGATGATTTATTGGTGGAGAGGGCTGGATTCGAACCAGCGTAGGCGAAGCCAACGGATTTACAGTCCGTCCCCTTTAGCCACTCGGGCACCTCTCCATGACCGCAGGCGCGTACCCACAGTCAAAATGAAAGCGCCCCGCCAATCAAGGCAGGGCCTTCGCCCGGGTTATCTTCACGGGGGCCTTCCCTGTCAATCGGAAAAGCTGCAAAGTCCAACGGTTACGCTTTCACACACCGGACCCGAGCCCAAGGCGCGGGCGCAGATGGGAACCGGAGCCGCAGGCGCCGCCATGCCGGCCAAACCACACAATCGCGAGAAACACCCTGTCCAAGGACCAATATAAAAAGCCGTGGCGCGACAAAAATCGCTTTTCGGCATCAGCCGGCAATCGCCCGCATAGACCTCAACGCGCAAAAACGCCGCACAGCAACCCTGTGCGAGAGCCGTCAGGTGACAATGCGGAAGGTCCGCTCCTGCTCTTTGGGCTGCATGCTGTCGAGGCCGCTGTAAAGAACCCCGCGCGACGCATTCATCGCCTTTTGCTGACGGAAAACGCTGAGCGCCGGCTGACGGACGCCATCGGTCCGCTCACCGCCAAGATCGATCGCATGACCCCACGCGACCTCGATCGCCTCCTCGGTCCCGACACCGTCCATCAGGGCGTCGCACTCGAAACGGAACCGCTACCCGAACCAGACTGGGACGAACTGGCGCGCATTTCCGATGGCCGGCCGCTGATCGTGCTCGATCAAGTCACAGATCCGCACAACGTCGGCGCGATCCTCAGATCTTCCGCCGTGTTCGGCGCCAGCGGCCTCGTGATGACGCATCGCCATAGCCCGCCGCTCAACGGCGTGCTCGCTAAATCCGCCTCAGGCGCGCTTGAGTTCATCCCGGTCGCGTTGGTGGCAAATCTTGCGCGCGCGCTTGAAGAGCTGCGCGAGGCAGGTTTTGCGGTCGTCGGTCTGGATGGCGACGCGGATACAGCGATCGAGGACCTCGACTGGTCGCGACCAACGGCACTCGTCATGGGCTCCGAGGGCAAGGGCCTGAGGGAACTGACGCGCAAGAGATGCGATACGCTGGCGAGGATTTCAACGGACGGCCCGGTTGCGAGCCTCAACGTCTCGAACGCGGCCGCCATCGCCCTCTACGCCGCGATGCGTGCCCGGCGAAAATAAAAAGCCAGCGCGAAGTTCTCGCGCCGGCTCGATCGTCTCAGCGTGTTCGTTTCGAACCGCTTCAGTCGCAGATCAGCGGGCGCTCGCAGACATAGCGGCCGCCACGGCAAATCGTGTCACCGAATTCGTTTTCGAAGCAGCGGCGCGGTGTGCGGTGGCACCGTTCCTCTCCGCGGTAGCAGCGGTCGTCATAGCGCGAATAGTAGCGCGGTCCGCGAGCACTGTCGGCGATCGCGGCACCAACGCCGAGACCGATAATGCCCGCCGCTATGCCAACACCCACGTCACGCCCGCGAGCTTCAGCCTGCGGAGCTGCCGCCAGCGCCAAGCCGCCGGCAACCGCAAGCGCCATCAATCCGTGTACAAATCGTTTCATCATTGGCCCTCCTGGTGCCGCAACGGCCGTGCATCATCCACGATGCGCGGCGCATGCTCTATGCGGCTCGAATCTCTCAGTAGCAATAAGGCTCTAAGAAACATTGAAATACGGCGCGATCACGCGGAGCTTGCGGCCGCCCGATGGCATATTTCCGTACGGGAGATGAACGACTTACCAGTCACCCCGGCGGTGCCCGCCGTAGTGGCGACGATGCCATTCGACATGACGGTAACGGCGTTTCGTGGAGCCCCACGCCCCATAGTACGGCGGCAAGTGGCCCCGGAAGCGATTGACGCGGCGCGGTCCCCACTCGCCTGAGTTGTAGTAGGGATAATAACCACGCGGATCGTAATAATAGTGATAATAATCGTCGAGAGCGTCCGCACGGCCCGGATCAAACTGATGTTGCCGCAGGTCGGGACGGTGCAGGGCGTCGAAAGCTGACGCCGCTTGAGTGCCGACGAACAGCGCCGCGCCAACGACAGTTACAGCGACAGTTGCGGCGAGCAGGGATTTCGTGGGCATTGCAAACTCCCAAGTGGACACGGCCTAGCGGCGCCTAAACAGCCCCAGCGCGTCAGAATCGTTTGCCCAAGATTAACCCAAGATCGCCTTAACGCCATGACACATGGCGCTAAGGGACACGATTTCGCTCAGCCGTAGCATTCCTGCCCGCCTACGCGGCCTGCCGACCTTGTGACGTTTGACGCAAAGTCTCGGCGTTACGAGGATACAAAGTTGACTGCTTTGGTCGCCTTGCCGATAGGTCGGCATGCCAGCCACGGTTGACATCGAAACCTCAATGAGCGAGGTCTCGCCCGTCGCCTCGTATGTCCTTTGCGGGCGTTGTGCCGGCTTAGCACAGTGGTAGTGCACCTGATTTGTAATCAGGGGGTCGCAGGTTCAAATCCTGCAGCCGGCACCAATAAAAATCAGACCTATCATGAAATTTTGTAAGGCGCCCCGCTGGTACGTTTGTACCACGAAGCGCGCGATCCTCGGCAAGACCTCGACAGAGCGAAGTCTCGCGCTGACTCAAAGCCAACGACCGCTGACAGTTGGGACGTCAAATGAAGTCCGATGGTGCGATAGTCTCTTGCGCGGCCCGAGGTGTGGAAGGTTCGTTGGCATAAACCGCGCCGACCCCAATGATCAGAGGCGCCGAACGATCGAAGGCGGCAATGATTGTCTCGAGTTGCCCCAGTTCCCCACGAGCGATCTGCTGGCTATCCCGGCTCAGCGATGCGGCGATGCCGACCGGGGTGTTGCTCGGCGCTCCGTGCGCGATTAGTCTGGCGACGATTTCTCCGGCCAAAGGCGCACCCATGTAGAAAACCGTCGTAGCCGATGGGTCGGCGATCTGGCGCCAGTCAAGATCTTCCGGTAGGCCACCGTTCTTGGAGTGGCCAGTGACGAACCTCACCGACTTCGCATGATTGCGGTGCGTAAGAGAAATTCCGAAGGCGGCGGCCATCGCCGAGGCGGCCGTGATGCCGGGCACGATCGAAACTTCAATGCTCGCCGATTCGAGATAGGATATTTCCTCGCCGGCTCGACCGAAGATCGCCGGGTCTCCGGCCTTAAGCCGGACGACGTGCTTGCCGGCCTGCGCGTGACGCACCATCAAGTCATTGATGACGTCTTGTCGACAGCTCGGCCGGCCACCCCTTTTGCCGACGCAGATGAGTTCTGTTTCCGAACCTGCCAGTGCGAGAATGGCATCGGAGACAAGCGCGTCGAACAGGATGACATTCGCGCTGCTGATTGTGCGCAACGCCTTTATCGTCAGGAGTTCGGGATCGCCTGGACCCGCACCGACGAGCGTCACTCGCCCATGTCGTGGCCAACGTTGCGTGTCAACACGAAGTGGCGGCAAAGCCGCAATGAATAGACGATGCAGATCAGCGACGAACGTGACACCCGCTCTCAATACGTTTTCGACAATCTTGAGCTGAGCACGACCTGCACTCGAAGCGCCGCGTATCAACGAAGTTGCAAATATGTGCATTTGGCAATCCTCGACCCTGGCTGTCGTTGCTTCAATCTCGGCGAGGTTGATTTCAATGAATCACTCCGCTGCTTCGAATTTCTGCGCTTCGATGATGTTTCTGATCTCGGCCCGGCAAGAGCCACAATTCGTGCCGGCTTGAAGAGTTTCGCCGACTGCCGAAACCGTGCGGCAACCGCGCCGAGCGGCCTCGGCGATTTCGTTGGCGCCGACGCCGAAGCACGAGCAAACCGTCGCGCCCTTGTCGGCGCCGCCCGCGCCGGGGCGTCCGGCGATGACTGAGAACCGCGCGCGTGCATTGGGATGCGCGGCGGCAAGTTGCGCGACCGCCCAATCCCGCGACACGGCAACGGGCTCAGAGGCAAGAAAGAGCGCGCCCAAAAGATTTCCGCCATCGTAGCAGGCGAAACGGTAACGCGAGCTTTGGCGATCATGGAAAGAAATGGTCTCTGCATCAGGAGTGGCGCCAAACAAGGTATCCGCGAACGCTGTCCAATCCCCACGCTGAGCGGCAAAACCGAGTTCGACACGCCACCCCTCGCTGCATTTTGCGAGCGCCCAATATTCAGCGCCGATGTGCTCGGGCTTGCGAGCGAGAACCGCGAAGCCATACGCCGCCGCGATGAATCGTTCGACGCGAACGGCGATGTTCTTGGATGCGGGCTGACCGGAAACCGGATCCACGACGGACGGCGCCAACGTATCAACGCGTGCTTTGGAAGCGAATTGATCGGTCCAATGCATCGGAACGAAAATCGAGCCCGGTTGCTGGCGTGCCGAGATCAACGCCCGAACGAGAATGGCCGCGGAGCCTGTCGATACGCGAACGAGATCGGCATCCTTTATATTGGAGTGCGCGGCGTCCTCGGGATGGATCTCGACAAACGGCTCCGCATAGTGCTGCGAGAGACGCTGGCTTTTCCCCGTGCGCGTTAGCGTATGCCAGTGATCGCGGATGCGTCCGGTATTGAGGGTCATCGGGAAGGCCGAGGTCGTTCTCGGCGAGCCTTCGAAAGCAACGGCGATGAACCGCGCTTTGCGATCGGGCGTGAAATAATTGCCGTCGGCAAAAAGCCGCTGTCTTGAATTCGATGCGATAGGGCGCGGCCATTGAAACGGTTCGAGCCTGTCGAAATCCGAACCGCAGATGTTCGCGAATGCGCCGATATCGAAAGCGCGCGCACCATCATTCTCGAATGCGGACAGCGCCGCATGCTCCGCGAAAATTTCCGAGGGTGTCGCGTAGTCAAACGCCGCACCAAAGCCCATGCGCTTCGCGACTTGGCTCATAATCCACCAATCCGGACGCGCTTCGCCCGGCAGCGGCAGGAAGCACCGTTGCCTGGAAATCCGCCGCTCCGAGTTGGTGACGGTGCCGCTTTTCTCACCCCATCCAGCGGCCGGCAACTGAATGTGGGCATGCCGCATGGTGTCGTTATTTGCAATGACATCCGAGACAACGACGAACGGACAGTTGCGAATAGCCTTTTCGACGTCGCCGGCGTCAGGCATCGAGACGACGGGATTTGTCGCCATGATCCAAAGCGCTTTGATGCGGCCGTCCGCGACGGCGCGGAACATATCGACGGCCTTGAGACCGGCTTTTTCGGCAATTACCGGCGATTGCCAGAAGCGCTGAACGCGATCGCGATCTTCGGCCTTTTCGATCTCCATATGTGCCGCGAGCGTGTTCGCGAGTCCGCCAACCTCACGGCCGCCCATCGCATTCGGTTGTCCTGTCACAGAGAAGGGCATCGCGCCGGGTTTTCCGATGCGGCCCGTTGCGAGATGACAATTGATGATCGCGTTGACCTTATCCGTGCCGCACGAGGATTGGTTGACGCCCTGGCTGAAGACTGTGACGACTTTTTCGGTTCGAGCAAAGAGAGCAAAAAATTTTTGAAGCGTGGCTTGACCGAGGCCAGTCCGCTCGATGAGCGTCAACGCACCGAACGCGGCCGCCGATGTAAGCGCTTCTGCAAATCCCGATGTGTGGGTTGCGACGAAATCCCGGTCAACCGATCCTGTTTCACTCAAATATTTGAGCAAGCCGACTAAAAGTGCGATGTCGCCATCCGGCTTGATGGGCAGATGCATGTCGGCGATGTCGGCGGTCATCGTGCGGCGCGGATCGATCAGAACGATTTTTAGATCGGGTCGCTTCTCTTTGGCCGCGACGATGCGCTGATAGAGGACGGGATGACACCACGCGAGATTTGAGCCGACGAGCACGATGAGATCGGCGAGTTCGAGATCCTCGTAGCAACCGGGAACGATATCCGCACCGAACGCGCGTTTATGTCCCGCAACAGACGATGCCATGCACAGCCGCGAGTTGGTGTCGATATTCGCGGAACCGATGAAGCCCTTCATCAACTTGTTGGCGACGTAGTAGTCTTCCGTCAACAATTGACCGGAGACATAAAACGCGACTGAGTCCGGCCCATGCTCGGCGATCGTTTCTGAAAAGCGTGTTGCGACGAGATCAAGCGCCGCGTCCCAGCTCGTCTTTTGGCCACCGACTTGCGGATAAAGCAGCCGATCATCCAGATCGACCGTTTCGCCGAGTGCAGAGCCTTTTGAGCACAGCCGGCCGAAATTCGCCGGATGATCTGCGTCTCCCCGAACCGTCACCTTGCCATCGGGCAGCGCCTCCGCAACAATGCCGCAGCCGACACCGCAGTACGGACACGTCGTCTTGGTGGATTGCGACACGGTCATCGGGCTTTCCGCCTCATGCCGCACGATCGGCGTTGGCAGTCACCGCGATGAAGATCTTGTCGCCTTCGATCCTGATGGGGATCGTCCGAACTACGCCTTCATCCGCGCCGAGTGCTTTTCCCGTTTCGAGAGAGATAACCCAGTTGTGCAGTGGGCAGGTGACGGCGGCGCCGTGCACAATCCCTTGGCTCAAAGGACCGCCCTTGTGCGGGCAATGATCGTCGATCGCAAACACGCGATCCTCCGCTGTGCGGAATACCGCGATCTTTCCTTGTGGTGTCTCGACACACCGCGCGCCACGGCGAGGAATATCGGTGATGCTGCCAACTGCGACCCAGATCATGCTTGTCACTCCGCCGCCTGCGCCATGCCGACCGTCGCCATCGGCTTGAACTCATGCTTGTGAAGACCGGAAACGCGCTCCGACCAGGGATCAACCTGCGCGAATTTTTGCGAGTAGACGAAGCGCTCGAAGTAGCCCTTGCGCTTTTCGAGATCATCGAGCACCTGCCGGCGGATCTCGGCGATGGTGATACGCTTTGCCCATTTGTAGATGCGCTCGAGATAGCGCGCCTGCTCGCGATACATCTGGACGAGCGCGACGATGACTTCGAGAGCTTCGTCCTCGGCTTTAACGAGCCCCAGAATCTCGGTGCCCTTGATGTCGAGGCCCGCCGCTCCAGCGAAATGGATTTCGTAGCCGGAATCGACGCAGATGGCTCCGACGTCCTTGCACGTCGCTTCCGCGCAATTGCGCGGACAGCCCGACACCGCCATCTTGACCTTCGCGGGCGTCCAGGAACCCCACATGAACTTCTCGATGCGGATGCCAAGGCCGGTCGAATCCTGCGTACCGAACCGGCACCAGTCGGTTCCGACGCAGGTCTTCACGGTGCGCAGTCCCTTGGCATAGGCGTGACCTGAAACGAAACCGGCCTTACCGAGATCGGCCCAGACGGCGGGCAAGTCCTCCTTTTTCACGCCCAGCATATCGATGCGCTGGCCGCCGGTGACCTTGACCGCCGGGATGTCGAATTTGTCGACGACGTCGGCGATGGCACGCAGCTCATTCGCATTTGTCACCCCGCCCCACATGCGCGGCACGACCGAATACGTACCATTTTTTTGGATGTTGGCGTGCACACGCTCGTTGATGAAGCGTGACTGATAGTCGTCGGCATATTTTCCCGGCCAATGGCACACGAGATAGTAGTTGAGGGCAGGGCGGCACTTGGCGCAGCCGCACGACGTCGTCCATTCCAGTTCCTGCATGACGGCGTAGATGCTCTGGAGACCCTTGGCTGTGATCAGCCGACGTACCTCGTCGTGACCGAGCGTCGTGCATCCGCACATCGGCTGGACAGCCGCGGGATTATAGGAATCGCCCAGCGTCAAAGCCATCAGCTGCTCGACGAGGCCCGTACATGATCCGCATGACGCCGATGCTTTCGTGTGCGCGCGCACATCGTCGAGTGACGTCAAACCCTTTTTTTGAATTTCGCTGACGATCCTGCCCTTGCAAACGCCGTTGCAGCCGCAGATTTCTGCGTCATCGGGCAAGGCTGCAACGGCCGCCATAGGGTCCAGGGGGGCACCTCCCTGATAGGCTTGGCCGAAGATCAATGTCTCGCGCATCTCCGAGATATCGATCTGCTTCTTCTTCAGGTCGTTGAACCATGCGCCGTCGGCTGTCTCGCCATAAAGAACGGTGCCGATGATGCGGTTGTCTTTGAGGACGAGGCGCTTGTAGACGCCAGCCGACGCATCGCGCAGAACGATTTCGTGCCGATCCTCGCCGTCGGCAAAATCGCCGAGGGAAAAAAGTTCGATGCCGGTGACCTTCAATTTTGTTGGCGTATCACTGTGCACGAAAGCCGCCGCACTCGCTTCGTCGGCCAGGTGTGCGGCGGCGACGCGGGCCATCTCATAAAGTGGCGCAACGAGGCCATAGACGTGGCCGCCGACTTCCGCGCATTCGCCGAGCGCGAAAATGTTGCGATCCGAGGTTCGCATTCCGGCATCAACGACAATGCCGCGATTGCTGGCGAGCCCCGCATTTTTCGCAATACCCGCGTTCGGTTTGATGCCGGCCGCCATGACCACAAGCGTTGCCGGAATGATGCGGCCGTCCGCTAGTTCGACACCCTCGACCTTCTTGTCGCCGAGGATTGCCTTCGTATTGGCCTTGCAGAAGACCTTGATGCCGCGATCCTCGATGGCTCTTTCGAGAAGGTAACCGGCCGCGGGGTCCAGCTGCCGCTCCATCAGCGTCGGCATGAGATGCAGAACGGTGACGTCCATGCCCTGCGCTTCGAGACCTGCGGCGGCCTCTAGTCCAAGAAGACCGCCGCCAATGACGACGGCTTTTGCGCGCGACTGAGCAGCAAGCAGCATGGCGTTGACGTCATCGAGATCGCGATAGCTCAGCACGCCCGGCAGATCGTTGCCCGGCACGGGCAAGATGAATGGCACCGATCCGGTCGCGATGACGAGCTTGTCGTAGGGTTCGACGACGCCGTGGTCGGACGTGACGGTCCGGGACGCGCGATCGATGGCAACGATCTTGTGACCCTTGTAGAGCGTGATGCCGTTCTTGATGTACCACCCGTCGCCGTGGATGATGATCTGCTCGTAGCTTTTCTCGCCAGAAAGAACCGGCGACAGCATAATGCGATCGTAATTGACGCGGTGTTCGGCGTTGAAGATGGTCACGCTATAGCGACCCGGTGCGCTCTCGAGCAGATGCTCGAGCATACGACCCGGCGCCATTCCATTGCCGACGACCACAAGTTTTTCCATCATGCTTCCGTCGTGTCCTGTGCTCATGCCCGGCCTCCTATCGGCGTCATTTGAGCTTCGGAGACGGAGCGCTTTGCGGTCGCGGCGCTCCTGCTCCGCTCGATTCCGCGGATGGAGATGTGCATCCACACCAGCAGCATCATGACAATGACGAAGAGCAGCATGAAGCAGCTCGTCCAAAGTCCGGTCAGCTGGTTGAGGAAGCCGAAGGTAATTGGCAAAACGAAGCCGCCCAAGCCGCCGATCATGCCAACGAGGCCACCGACCGAACCGACGTTCTCAGGGTAATACATCGCGATGTGCTTGAAGACGGCGGCTTTGCCGATACTCATGAAAAAGCCGAGAACGAAGGCAATTCCAATGAAGACCAACGGGCTGATTTCAAAGTGCGCTGAAATCAGGCCATGCGTTCCGTGCAGCACGTAGTCCGTCGGCGGTAGCGACAAGGCCAGCGTCGCGATCGCGGACACGCCGAAGCACCAGTACATGACAGTGCGGGCGCCGACGCGGTCCGATAAGACGCCGCCATACGCGCGGAAAATGCTCGCCGGAATGGAATACGCCGCGGCGACCATGCCGGCGGTTTCGATGTCGAAGCCGTAGACTCCGATCAGGTACCTCGGCAGCCACAGCGCAAGCGCGACGAAGGCACCGAACGCAAAAAAATAGTAGAGCGCAAATCGCCAGACCCGGATGTCCTTTAATGGTGCGAGTTCCAGCGCGTAGGGTTTGGGTGCGGCTCCGATGCGGCGGCGCTCGACAAGGACCGGATCGTCATTCGTCGTGAACCAGAATACGACGGCCGTGACCGCCAACACAGCTGCCCAAATCAGGGCGACCGACTGCCAGCCCCAGGCAACGAGCGCGAAGGGCGCGAGGAATTTCGTGACGGCCGCGCCGACGTTGCCGGCGCCGAAAATGCCGAGCGCAGTTCCTTGCTGTCCCGCTTCGAAGAAGCGCGACACGTAGGCAACGCCGACGGCGAAGGAGCCTCCAGCGAGGCCGACACCAAGTGCCGCTAACAACATTTGCGGATAGGTTTGTACGAAGGACAGCAGCACCGTTGCCACGCTGGCGGCCAGCATGTTCAGCGTAAAAACGACACGCCCGCCATAGCGATCCGTCCAGATTCCGAGGAAAATTCGGGCCAAGGAGCCTGTCAGGATGGGCGTGCCCACGAGCAAGCCGAACTCCGCCTCGCTCAGTCCGAGTTGATCCTTGATACGGATTCCGATGATGGAAAAGATCGTCCAGACCGCGAAGCAGGCTGTGAACGCGATGGTTGAGACCCAAAGGGCGCGCCCCGAGGCGTTGGACAACGTGAGAATAGATTGTTCCTCTGTGCGCATCGAATGCTCCTCGTCGCAGTGCGCGAAACAAAAAAGCTGCCGGCCAAGCACTCACACCCTTTACGGGGTTTGAAAGCTTGATCGGCAGCTTTGCCTAGTGAGCGCCCGTCATTGGACGCGAGTGAATCTAAGAGCGCAAATCGCGCCTCTTAGAGAGTTGAACATTACCCATCCAACTCAACTCGTTTGCACAGGGTGCGGGAGCGGAAATGACTTCGCAAGTCCAAACATTCGGCAATTTTGTTCGTCGTCGGCGTAAAATTTGTGCACTGCAGAGTGTCGAACGTCACAAGCGATTAACGCTTCTGGCTTTCGATGTAGGAGTCGAGCTTGCTTGGATCAAACAGACCGCCGTCGAAGAAGCCGTCGGGACCAAGCATGAGGCTTGCACCCGCTGAGCCGACGGGCGTGGCGATAGTGAGTGCGCCCTCGACCTTTGCGTTCGCGACCGGAAGCGCGATACCCAATGACTTCAATGCCGCACGATAAATGTCCGGCCGATAGCATTCATGCGCGATGCCCGCATTTTCTTCGCTGTGCGGTACTTGCCCCCAGCGGACCATTTGCGAATAGAACCAGAGTGCGTGACTTTTCCAAGGAAACGTCGCTGCTTTTGCAAACGGCATGAAGAAATCCGCGACAGTGACGGTGCTCGCCTCGTCAACTGGCAAACGCCCGTGTAGCGCCGGGAGCATCCACGCGGCTGGCTGTGCCACGTATGATTTCTCCGACAAGATCCGCGCGAGTTCATCTCTGTTCCCCGCCGCTCCGCACCATTCGGCCGATTTGCATAGGGCGCGGAGCAGCGCAAAGAGCGGATCTTGATTTTCTTGCGCCCACTGCGCACTGACGCCGAGGACTTTCTCTGGACTCGATCGCCATATCGCGGCCTTGACGGTCAGGATGTGTCCGTATCCCTGGAGCGCGGCGGCAGTATTCCAAGGCTCGCCGACGCAATAGCCATCGATGGTGCCGTTCGCCAATGCGGCCACCATTAAAGGCGGCGGGACAATGACGATTTCAATGTCTCGCGATGGATCGATGCCGCACGCCGCCATCCAATAGCGAAGCTCATAGTTGTGCCCGGAGTGTGGATGGACGACTGCGAAACGCAGCAGCGGCCGCGACTTCGACGCACGAGTCGCCACGACGGCCTTCAACGCGCTCCCGGACGCGACGGGATTGAAATTGGCTTCCCCTCCGTTCGCAGCGATCTCGTTCCACAGCGCATTGGATACCGTCACCGCGTTGCCGCCTAGACCGAGCGCCATCGGTACGATGGTCGGGACTGCAAGCGGTGTCAGTCCGAGATTGCAGGCGATCGGCATCGGCGCCAGAACATGCGCTACCTGGAAATGGCCAACAGCCAATCGGTCGCGAATGTTTGCCCACGACGTTTCGCGAACCAATGTGAGGTCTATGCCTTCGCCCTCGGCGAAACCCATTTCTTTCGCGATTACGAGAATTGCGCTGTCGAGGAGCGGCATGAAGCCCGCAGTTATCTGCTGCCTGCTCGCCATCGTCACGACTCCTTGTCCGGCGGGGCGAGAAGCCCGGCGGCCAGTATGAGGCTTTCAGCTATCTCGGAAATTTTGCGGTTCTGGTTCATCGCGGTCTTGCGCAACAGCGCGTAAGCCTGCGGCTCCGAAAGGCCGCGAGTCGACATGAGAATGCCTTTGGCGCGATCGAGGAGTTTGCGGTTCTCCAGCTCCGAGCGCGCTTCTTCGAGTTCTCGTGCCATGCGTGAAAAAGCATTGAAGCGGGTGATCGCCATATCGAGGATTGGCTTCACGCGCTCTTGCTTGAGGCCATCGACGATGTACGCCGATACACCCGCATCGACGGCCGCCTCGATCGAAGCCTTATCCGAACGATCGACAAACATCGCGATCGGACGCTTCACGGCGCGGGAGAGCTGGAACATATTTTCGAGCATATCGCGATTGGGATTCTCGAGATCGATGACAATGACGTCGGGCTCGATCTCCGCGATACGGTGCGCAATTCCCACGACATCGTGGACGACCGTCAGGTTGTCATAGCCAGCCTCGCGCAGCCCGGCTTCGATGACCGAGCCGCGAAGGCGATTCTCATCAATAACCAGTATAGAAAGGGGGTTCGGACCCGCCGGCATGTTCGTATCCATCAGCGCGACTGTCTCGCGTACATGATCCGTGGGTGGGGTCAACTACCCAAATTGCGCGTAAAGCCATGTGCAAGGATCGACGGCCGCTGTCGGAGCTTTAGTAGACGCATTGAAAAGACCAAGCAGGAGACTGCATCCTGACTTCCCTTTCGCAAAGCCTATCCCTTCATCAGAATCGGAGATCTGATTTCTGGAACTCTTAGATTGTTGAGTATTGAACGAGCCAGATGCCGTTGTAGACAACATGAAGCACGATGGCGGGCCAGATGGAATAAGTATTCCGAAACAGAGCGCCCGCTAAGATGCCGACCATAAATGCGTCCAGCAGGATCACGCTCGGCCCGTGGACGATGCCGAAGATCGCGGCGCTTCCGACCACTCCCGCCCACATCCCGTATCGGTTCAGGGCGTTGGCAACGATGCCACGGAACACAATCTCCTCGCCGAACGGCGTGACGAGCGCACCCGCCACGAGCAGAGCGACCAGAGACCACGTACCGGCCTTGGCAGCTGCCTGAAAGTCACCTTGGGTGTTCGGCTCTGTGATGAACAGAAAGTAAGTTCCCTCGATCAAGATGCTCAGGCCGAATGCCACGACGCCCAAAGCCGCGCCGGCTAGAAGCCACTTCCGGCTCGTCACTCGGAAGCCGAACGTGCGGAGGTCGCGAATGCGGATGACGAAAGCAGCCAGAAAGGCCAGCACGCCTGCGACACCGTTGGCCGCCATTCCGACGATGCCTCGTAAAGCCGCCTGCTCGTCGGGAGTCTGGAGGATCCAGAAGGCGAGCAAGCCGATGAGAATCAAGTAGGTGAGTAGAGCGATTACGATCTCCGGCCATCCCGGTCGTATTTCGCGTGCTGTCGTTGAGCACGCCGTCCTTCCGTTTGAAACCTGACCGGACATCGCGCGCTCCATTCTACTCTGCGCTCAACTCTCAAATGATCCGGTAAGCCATCTCGCCGAAATAACAGGAACAGCTCTGGCGAAAGCAATGGCTCCTGGCAGGTTGCCGGGAGAGACCGGATAGATCGTTAGGCCAGCGGCGTTCTCAAACTATGCGATAGACCATTGGTGTTGGAATCGCGACGCCGACCGACCAGTTTTGCGCCCGGCGAATATTCGCTTACTGAAAAAAAACAACGTCAACAAACCATCAAGACGACGATGGCGCGCCGTATCCAATCTTAAGAGCAGTGAAACGGCCTAAGAGGGATGCGGCCATCTCTTTTCCAGGGGGTCGAACCCTGCTTGCGTTCGTGTTGCTGGTACTCGGGCCACAAAACGCTGGCACCCGCGAAAGCCAAAGCACCTCCCGCATGATCACCGCGTATGCAGGCGATGATATCAAAATCCTCGCCTGCATACGCGGTGTTAGGCGTTGATCAAGAGTCTTCCCACGCAACCTTCTTGGCGGCATTGCCAGAGAAGGCGCTTGCGATCTTTCGGCCAAGGGCGCGCACCGGAGAAGCAGCAAGCTTTTCCGAGCCGGTTGCCGAGCGCACCGGAGGCGATGCCTGACGCGCTCCACCAGAAAGCTTGAACATGGTCAGAAGCTCATTGAGCGAGGTGGCCTCACGCGACAGACTGTGCGTGGCAGCAGTGGTTTCCTCGACCATGGCCGCGTTCCTCTGCGTATCCTGATCCATCTGATTCATTGCAATGTTGACCTGCTGGAGTCCAGCCGACTGTTCCTGCGCCGCTTCCACAATCGCGGCGACATGGCGGTTGATCTCTTGCACTTCGGCAACGATGATTTCCAGAGCGCGGCCCGTGTCACCGACAAGCTGGACACCTTCGCGAACTTGCTCGCTGGACGTGCCAATGAGCACCTTGATCTCTCTCGCGGAATTGGCGGACCGCTGTGCAAGCTCGCGTACTTCCTGCGCCACGACGGCGAAGCCTCTGCCTGCTTCACCCGCGCGAGCCGCCTCCACGCCCGCGTTCAGCGCAAGCAAGTTCGTCTGGAAGGCGATCTCATCAATCACGCCGATGATATTGGTGATCTCCGAGGACGACCTCTCGATGGCTTCCATCGCCGAGACGGCACGGCGGACCACTATGCCGGACTGTTCCGCACCCGCCTTCGCACGGCTGACGAGCTCGCCCGCTTCCTGTGCCCGCTCGGTGGAATTCTTGACGGTTATGGTGATCTCTTCCAGCGCGGCAGCGGTTTCCTCGAGGGCTGCGGCCTGCTGTTCGGTGCGCTTGGCCAGATCGTCGGCGGCAGAGCGGATTTCGTCGGAATTGGATTCGATGCCTCGGGCGTTCTCGGCCACTTGCGTCAAAGCCGTTTCCAGCTTCTGGGCCGAATTATTGAAGTCGTGGCGCACCTTATCCAGAGCAGCCGTGAACGGGGCATCGATCCGGTAAGACATGTCGCCATTGGAAAGTTGAGACAGACCGGCGGCAAGGCTATCGACGGCAAACTTCACGTTCCCCGCGTCTCTGGCTTCCAGCTCCTGACGGGCAAGGCGTTCCTTCTCCACCTTCGCCGCGTCTCTTGCTTCTTGCTCCTGACGGGCGATGCGATCCCTTTCGGAAAGGCTGCGATGGGCTTCGGCTTCTTTTTCGAGCCGGGCCTTTTCCCGGTTGTTGTCGAGTAGCACTTCGAGCGAGCGGGCGAGATCGCCGATCTCGTCCTTGACTTTGCTATCCTTCAATTCGAGCTGCAGGTTGCCTTCGGCGATCTGCGCCGTCTCCCCGATGATGTTGGAGATGCGGCCGATGAAGCGGCGAGCAATGAACCAACCTGCCAGGGCAAGAAGCGCGGCGGCCGTCGCGACAATCAGGGCCGCGTCCCGGATCATTGTGTTCAGCTGCGCAAAGACGGTACTCTTCGGAACAGCGACGATCGCATACCATGTGTTTTCTGGAGTGAGCTTGATGGGCGATGCGACGGCAAGGTATGCCGTACCATCCTCTGCCGCGATCTGCTGTTCGATGCCCGGATTGGCGACGAGTTTATCCCATCCGGCCGTCTGCACGCCGCCTTCCGCGAGGCTCTTGCCGATTAAGGCCTCGTTGGGATGGCCGACGATCTTGCCTCCGCTACTCACTAGGCTGACATAGCCCGTCCTCATGGGGTGAATGGCCGAGAGCGCCTTGCTGGTTTCGGCGAGCGAAAGATCAATCCCGGCAACGCCGAGCGCCTTGCCGTTCACGACAACCGGCTTGGAAATCGAAGTAAGCAGAACCTCTTTACCGTCAATCGCGTAAGCATAGGGTTCGATAACGACGGTCTTTTGCCGGGTGAAGGGCAGCTGATAGTAATCGCCGGCGCCTGGCACCGCATAATCGACGAGCGCCGTGTTGGATATTTCCCCATTCGTCCCCCGGACGAAATAAGGAACGTAACGACCCGTTGCATCATGGCCGTGTGCTTTGACAAAGTCGGCGTCCTTGCCATCGAAGACGTTCGGCTCCCAGCCCGTCCAGATGCCGAGAATATCCGGGTTGCTTTCCAGCAAGTGACGCAAGATCCCGTCGGCCCTGGCGCGGTTGGCTTCGCCGCTATCTTTCATGACCTCCAGAACCGACCCAAGCGCGTCGGCAATGCGAGCGCTACGATCGATCCGCTTCTCGCTTGTCAGAGCTTCCGCCTTTGCGATCTCCCGCATGCGGTCAAGGCTGGTGCTCCGGACGTCCTGGTAGGAGCGATAGAACAGCACGGCCGAAGCCGTGATAGTCGCGATCAGGCCGCATGCTGCGACCGCGAAGATATTACGACCTGTGGCCGAATTCAGCAGCATTTTCATGTTCCTAACGTTCGCCGTCGGATGCTTGGCATCTTTCGCGATGTTTCCTTGAAGCCAAAAAACTTTCCCGGCAGGCTATGCCGTTATCCTTAATGAATTGCTTTCTATGCTGATCGTATGAAGCCGATTAGGGCGACGAGGGAGCCAGCAAGAACAGGACGGGTCGCCCTGGTGATGGCGGCGGCGCAATCGGACCGCGGGATGCGCGTCACGCTACTCCGATCACCCACGCGCCGAATGCTTCGGCGCGCCATCGAGATTCCGTTGCCGACGAAGCGACGCCTTGTGCTGAACGAGGGGGCTCGTGGATGTGCTCACGGAAATGAATGTGTTTGCGTGGCCGGCCCTGACCTGCGCGTCACGCGTGCCGAGTCGGACACGCCTCTACTCGGGCATCCGTAGAGACCTTGTAGACTCCCTGTGACGCAGTTGTTCGCAATCTCGGGAGCATCTCGACAAGCGTTGTCGCCTAGATCGGATGCCAAGCAAGCATCAGGGCGAAAAAAATCGCCCTTGAATGCCGCTGCTCGGAGCTTCGCGCAGATAGCGCTCGACCATTGGCAGATGCGGCTCTATCGCGGCACGCCCCGCCGCGATCATCTCATCGGCGCGGTGGAAATCGAGAACGCCGATATGCCCGAGATCGGGCGAGATCAAAAGATCCGGCGGATCGCCCATCAAGCGCGCGCGAGCGATACGGTCGTGAAAGATGCTGAAGGAATTCAGGATCACCGACGTAATGCCAGGAGCAGCCTCTTTCTGATGACCGAAAAGCTGGCGGTGCAGAAGCTGCAGCGCGCCACGTCCGTTCCAGCGCGTGATGGGCGCGACCTCCTCCACTACCGGCGCGATCTCGTCCTCCTCGACGTCATCATCGACAAGTATGCCGCCACGGCCGAATTCGCTCGTCAGATTGATGGCGATGACAGTTCTGGCGCCCAGAGCACGGCAAACGGAAACCGGGATCGGATTGACGAGGCAGCCGTCGATCAGCCAGCGGCCGTTCAACTTGACGGGCCTGACAATGCCTGGAATCGCTGATGAGGCACGCACCACATCATTGACGTGCCCGCGCCGCAGCCAGATTTCATGTCCGCTGGAAAGATCCGTCGCGATCGCGGCGAACTTGGTTGGCAACGTTTCGACGCGCAAACCCTTGAGGTGTTCGTCGAAACGGGAAAACAGGCGCTCTCCCGCGATCAATCCGGAACCTGATACGCTCAGATCGAGATATCCAAAAACGCGGCGGCGCGTCAGGCTTCGCGCGAAATCCTCGAGCTGATCGAGCCGTCCTCCGGCGAAGTGCCCTCCGACGATCGCGCCAATCGACGTTCCAACAACAATGTCGGGCTTCAGTCCGGCTTCGGCCAGGGCTCGGAGGGCACCGATGTGTGCCCAACCGCGAGCGGCGCCGCCGCCAAGGGCAATTGCCAATTTTTCTTTTGCCATGAGCGCTTTTATCGAAACGTTGGTCGTGGCCGAGTCAAGCCAGCATAACACAACGCACGGGCAAAGAATTTGGTTCTCTTGTCCGACAGGTTAATCGGACCGAAAATCGCGAACGCCGCAAGAGAATAAATAACATTTCCGCCAGGCTTTAAACGCGGATGAAATGACGACGCTGCGGGATGCTAACGTGCCAACGGCTTTCTATCGGCATCCAAGAGGCCCTTCGCCGCCAGCGACGAGAGATAAGCAGAAAGCGCAAGCACGACATCGTATGGGCCGGGGCGTTCTTTCTGAAGCAGCACATCGACAGCCATGGCTTCAGCCAGCAGGGCATCGATCTCTTGCGCCGATAGTTCGACCGCGGCTCCGGAATTTGTGATGTCAGCTTTCCGCGCGCTCAGCATGAATCAAACCTTCAACCAACAAACCTTCAACTCTCAGTGAGACCGGACAGGGTATGCGGATCAATCAATTCTCAAAATCCTGTTAGGCGGCAATAGAACACAGTCACTCCGCCGCTCCTGCGAGCAACGAGAAAATTAGCCGACCGTGACGACCGGAAAAATTTCAAATCTCCGACTACTCAACGACAATAATTCCGTTTACGCAAGACGTATACTGACAGTTTTGGCGTTCGATGAAGCATGCCTTTATTCAGCGGTGGCGTCGAAGCTATCTTGCTGTCTCTCCAAGTCCTTACACGTCATGCCGCCATTGCAGGCAACGCCATCCCAGGAACTCAAAATCGTTGCCCGAGTTTACTTTGCGGGGGCATCACATAATGGAGATGCCTATGGACTCTCGTATCTATTCCGTCGCCGTAGCATTCGCGATTGTGACAACGTCTGCAGCGGCCCAAACAGTCACTAACCCAAACACAACTGTATCGCCCGGCGCAGCAAATCCGACCGATAGTACCGCTCCCTCGCCGTCGACGAGCACGACCGGCCAAAACGCCACGGGTTCTTCCGAAACTCCTGCCAACATCTCGCCGTCGCCCGTCGAGCAGAACAGGCTTGATCCGTCCGCACCAAGCGCGCAGCGTTTGATAATTGATCCCGGAACAGCAGCTGGCAGCTCGACCACGAACCCCGCCGATAATTCCTCCAATCCGGGTGCTCCGGGAAGGAGTTATAATGCTATTCAAGAGCGCGGGTCCTCGAATAACGGCACAAGCACAGGAACATCCGGCCTTGGCGTGACACCTGCGCCCTCGCCTCTATCCCCAAGCATGTATCCTCAGCCGCTGACAACACCTCCGACGCCGAACCCGGCAAGCAATTATCCCGCTCCGCTGACGAACCCCGTCTTCGCGCAACCGACGACGACTCCTGGCGCAGGCATGGGAACACACACCACTGCGTCGGGCATCGGAGCGGGGAGCAGCCTGCAAGATCATGCACTTTCGCACGCGACAATGCCCAGCAGTCACATGGGTGGCGGTCACATGGGCGGCGGAGGTCATCGATAGCTTTTGGGTACAATAAACGACCCCGAGCTGGGCAGACGTCGCTACCGCCGTTTCTGCGGCGGCAGATCGGTGCAAACGCCCTCGAAAACCTCAGCAGCCATGCCGACGCTTTCCGAAAGCGTCGGATGCGGATGGATCGTCTTGCCGATATCGATCGCATCAGCACCCATCTCGATCGCAAGACAGATTTCAGAGATCAGATTGCCTGCGTCGATACCGACGATGCCGCCTCCGATGATGCGCTGCGTTTCGGCATCGAACAGAAGTTTCGTGAAGCCCTCATCGCGTCCATTGGCGATCGCGCGCCCGGATGCCGCCCAGGGGAACACGGCTTTGCGAAAGGCGATGCCCTGCCGCTGCGCCTCGGTTTCCGTCACGCCAGCCCATGCAATTTCGGGATCGGCGTAGGCGACGGAGGGAATCTGGCGCGCATCGAAAAAGCTCATTTTTCCGGCGGCGTTCTCGGCTGCGACGTGCCCTTCATGCACAGCCTTGTGCGCAAGCATCGGCTCGCCCGCGATATCACCGATCGCAAAGATGTGATTGACGTTCGTGCGCATCTGCTTATCGACGGCAATGAAGCCTCGCTCCGTCACCGTAACGCCCGCGTTCTGAGCGGCAATCGCATTGCCGTTCGGCTTGCGCCCAACGGCGACAAGAACAAGATCATAGACGACTGCTTTTTCCGGGGCATTCGATCCTTCGAAACGGACATGAATGCCATCGGGCTCGGCATTGGCCGAAACGACCTTCGTTTGCATCATGACATGATCGAAGCGGCGCGCATTTATCTTCTGCCATACCGCAACGAGATCGCGGTCGGCGCCGAGCATCAGCCCATCGAGAGCCTCGACGATGTCGATGCGCGCGCCGAGCGTCGAATAGACCGTCGCCATTTCAAGCCCGATGATGCCGCCGCCGATCACAAGCATCGTCTTCGGGATCTGCCGCAATTCCAGCGCGCCGGTCGAGTCAACGATGCGCGGATCAGACGGCAGAAACGGCAATGTCATCGCTTCCGAACCTGCCGCGATGATCGCCTTGTCAAATCGCACGATCGTTTCGCGGTTATCTTCGGACGTGACGATGAGGTGATGCGGATCGGAAAAGGTCCCCGTTCCTTGCAGCGTGATGACTTTCCGGGCTTTCGCCATCGCCGCGAGACCGTTCGTCAGCTTCTTGACGACGGAATCCTTGTGCGCGGCGAGCTTTTTGAGATCGATCTCGGGATTTGCAAAAGCCACGCCGTGCTCTGCCAAGCCGCGCGCCGCATCGATGATGAATGCCGTGTGCAGCAATGCCTTCGAAGGAATGCAGCCGACATTCAGACAAACGCCGCCGAGCACCGGCCAGCGGTCGACAAGGATCGTTCGTGCGCCGAGGTCCGCAGCCCGGAAGGCCGCTGAGTAACCTCCAGGCCCCGCGCCGATAACGACGACATCGCAGATGTGATCCGGCTCCCTCGTGTTCTCCGCGCTCATTGCGTCGCCGTTCCTTTACAAAACCAGTTGCCGCACATCGGCGAGCGCGCCGCAAATCTTGCGCAGGAAGCGCGCGGCCAAAGCGCCGTCGACGGCACGATGATCGTAAGACAGGCACAGGGGCAGCATCAGACGCGGCTGAAATGCGGCACCGTCCCAGACCGGCTGCATCTTCGCACGCACGATGCCGAGGATCGCGACCTCGGGCGCATTGACGATCGGCGTGAAAGTCGTGCCGCCAATCCCGCCGAGGCTGGAAATCGAGAACGTGCCGCCGGTGATGTCCGTGGGCATGATCTTGCCGTCGCGCATGCGCGCCGAAACGGCCCCCAGTTCCTGGCTGAGTTCGAGAACGCCCTTGCGATCGACATCACGAATGACCGGAACGACAAGACCGTCCGGCGTGTCGACGGCAACGCCGATGTTGTAGTAGCGCTTGAGGATCAACGCGTCCTTGGATGGCGACAGCGAGGAATTGACGTCAGGATAGTCCTTCAACGCGGAAACGGCCGCCTTCAGCAGAAACGCAACCAAGGTGACGCGATAGCCCTTCTCCTTGGCCGCTGCGTCAAGCTCATTGCGATACTCTTCGAGATCCGTGATGTCGGCCTCGTCGGCATTCGTGACATGCGGCACATTCAGCCAGGCGCGATGCAGATGGGGACCCGCCAGCCGCTTCAATCGCGACATCGGCTTCGTTTCGACCGCCCCGTATTTGGCAAAGTCCTGCGCGGGAATCTCAGGGATGCCTAGCCCTCCCCCGCCTTCGCTCCGCGCGATGTACTGCTTCACGTCGTCCTTGGTGATGCGACCCTTTTCGCCGGTACCCGTAATTTTTGTCAGATCGACATCAAGCTCTCGCGCCGTCCGGCGTACGGAAGGACTCGCGTGCACGGAGCCAAAGTCCTTGGGGGCGGACAAACCGTCATTTTTCGATTCCGGCTTCGCGGGTTGATGCGCCGGCGCCGCCGTGGTCACGGTTGCAACGTTTGTAGGCGGCTCTGCTGACGCTTCCCCCGAATCTTCGGCCCTCTCGCTATCGCCTTTCGACTGTGACTTGCCCGTGTTCGCCGATGAAACATCGAGGCGAATGATTGCGCTGCCTTCGCTGACCTTGTCGCCGACACCGACAAGAACTTCGGCAACCTTGCCCTGCTCGGGCGAGGGAATATCCATCGCCGCCTTATCGCTTTCGAGCGTGATGAGCGGATCGTCGACTTTGACCTCGTCGCCCACCTTCACCTGAATTTCGACGACCGGCACCTTGTCGAAATCACCGATGTTGGGAACCTTGACGTCTATGAACGGCATTTCATTCGGCCTGTCGATCAGCTGCGGGCGGGATTGGGCTTGTCGGGATTGATGTCATATCGGCGGATCGCTTCCGCGACCTTGATCGAAGGAATTTTGTTTTCCTCCGCCAACGCCTTCAGCGCCGCGACCACAATGAAATGCCGGTCGACTTCGAAGAACGCGCGCAGCGTTCGACGATAGTCGGAGCGGCCGAAACCGTCCGTGCCGAGCACGCGATAACGGTTCGGCACGGACGCGCGGACCTGATTGGCGTAAAGTTTCATGTAATCGGTCGAGGCAATCACCGGCCCGTCGCCGCGCCCGGAGATTTTCTGCGTCACGTATGGAACGCGCGGCGTCTCTTCCGGATGCAGGAGATTCCAGCGTTCGGCATCGTAGGCTTCGCGCGCAAGCTCCGTGAAGCTTGTGACGCTCCAGACATCGGCGTCGACATCCCAGTCGTCGCGCAGCAGATCGGCGGCGGCGATCCCCTCGCGCAGGATCGCGCCAGAGCCCATCAACTGCACCTTGTGACGGGCTGAATTGTCCGGCGCGGCCCTGAACAGATATAGGCCCTTGATGATGTCGTCCTCGATGCCGGCGGGCATCGCGGGATGCTCGTAATTCTCATTCAGCAGCGTCAGATAGAAGAACACGTCTTCCTGATCCGCCAGCATGCGTTGCAGGCCGTTCTGGATGATCACCGCGACTTCATATCCGAACGTTGGATCGTAGGAGATGCAGTCGGGAACGGTCGCCGATAGGATATGGCTATGGCCATCCTCGTGCTGCAGCCCCTCGCCGTTGAGCGTCGTGCGGCCCGACGTCCCGCCGAGCAGAAAACCACGGCAGCGCTCGTCGCCCGCCGCCCACGCGAGATCGCCGATGCGCTGGAAGCCGAACATCGAGTAGAAAATATAGAACGGCACCATCGGCACGTTCGACGTCGAATAGCTCGTGGCCGCCGCGATCCAAGACGCCATCGCGCCCGCCTCGTTGATGCCCTCCTGCAGCATCTGTCCGGTCTTGTCTTCCTTATAGAACATCAGCTGGTCGGCATCCTGCGGACGGTAAAGCTGTCCCACCTGACTGAAGATGCCGAATTGCCGGAACATGCCCTCCATGCCGAACGTCCGGCTTTCATCGGGTACGATCGGCACGATGCGGCGACCGAGTTCCTTGTCGCGCATCAGCGTCGTCAGAATACGCACGAACGCCATCGTCGTCGAAATCTCGCGCCCCTCCGAGCCTTTGAGTTGGGACTCAAAAGTTGAGAGTGGCGGAACGATAAGAGATTGCGACGTCCGCCTGCGGGTCGGCAAATAGCCGCCGAGCGCCTTGCGCGTTTTATGCAGGTATTCGTCTTCCGGCGAACCTTTCGGAAAGCGGATAAAGGGCAGGCTGGCGATCTCGCCCTCGTCGATGGGAACCTTGAAGCGATTGCGAAAATGCTTCAGCGCATCGACGTCCATTTTCTTGGACTGGTGCGCGAGCATCGTCGCCTCGCCCGCATTGCCCATACCGTAGCCCTTGACGGTCTTGGCGAGCACGCACGTCGGCTGACCTTTATGCCGGACAGCGGAATCGTAGGCCGCATACACCTTCGAGGGATCGTGACCGCCGCGCGTCAGCCGCCAGATCTTGTCATCCGACCAGTCGGCAACGAGGGCCGCCGTTTCCGGATAGCGACCGAAGAAGTTCTCGCGGATATAGGCGCCGTCGCGCGATTTGAAGACCTGGTATTCGCCGTCGACACACTCTTCCATCAGTTGCCGGAGCTTGCCGGTTTTATCGCGCAGAAGCAGTTCATCCCATTGCGAACCCCAGATGACCTTGATGACGTTCCAGCCCGCGCCGCGAAAATTGCGTTCGAGTTCCTGGATGATTTTGCCATTGCCGCGAACCGGCCCGTCCAACCGCTGCAGATTGCAGTTGATGACGAAGATCAGGTTGTCGAGCTTTTCCCGGCCCGCGAGCGAAATGGCGCCGAGACTTTCCGGCTCATCCATCTCGCCGTCGCCGCAGAACACCCAGACTTTCCGTCCCTCGGTTTTTGCGAGACCGCGATCGTCAAGATATTTCAGGAAGCGCGCCTGGTAGATCGCCATCAGCGGTCCAAGGCCCATCGAAACGGTCGGAAACTGCCAGAAGTCCGGCATCAGCCAGGGATGCGGATATGATGAAAGACCCCGCCCGCCGATCTCGCGGCGGAAATGCACGAGTTGGTCCTCGTTGATCCGGCCTTCGAGAAACGCGCGCGCGTAAATGCCCGGCGAAGAATGACCCTGAAACATGATGAGGTCGCCGCCATGATCTTCCGTCGGCGCGCGCCAGAAGTGCATGAAGCCCGTTTCGTAGAGCGTCGCGGCAGACTGATAGCTCGCGATATGGCCGCCAAGCTCGGTCGATTCCGCGTTGGCTCGAACGACCATCGCCGCCGCGTTCCAGCGGATCGCCGCGACGATCCGGTGCTCGAGGTCCCGGTCGCCTGGATGCTGGACCTCATCGCGCGATGGAATGGTGTTGATGTAGGCGGTGCTCGATGCGAACGGCAGGGCGGCGCCGCTGTGGCGGGCTCGTGCGACAACCTCCTTCAGGATATCGTCGGCGCGGCCCGTGCCCTCGAACGCGATGACGGATGCGATCGACTCCGTCCACTCGCGTATTTCCGCGTCTTCAGGCTTGAGGGATTTCTGCTCGCTCTTGCCCATGGCATTCCTTGGCATTGGCGGCGCAACGGCCAGACAATATTGAAACTCCGCAGCCGCATTTGAGTTCGAGTCGTTAACTTTTGAAACGCCGGAAGCATCAACTCAGTCAACGAACGAATTCTCTGTCCTGGATAGTAGATCAAGCCGAAGGCCTGGAGCAGCAGGCCTTCAGTTCAGGTTGAAAAATCGTAACTTCTAACATGATGTGCGTGCGGCGCCTGCCGATTGCAACGCAGCGACGAAAAACATTGACGTCACGGCCTCGCGCGCAGACTCTCTCTGCAATTGCGACGCATCCAGCGACCTTTCCAGCGAGGATCCCTGACCATGCCTTCCGCATTCAAATCCGTTGTACAGGCGTTTCATCTGAGCGTTGCCGGTATTGCGCTCAGCGTGGCGGCTTTTTCATCATCCGCTTTGGCGTACGAATCCGCTTCAGGCCCTCGCGTGCGCGGACTTGGAGTGGTCTCGGCCCCGGTCGACAGGCGCGGTCCGACATTGCTGCCTGATCCGTTGATGACGCCGGATTCCGGCTTTTTGGGAAGCGGCACTGGCGGAGTGGTCAGCAGCGGCAGGGCATCCGGCCTCCCGTCTATCGTTCCGCCTCCGCCGCAGCCCGTTGCCGTTGTCACTCCGGTCGTTCGGAAGACAACACCGGGAACCGCAAAAAAAGGCCGCAAGTCGCGCGGGCGGATCATCCTGCAAAAGCCAAACGGCTGACGAGCCGAACGCCTCGGGCATTTCCTTGCGATGCATCAAAGACGCGATGCCTCGGAAATCCGCATGCCGAAACACAATTTTATCTGTGATCGTCAAACGCGTGTGGCAGGTTCTGCGCTTCAATCCAATTGCACAATTCAATGGGGGTTTCAGCACATGCGCCATGTTTCCTTGATGATGGCGGCCGGCCTGCTCGCCGGAGCTTTAGCGGGCACTCCGGCCGAGGCAAAGTCGTGCTTCAAAAAAACGGCCGTCGGCGACGCGCTGACGCAAGACCTCGCGAAGTTCCAGGTCGATGCCATGCTTCTGCAGTCCACCGACTGGAGCATTTACTTCACGTACATTTCAAGCGGCACGACGCCGGGCTATACATTCGGCAAGCGCTCGTATCAGTGCGCGCCGGGCAGCGTCGGCTGGGAATGCCGCGGCTCCGCAACGCTCTGCAAGCTCTGAGACTATCGAAATCAATCCAAACGCGCGGGCGCCGGCTGACTACGGCTCCGCGCGTTTTTTCATGTTCGTGCTGACGGCCGCTGGCGCCGCGATTTTCGGCACACCGCATTTTTCCATCGGCGATGCCGTCGTCGTCCAGTTGTCCATCGTGACGGTGACGACGTATCTCCGGCAATCCGGCCCTGCGCCTTCAACGAATTTCACCTGGAACAGCGCCTCCTTGGGCTTTCTCTGGCGCGGCCAGACGAACACACCGCCGTCCGGCGTTTTTGCCACCGCCCGCTCGATCGCGATGCGCGCGTTGCGAAAATCATTCGGCGAAAACCGCATCAGCAGCGACCGCGAAATATCCGGATTGAGCCCCGCCGCCTCCGCACGTGCTCGATAGGAATCCTGAGCGGCTTTATCAACCTCGCTCGCGGCACCCGGATCGGGCGTTTCCATCGGCTCCGACTTGATCGCCGGCGCCTCGGGAATGGCCGTCGGCTCCGGCAAAGGAATAGGCGCCGCCGCGGCTTGCGGTGGTCCAACTGGCGTCGACACCAAAGGCCGGCTCAAAGGCGTTTCATTCGGAACGGCCGCTGCGGGCATCAGGCTCACAATTGAGTTTGAGACACGTGCCGCCAGTTCCGGCAAACGCGTCAGCAACGCACCATCGTCGTGCGTCATCACCCACGCGCTACCGACGATCATCGCAAGCGACATGCACCACGCCAGCACGTCATTGGCGCGCACGACCGGACCGCCGATCCGCTCACCGGCGTCCAATTCAAACTCGGTTGGGTAAAGATCATCCTCGTCATAGATCGAATAAGATTCGAAAGCCGACGAGCGCAGCGGAACCGACATGACGACCCTTCCGTCTCATTTTTCAGTGTCGATATCCCGCTAACGACGAAGAAGTCAGAGCATTCGAGGCAAAAAGATGACCCGCCGTTCAACTTGCGCGGCGGGTCTGCAATCTTGAGAAATGTTGCAAATTCTCAAAGCCGAAAAACGATGCGCATACGGATCGATCAAGACTTTGAGATGGAAGCCGTGTTCGACTTAACCCGGACGGCCAGGCATGGTTAATCCGGCAAGATAAGCGGCCAGAGATTTGATGTCCGCCTCATCGATGGATTTCATCAAGGCGACCATGCCCGGATAGGTCGTGCGGTCGCCTTTGTGAAAGTCGGTCATCGTCTTGAGCAGATATTCGTCCTGCTGTCCG
>Ga0172380_10000738_pt1 | contig 60033 bp, 56 predicted proteins | sample Leawe162metaG_FD_119747 | JGI IMG/M metagenome (GOLD analysis project Ga0172380, IMG submission 119747) | Leachate microbial communities from a municipal landfill in Southern Ontario, Canada - Leachate well 162 metaG | ecosystem: Engineered > Solid waste > Landfill > Unclassified | place... | reverse complement strand
TGGCCTATTCCGGCGGTCTGGATACATCAATTATTCTCAAATGGCTCAAAAATGAGTACGGCTGCAAGGTTGTGGCCTTTTCCGCCGATCTGGGACAGGGTGAAGAGCTTGATCCGGTCCGAGAAAAAGCCCTGGCCACCGGTGCCGACAAGGTCTATATCGACGACCTCAAAGAAGAGTTCGTCCGCGATTTCGTATTTCCCATGTTCCGCGCCAATGCCATCTACGAGGGGCATTATCTGCTCGGTACCTCCATTGCCCGTCCTCTGATCGCCAAGCGTCAGATGGAAATCGCGGCCAAGGAGAAGTGCGATGCCGTTTCCCACGGTGCCACCGGCAAGGGTAACGACCAGGTCCGCTTCGAACTTGCTTACTACCATTTCGATCCCTCAATCAAGGTTGTCGCCCCGTGGCGCGAATGGGATCTGAACAGCCGTCAGGCGCTGATCGAATATGCCAAGAAGAATGGCGTGCCGATCCCCACCATCAAGAAGCGTCCTTGGTCGTCAGACCGCAACCTGCTGCATATCTCCTTCGAAGGTGGCATCCTTGAAGATACCTGGGCTGAGGCTCCGGAAGAGATGTACGTGCTGACCAAGTCGCCGGAAAAAGCTCCCAACAAGCCTCAGTATGTGGAGATTGAGTTCAAAAACGGCAATGCCGTGGCTGTTGACGGCGTAAAAATGACCCCGGCTCAGTTGCTGGCTCATCTCAACTCTCTCGGCGGACAGCACGGCATAGGCCGTGTCGATCTGCTGGAGAACCGCTCGGTCGGCATGAAGTCGCGTGGCGTCTATGAAACCCCCGGCGGCACCATTCTGCGCGAAGCCCATTCGGCTGTCGAGCAGATCACCATGGACCGTGAAGTGTTGCGCATCCGCGACAGCCTGATTCCGGAATACGCCCGGCAGATATATGCCGGTTACTGGTTCTCCCCCGAGCGCCAGATGCTGCAGGTCCTGATCGACGATTCCCAGAAATGCGTCAACGGCGTGGCCCGTCTCAAACTGTACAAAGGTCTGTGCCGTACGGTCGGCCGCAAATCCGAGACCGACTCGCTCTTTAACCTCGACTTCGCTACCTTCGAGAAGGATCAGGTTTTCAACCAGGCTGACGCAGAAGGGTTCATCAAGATTAATTCGCTGCGTCTCCGTATCCGCTCGCTGATGCAGGCCAACCGGAAAAAATAGGCAGGAGATTCCATGTCCAAAGACAAACTGTGGGGCGGACGCTTCACACAGCCGACCGATAAATTCGTCGAGGAGTTCACCGCTTCCATCGACTTCGACAAACGCCTTTACCACCAGGATATACGGGGCTCTGTTGCGCATGCACGTATGCTGGGCAAGCAGGGCATTATCCCCCTCGATGATGTCGAACAGATCGTTCATGGCCTGCAGCATATCCTGCAGCAGATCGAGGCGGGAGAGTTTGATTTCTCCATCAGTCTCGAAGATATCCACATGAACATCGAAGCGCGCCTCTCCGCCGCTATCGGCGAAGCGGGCAAGCGTCTGCATACGGGGCGTTCTCGCAACGACCAGGTGGCTCTGGATATCCGGCTCTATCTGCGTGACGAAATAGTCGAGATAACCACCTATCTCGATCTGCTGATCGATGCCCTCTTGAATCAGGCCGAAGACAATCTGGATACTCTCATGCCCGGTTTCACCCATCTGCAGACGGCGCAGCCGATCCTGTTCGCCCATCACCTGATGGCGTACGTGGAGATGTTCAAGCGGGACAAGGCGCGGCTGGAGGACTGCCTGAAACGGGTCAACGTCCTGCCGCTGGGCGCGGGTGCGCTGGCAGGAACAACCTTCCCGATTGACCGCGACTACGTTGCCGAACAACTGGATTTTCCGGCGATTACCCGTAACTCGCTGGATTCGGTGTCGGATCGCGACTTTGCCCTGGAGTTTCTGGCTGACTCCTCGATTCTGATGATGCATCTTTCCCGTTTATCCGAAGAGCTGATCCTCTGGTCAACCAGCGCCTTTCAGTTCATTGAGCTGTCAGACGGTTTCTGCACCGGCTCGTCAATCATGCCGCAGAAGAAGAATCCGGATGTGCCGGAGCTGGTGCGGGGCAAGACCGGTCGCGTGTACGGCAACCTGATCGCGCTGCTGACGGTGATGAAATCGCTGCCGCTGGCCTATAACAAGGATATGCAGGAAGACAAGGAACCGCTCTTCGATACGATCGACACGGTCAAGGGGAGCCTCAAGATCTTTGCCGATATGATCCGTGAAATGCGGGTAAATACCGACAATATGCGCAGAGCCGCAGGGTTGGGTTTTTCAACCGCTACTGATGTTGCCGATTATCTGGTGCGCAAAGGCCTTCCGTTCCGGGATGCCCATGAAGTGGTCGGCAAAGCTGTTGCCTACTGCATCGAGAATGATATGGACATAACCGATCTGTCGCTGGCGGAGTGGCAGCTTTTCTCGGGCAAGATCAATACCGACATTTTTGAATGCATCACCGTCGAGGCCAGTGTCAATGCCCGCAATATCCCGGGCGGCACTGCCCGCGAGCGGGTATGGAGTGAAATTCAGAACGTGCGGGCTGGAAATTGATTTACGATGTACTGTGATTTCTTCGGCTTTTCAGAAAAGCCATTCACGATTACCCCAAATCCGCATTTTGTGTTTCTGAGTACTGTTCACCGTGAGGCGTTTGCCCGTCTGCTGTACGGCGTTGATAGTCATGCCGGTTTCATCGCCCTGACGGGGGAGGTGGGCACCGGCAAGACAACGATGCTCCGCACCCTTTTAGCCCAACTTGATCCGCAAAAATACAGAAGTGCCCTGATATTTAATTCCTGCATGTCGGCTGAGCAGCTCTTAGCCGGCATTTGCCGGGAGTTTGGCATTGAGGCGGATGAACAGAATCGTTTTGGGTGGCTCGATGCACTGAATCGTTTTCTGATCGATCAGAACAGTGCTGGAGTGACGGTTGTTCTTGTTGTTGACGAAGCGCAGAATTTGGCACCGGATGTCCTGGAGCAGGTGCGAATGATCTCCAATCTGGAGACTGAACGCGACAAGCTGATCCAGATCATACTAGCAGGCCAGCCTGAGTTGAACGATGTGCTCCGGCGGCATGATCTGCGCCAGCTTAATCAGCGCATCACTGTGCGCTGTCGGCTTACTCCGATGAAGCTCGATGAAACGGCCAGATACATTAACCATCGCCTCAAAATATCCGGCAGTCGAATCCCGGATATTTTCCCTCGCGATGCGGTCAAGCGTATATACCGATTTTCCCGAGGCATCCCCCGATTGATAAATGTGGTCTGTGAACAGGCGCTGGTTATGGCCTGGACCCGTGAATCCCGTTCCGTCTCTCCTTCACTTGCTGCAGAGGTTATCGCGGAGCTTCAGCCGGCTGAAGAATCTGAAGGGTGCTTGTTTCGTATTTCGCGTTGGCTGTTTGCCGGAAAGTGATCTGACCGTATGAGTTATATTCTTGATGCCCTGAAAAAAATAGAGCACGAAAAAAACAAAAAAGCTCATCCGGGCGGGAGGATCAGCATTTCCGGTGATCTGTTTCAGGAGCGGACTCCACTGCCGGCCAGGTCCGGGGTCTGGAAGGTTGTGGTGCTTATTCTCGTGGCTTCTCTGCTTACCTGTGTCGGGACATGGTTTGTGCTTCGAGGAAAAGTAAAGAAGAGCTCTGTTGCACTTCCGCCAGTCGCACAGCCCTCGTCAGTTCCAACTCTTCCAGCTGCAATGCCGCCGGTGCCGGCGCAGGTTCTGCCACCTTCGGTACCTGCTGTTATGGCACCTGTGGCTCCGTCAGCACCTCCTGCTGCTGTCCCGGTAGACATACCCAAAAGTGCGGTGGGCGCTGGAGATGACGATTCTTATCCGCGACAAGTCCGAAGCTCAAAAAAACGGACCAGAATTCAATCTCCTGCCACGCGTCCGAAAGAGTCTGCTCCGACTGTGGCGGCTCCCGCCGACATCATATTGTCCGGCATAGCCTGGCAGGATGAACGTGCCGGAAGGAGGGCGGTTATCAACGGTTTTCTGCTCAAGGAAGGTGCTGTTGTTTCGGGTGCCAAAATTATTGATATTCAGCCCGACAGAGTCCGCTTTTCAACCTCTGCCGGACAGTTTGAGATAAAATTGAATGCCATATTACCTGCCGAGGTGAAACGATGATATCCCTTGGGCGGCGATCTGCTCTCGTCGTTGGTTTGTCGCTCATGGCAACCGCCTGCGGCAGGAAAGGACCGTTGCTGTATCCCGATATGCTGATCCCTGCGGCACCCACTGCCGTGGTGGCTCACCAGAGCGGTTCTGTAGTAAAGCTTCAGTTCGCTCTCCCTGATAAGGATCGGGCCGGGCATTCAGTGCAGGGACTGGCCGGCGTAAAAATCAGCAAGCGTGCCGTTGACACTGCTCAGATGGATGTTTGCCGATCATGCATGACTGATTACCGGCTGTTTCGGACGCTCTATCTGGATCATTTGCCTGCTGATACCCAGCGCTTCGGAAGCCGACTGATTCTGCTCGACAGTGATGTAACTGCTGGAAATATGTATTCCTACCGGATTGTGCCATTTACTGCGGATGGCGAGGATGGCGCTTCGTCCCCGACCGTTGATGCCACTGTTGCAGTTCCTCTTCCCGCACCTGTCTTGACAATTGAGTCGCATCCTACAGAGCTGAAGCTCCGTTTTTCTTCTCATACGCCGATTTCAGGTCATCTGGTTGGTTACAACCTGTATCGCACTACCCTTACGGGTGCCAAGTTGTTTCAGCCGCTGAACAGCGAACCGCTGAAAGGTAGCGAGTATGTTGACAGCGCGCTTGAACGGGGCGTGAAGTACCGCTATTCGGGTAGAGAGTTGCTCCGGTTGCCAGAAGGGAATGTTGTAGAAAGTGTTGAGTCGGTGGCGGTTGAGGGGATGCTGAAGGACGATGAATAAAACAGCTATCCTTTAATATGAAACGAGAAAGGGCATCCATAAACGGATGCCCTTTTTACTTTGAACCGTTACTGAAACCGGAAATTACTTGGCAACAGTTTCTGCCAGTTTAACAGCGATGTCTTTGTAAGGGTTGGCGAACAGGATGATCAGACAGACAACCAGTGCATAGATTGCCAGAGACTCGATCATGGCCAGACCGATCATCATGGTGGTCAGGATTTTACCGGATGCGCCGGGGTTACGGGAAACGCCTTCAACGGCGCTTTTAACTGCGAGACCCTGGCCAATGCCGGTGCCTACGGTGCCCAGTGCCATACCAATACCTGCTGCCAGAACGCACATCGTGAAAAAGCTCATCTTTACTACCTCCGTATGGTTTTGTCTCCTAAACAGTATAGGAGTAAGGAAATTATTTTTAGCCCCGCAAGGGATGTGTGCGTTAACGCAATCATTTCTGCATACCGCAAAAATGATTGCTAACCTAATTAATGCGCGTGCTCCAGCGAACCCTGGATGTAGATCATGGCAAGGAGCATGAATACGAAGGCCTGGATGAATGATACCAGAACGCCCATCAGCATCATTGGCAGGGGAACGAGGAACGGTGCCAGTCCGAAGAAAATCATCAGGACAAGCTCGTGGCCGTTCATATTGCCGAACAGACGTAGTGTCAGTGAAACAGGACGGCTCAGGTGGCCGATAACCTCAATGAAGAACATAACCGGAGCAAGCCAGGCGATAGGTCCGAGGAAGTGCTTTATATAGCCGAAACCGTGGTGCTTGAGTCCGACGATGTGTGTGGAAATAAAAACGATTACTGCACAGGCCGCTGTTGTGTTGATGTTAGCGGTCGGCGGGAAAAAGCCTGGGATCAGACCGATCAGGTTTGAAACAAGAACAAATATGGCCAGTGTCGCGATCAGCGGGAAAAACGGACGGCCATGTTCACCCATGGTGTCAACGATCATGCCTTCGATGCCGCCGATAACGGTTTCCATGAAGTTCTGCAATCCGCTGGGAATAGACTTGAGCGCCGAAGTTGCCATAACGGAAAGTACAAGCAACAGGACAATAATCAGCCATGTATAGGCGACTGCATCAGCACTCGCTGCTGGTAGGTGAAGAGGAGCCAGCAGTTTGCGGAAAAATTCAAGAAACAGTAACGGGTGAACCATGGAGCTAACCTCCTGCGCGCAATGCGCTGTATAGTGAAAGTGCGATTATGTTGATTACAATTACGGATAGACCGACAAAAAGCCCGGCCAGTGAAAACCATCCGGAGGTAATAATAAAATACAGCAGTATCCCGGTCACGCTCAAACGGCCAATAAAGCGAAGCTGAGCGTACATGGCTGCTTGTGCGGGTAATTGTCCGAGTATCCGCTGAAGAACGTTACGAATCCAGAAAAAATTAGCTAAGGCAATGCAACCGCCAGCCAAGGCGCCCAGGCCTGCTTTTGCCGAAAACAGAGCCCAGCCGGATAACACCAGAACTGTGAGTAATCCCAGGCTTCCCTTGATGATGACAGCAAAGAGGTTATCCTCATTGATCGATATCATCACTTTTGCGGATCTCCCTGCCGGCGATGACGTACACATTCTTGAAACCGGCGGCAATTCCGATGAACAGAAAAATATAAAAGAACCAAGGCTTCGTGCCGAACCATCGGTCAAGGGTAAGACCAAACCAGACCCCAATGGCAATTGCAAGGACAACGGAAATGCCCATGCTGGAAACCATTGCCAGGCTTCTGAAAAGCTGGCGGTTGTTACCGGGCATGAATAGTCAGCGTCGAAAGCGGTGCAAAACCGGTATTCCATACCATAGACATTGCAGCTATGTCAAACAGAAATGAAAGCATGTTACGCAATCAGTTTGAAGCATTTCGCGGCAGCAGCGATTGTCTTGTCGATATCGGCATCATTGTGGGCGGCGGAAACAAAGGCGGTCTCAAACTGGGAAGGGGCAAGGTATATCCCTTCGTCCAGCATGCCGAGGAAGTATTTGGCGAAGGCCTTGGTGTCACATTGGCTTGCGGTTGGCCAGTCGAATACGTCACCTTTGCTGAAAAAAGCACAAAACATGCTGCCAACGCGGGTCGAGTAGATCGGATAGCCGGCATCTTTAGCCGCCTTGGCAATTCCTTCGGCAACTGCGCGGCTTTTTTCTTCCAATGACTTGTAAAAGCCCGGCTGCTTGAGAATATTCAGAGTTGCGATCCCTGCAGACATGGCGAGCGGGTTTCCGGATAAGGTTCCCGCCTGATATACTCCGCCTGACGGGGAAAGTATCTCCATTATTTCGCGTTTACCGCCAAATGCTCCGACTGGAAGGCCACCGCCAATGATCTTGCCCAGAGTCGTCATGTCAGGAGTAACGTTGTACAGTTCCTGGACGCCGCCGTAGGCAACACGGAAGCCGGACATCACTTCGTCAAAGATCAATACGATTCCTTCATTAGTACAAATTTCTCGAAGGCCTTCCAAAAAACCCTCGCGTGGCGGTACGGTCCCCATATTGCCAGCAACCGGTTCGACAATAATACAGGCAATGCTGTTTTTGTTTTCTGCAACCAGTTTTTTGACAGAGTCGAGCGAGTTGTATTCCGCTGTCAGGGTGAGTTTGGCAACGTCGGCCGGTACGCCGGGAGAATCAGGCACCCCGAAGGTGGCTGCGCCGGAGCCGGCCTTGACCAGGAGGGAGTCGGCGTGGCCGTGATAGCAACCGGAGAATTTCAGAATCCTGTCTCGGCCGGTATAGCCTCTGGCGAGCCGGATGGCGCTCATTGTTGCCTCGGTGCCTGAGCTGACCATGCGTACCATTTCTATGGAGGGAACCGCATCTATTACCATGTTGGCGAGGGTTGTTTCGCGTTCTGTCGGTGCTCCGAAGCTGGCGCCACTGGCCATGGTGTCCTGAACTGCCTTGATAATATCCGGATGGCAGTGGCCGACGATCATCGGTCCCCATGAGCCGACATAATCAACGAAGGAGTTGTTGTCTTCGTCATAAATATGGCAGCCGGACGCCTTCTTGATGAAGAGCGGGTCCGCGCCGACAGATTTAAAGGCGCGAACAGGGCTGTTAACGCCACCGGGAATTGAGGCTTTTGCCTGTTGGAAAAGAAAACTGGAGCGCTCATGATTCATAGTAACCTCGTAACGAAAATGAATGGTGTAATGAGTCAATCAAAGTGTGGTTTTTATCATACAGTATCTAACAGTGTCAATGGTAAAGCAGTAATTTTATTTGTAATTTTGAAGGTAGCATGCTCCTCTCCAAATTTGGCAAGAGTAAAAAAACAGTTGACAAAGAAAATCAAATACCCTATTACAGCAGCGTTTGTATACAGTATACCGTCCGCAGTAAGGAGGATTTTAATGCTTGGTGCATACCTGCCAATACTACTTCTGGTGATCGTGGCAATAGGTTTCGGGCTTGTATCGCTTGTCATGTCATCTCTGATTGGCCAGAAAAAGCCGTCAAAGGTAAAGCTGCAACCGTATGAAAGTGGTTGCGAGCCAGTCGGAACTGCCCGTGAGCGTTACTCGATCAAGTTTTATCTGATCGCCATGCTGTTCATCTTGTTCGATATTGAAGCCGTGTTCCTGTATCCTTGGGCCATTCTCTACAAAAAACTGGGCGTATTCGGTTTGGTTGAGATGGGGCTTTTTATTGTCATTCTCTTTGTCGGTTACATTTATGTCTGGAAAAAAGGAGCGCTGGAATGGGAGTAGACAATCCGCTTGGCGATAACGTTATCACCACGTCACTGGATCTATTGGTTAACTGGTCCCGGAAGTCATCCATCTGGCCGATGACCTTTGGTTTGGCATGTTGTGCTATCGAGATGATGGCAACCGGCGCCTCACACAATGACCTGGACCGCTTCGGTATAATTTTCCGTGCATCACCCCGCCAGTCGGACTGTATTATCATTGCCGGTACGGTTACCAAAAAGATGCTTCCGGTTATCAAGACGGTCTATGACCAGATGCCTGAGCCGAAATGGGTCATTGCCATGGGGGCATGCGCCTGCTCCGGCGGAATTTTTGATACGTACAGCGTTGTGCAGGGAATCGATGAGGCTTTGCCGGTTGATGTCTACATCCCTGGTTGTCCGCCACGTCCCGAAGCATTGTTGTTCGGTCTGATGAAACTCCAGGACAAGATTATGAAGGAACGGAACTCATTCGGCTCTGCCATCGGCTTGGGCGAACGCTATATTCCGGAAGCAGCCTGATCTTCCGTACATATCAACGAACGTACACACAAATCCCACAAAAGGGTTGGATATCATGGCAGAAAACAATCGTGCAGTTCTGAAGCTGAAGGAAAAGTTCGCGACGTCGATCATTGACGTTGTCGAATTCAGGGGAGAGGTTACGGTAACCGTAGCAAAGGACGCCATTATTGAAATCCTTTCATTCCTCAAGCAGTCCCTGCAGTACAACCAGTTGACCGACCTTACGGCGGTCGATTATCTCGGCAAAAAGGAAGACCGCTTTATGATGGTCTACCAGTTGCTGTCAATTCCGCACAAAGATCGTCTGCGCATAAAAACAGCGGTAAGCGAGTCCGCATGCACTGTTCCAAGCGCTACCCAGGTTTGGGCGACAGCCAACTGGCTGGAGCGTGAAGTCTTCGACCTGTTCGGAATTACGTTCGACAAACATCCCGACCTTCGACGTATCCTTATGACAGATGACTGGGTGGGGCACCCGCTCCGGAAGGATTATCCGTTGCAGGGACCTGACCGTGAACCCTATAAAGGGCGCTTGTCATAGTTTTACTTCATCGTTCTGTAATTCGATCATAGAAGAGGCGATACATGGCTACTACTGAAACAATGACACTAAACATGGGTCCACAGCATCCCAGTACTCACGGGGTTTTGCGGCTCGTTCTCGAGCTTGACGGCGAGGTGATCGTCAAGGTCACTCCTCATATCGGCTTTCTGCACCGTGGGGTTGAAAAGCTGTCAGAATACCGTACCTATCATCAGATACTGCCGTTGACCGACCGCCTCGACTACCTGGCGCCCATGAGTAATAACCTGGGATATATTCTGGCAGTTGAAAAGCTTATGGGGGTCGAGGTGCCTGAGCGTGCCGAGACAATCAGAATCATCATGGCGGAACTGACCCGGCTTGAGTCGCACTTGGTCTGGATTGCATGCCATGCCCTTGATATCGGTGCCATGACGGTCTTTATCTATGCCTTCCGCGAACGCGAAACGGTCATGGAAATCTACGAATTGATTTCCGGAGCCCGAATGACGTCTAACTTCTTCCGTGTCGGTGGTCTCTCGCAGGATGTTCCGGATGAATTTGTAAAAAAAGTTAGCGATTTTATCGATGCAATGCCCGGTTACCTGGATCAGTATGAGGGGCTGTTGACGACCAATCCGATCTGGCTCAAGCGTACCATTGGCAACGGCGTGATTTCTGCCGAGGATGCTATAGATATCGGTCTCACCGGTCCTGCATTACGTGGATCCGGTGTTGATTGGGATCAGCGTCGGGACGATTCTTATGCCGGTTACGACAAGTACCAGTTCAAGGTGCCGGTTGGAGAGAACTGCGATACGTTTGACCGCTATAAGGTCCGTCTGATCGAGATGCGCGAAGCATGCAAAATTGTGCGCCAAGGTCTTGATCGGCTCAAAGCCGGGCCGGTTCTGGCCGACTACCCGCAAGTTTGCTATCCACCCAAAGAAAACGTTTATAACAGTATCGAAGGGTTAATACATCACTTCAAGATTGCTTCCGAGGGATTCCCGGCGCCTGAAGGAGAAGTGTACCAAGGCATCGAAGCTCCCAAGGGAGAGCTTGGGTTCTATATCGTCAGCGATGGCGGCAACAAACCGGAACGCCTGAGGATACGTCCGCCATCATTTGTGAATCTGCAGGCCATCGAACAGATGAGCGTAGGTTCCATGATTGCTGACTTGGTAGCAGTAATCGGTACCCTGGACATCGTCCTTGGTGAAATTGACAGATAACTCCGCACGATTCAAAGGAGATGGGGCGCATGAGTAAAGTAGTCGCGCAGCAGGCTGAAGAACAGGAACCGGTGGTTGACCTCGTAAAGGCCGATCAGGTTATTGATAAATATATTGATTTGCCAGGTAACCTGATGCCGGTACTGCAGGGTATCCAGGATGCGTATGGATATGTCCCACGCATTGTTGCCGATCATGTCGCGGAACGTCTGAATGTATATCCGAGTCAGATTTACGGCGTACTAACTTTTTACGCACAATTTCACCTCAAGCCACGCGGCCGGTTTATTATTCGAGTTTGTGTAGGTACAGCCTGCCATGTTCAGGGAGCTCAGAGGATTAAAGAAACATTCTTCAATCTTCTGCATATTGGTCATACCGAAACGAGTGCTGATCTGCGCTTCACCTTTGAAGAGGTTGCCTGCTTGGGAGCATGCGGTATGGCACCTCTTTCCATGGTTAATGACGATACATACGGCAAGATGACTGTTCAGAAGGTTGACGAAATCGTAGCCAAATATTCTGCACTCCCGCTTGATTAAGCGGACTCACGCTAGAGGACACAACGCATGGGCGACAATTCAGGTATTCAGATTCTAATCTGCCAGGGAACTGGCGGAATTTCTGCCGGGGCAAAGGGTGTCGAGGCGGAGTTTCATCGTGTAATTGCCGAGCAGGGTCTGACCGCTACGATCGGTAAACGTTGCGATGTCATCAAGACCGGTTGCCGCGGCCTCTGTGCCAATGACGTTCTTGTTGACATCATTACTCCCGAGCAGGGACGGGTCACCTACGACTTTGTTCTTCCGGAAGAGGTTGAGAAGATTGTCATGGAACACATTGTTGCTAATACAACAATGGAAAAACGTAAGGCAAAGCCGTATTACAACACATTTCTTGAAAGACAGATGCGCGTTGTCATGGGCAACTGCGGCGAAATAGATCCTGATTCTCTTGATGCTTACCTTGGTGGTGAGTCAAAAGGTTTTCAGGCAATTGAAAAATGCGTCAAGAGCATGAAGCAGGACGACGTTATTGAAGAGGTAAAAAAATCAGGTCTTCGCGGTCGTGGGGGCGGTGGTTTCCCTACTGGCATGAAGTGGTCTTTCTGCAAGGCCTCTCCCGGTGATCACAAGTATCTGATCTGCAACGCGGACGAAGGTGACCCCGGCGCTTTTATGGATAGATCCATTCTGGAGGGGGACCCCTACTGCATTATCGAAGGGATGCAGATTGCCGGTTATGCGATCGGTGCTACCTATGGTTATGTGTATGTCCGCGCCGAATACCCGCTGGCTGTTCAGCGACTTCAGCACGCTATTGATGTCTGCTATGAAAAGGGCTATCTGGGTAAAAACATTCAGGGTTGGGGCCTTGACTTTGACATGCGTATCAAGATGGGTGCCGGTGCCTTCGTCTGCGGCGAGGAAACAGCCCTGATGGCATCCATTGAAGGTGAGCGCGGCATGAGTCGTCCCCGTCCGCCTTTCCCTGCTGTCAAGGGATTATGGGGTTATCCGACCAACATCAATAACGTTGAGACGTTTGCCAATGTCCGTCATATCATCAACAATGGCTCCGACTGGTACGCTGGACTTGGTACGGAAACGACCAAGGGGACCAAGATCTTTGCCGTAACCGGCAAGGTGAAGCATACGGGCCTGGTAGAGGTTCCGGCCGGTATGAAGGTTCGAGAGGTTCTTTTCGATGTCTGCGGCGGTATCGTCAACAACCGCAAATTCAAGGCCGTCCAGGCCGGTGGTCCGTCCGGAGGCTGTATTCCGGAAGAATTGCTGGATACGCTGGTTGACTACAATGCCCTTATTCAGGCAGGCGCCATGATGGGATCCGGTGGTCTCGTTGTCATGGACGAAACTACCTGCATGGTAGATGTTGCCAAATTCTTCCTGACCTTCACCAGAACGGAATCCTGCGGCAAGTGTGTTCCCTGCCGTATTGGTCTGAAAGTAATGCTCGACATACTCACAAAAATCACAGAGGGCCGCGGTGAACCCTCAGACATCGATGCTCTGCTTGACTTGGGTGCATCAATTAAGAAGGCATCCCTGTGCGGATTGGGGCAGACTGCGCCAAATCCGGTTCTTTCTACAATCAATTATTTCCGTTCGGAATATGAAGCACACATCAATGACAAACGATGCCCTTCCAACTGTTGCAAGGATCTGTTGCTCTGGGCAGTATCGGAAGAGAAATGCGTCAAGTGCGGTGCCTGCAAAAAAGCGTGTCCAGTTGATGCAATTGTATGGGAAAAAGGGCAACTGGCTTATCTGGACCAGGAAAAATGTACCAAGTGTAAATCCTGCTACGATGCTTGTCGATTCATGGCCCTCGTATAAATTCGGCTGTACGGAATCGGATGATTAAACTTACAGACAGAGGTTTTAGATGGTTAATCTTACAATAGACGACAAGCAGGTCACCGCGCCGAAAGATTCAACAATTTATGATGCTGCCAAATTAAACGGCATCAAAATACCTATCCTGTGCCACGACAAGAAGCTGAAGCCTTTTGGCGCCTGCCGCATGTGCCTGGTTGAGGTCGAACAGATGAAAGGGCGGCAAATCCCTGCCTGTACGACTCCGATAACGGAAGGGATGATCATCCGTACGGACACCCCAGACATTATCAAGGCCCGCAAATTGGTCCTCGAACTGTTGCTGCTTAATCATCCGCTTGATTGTCCGGTCTGTGACAAGGGAGGCGATTGTGATCTGCAGAACCTGACCTATGACTATCAAGTTGACAGTAATCGCTTTGTTGACTCAAAATTCCAGCATGAAATAGACTACAACAATCCGCTAATTGAACGCGATATGAATCGCTGCGTTCTGTGTGGTAAATGTGTCCGTATCTGTGACGAAATAGTCGGTTTTGGTGCGTTGACCTTTATTGACCGAGGTATTGAAACTAAAATTGGCTGCGAGTTTGAAAAAGGGCTTAACTGTGAGTTCTGCGGTTCGTGCGTTTCTGTTTGTCCGGTTGGCTCTTTGCTGGCTCGCCCATTCAAGTTTAAGTCGCGCTTCTGGGCGTTGACCAAGCAAACCTCGGTCTGTGGCTATTGCGGTACCGGATGCAATTTGACACTGGGTGTCAAGGACAACAAAGTTCTGACCACCGTTTATGATGAAAACCAGGGCTTTCATAAGGGACAGCTGTGTGCCCGTGGCCGTTTCGGCTATCAGTTTATCAACAGTGCTCAGCGTCTGACAAAACCGCTTGTGAGAAAAAATGGCGCGTTGACCGAGTCAACATGGGATGAGGCTCTTGAAATTGTTGCCGGACGTCTTAAAGGGGGCAGTGCAGTTGCTGCTTTGGCAACGCCTCGTTTGACTAACGAAGAACTTGCACTATTTAAGAAGTTATTGAGCGAAAATGTTGGTACGAAAAACTTCGATCACGCCGCCGGTTACGCTCACGCCGCTCTGACTGAGGGTTTTGCGCGCAGTTTTGGTGCAAGTGCTTCTTCTGCCACTATTCTTGATATTCAGAAGAGCGATCTGCTTCTAGTCATTAAAACCGATGCTTACGAAACTCATCCGGTAGTCGGCTTTGAAGTAAATATGGCCGTTAAAAACAAGGGTGTAAAACTATCTATTCTTTCTGACAAACGCGGTAAACTTTCAAAGCTTAAAGGTGCCAAGACGCTGGTTCATCTTCCCGGAAGCGAAATTGCCGTATTGAATGCGATTGCCAAGACTATTCTCGATGAGAAGCTGGCTGACGGGACTGCTTCAACTGTAGCCGGATACGCAGAGCTTGAAAAAGCGTTGTCCGGTTTCACCGCTGAATCTGTTGCTGCCCTGTCTGGTTTAACAGCTGCCGACATCAAGTCACTTGCTTCAGAATATGCTGCTACCGAGAAGGCTCTGATTGTTTTCCCGGTAGGTCAGGCGTACACTGGCCACAATGCTGATCTAGCAACTGCGGTCGCGAACCTGGCTCTGCTGACCGGCAAGTACGGTAAAGAAGGGTGTGGAGTACTCTGCCTTTCAGAGAAGAACAATAGTCAGGGTGCTGTTGACATGGGTTTTTATGCTCAAGACGGTGGCTTTAGCGCATTGCAGATTTTGGATGCTTGTACTGACGGAACTGTCAAGACACTTTTCATTGCCGGTGAGAATCCGCTGGTTTCCTACCCGAATGGCGCCAAAGTCAAGGCTGCTCTCGATGCTGTCGAGTTCCTGATTGTATCGGAACTGTTCATGACCGAAACAGCCGCCATGGCCGATGTTGTCCTCCCTGCCTGCTCATTTGCTGAAAAAGAAGGTACGTTCACCAGTACTGATCGTCGGGTTCAATACATAAAGCCGGCAATCCGCAAGAGTGCTCAAACCAGGACCGACTTTGAAATATTCTCGGATTTGATTTCACGTCTGGGTGGCACTGCGCCAGCAGCGCCAGCAGCACAGTTTGAAGAAATCTCAGCAAAAACTTCCGGCTATCAAGGTATGAGTTATGTGTCACTTCAGAAAGAGAGTGCATTTGCAGCTGTTGAAATATCTCCTGCATTCGTAGTTCCTCTGGTTGCGTCCTCATTTTCATCTGAAGGAGGCAAGCTTGCCCTCGTGACCGGTAGCGCCCTTTATCACAGTGGTACCCTGTCGCAATACGGTGAAGGGCCAATGCATGTCTGTCCGGAAAATTATATTGAAATGTCACGAACAGATGCTTCTGCTCATAAGATTGTTGAAGACGATCTGGTTAACATTACTTCTACAACGGGAAGCATGCAGCTAAAAGCTAAAGTTACTGCCCGTATGCCTGTCGGAGTAGTCTTTGCACCCTACCATTTTAGCGCTGCTCCTATTAATACTATCTGGTGCGGGTCACCTGTGACAATGGTTTCACTGGTAAAACAATAGAGTACTTAGCGTTACCGAACGTAATAACTAATTTCATACGAGCAAAGAAAGAGGGACAGATGGGAATCGAGATATTAGGACTGCCGATGATGTATTACATCGCCATGGTTGCCAAGGTCCTGGTGGCTTTTATCTTTGTGCTGCTGACCGTAGCATACGCCACGTATGCCGAACGAAAAATTATCGGCCACATGCAGGTTCGTCTTGGACCAATGCGTACCGGGTGGCATGGACTGCTGCAACCCATCGCCGACGGGGTTAAACTCTTTTTCAAAGAAGAGATCATTCCTTCACAGGCCAGTACCTTTGCTTTTCTGGTCGCACCGCTGATAGCTCTCATTCCGGCGTTTATTACCTTTGCTGTCATCCCGTTTGGAGGAGTCATTGAGGTAGCCGGCTATAAGATCCCGCTACAGATTGCGGCTTATTATGATACTACAGCCGGCCAGGTATTTGATGTAAATGTTGGAGTTCTCTATATTCTTGCGATGTCGTCACTCGGTGTCTACGGTATTGTTCTGGCTGGTTGGGCATCAAACAGCAAATACTCACTAATGGGTGGTCTGCGTGCCTCGGCCCAAATGATTTCCTATGAACTGGCGGCTGGACTGTCGATAGTTGCCGTGTTTATGCTTTCCGGGACATTGTCACTTAACAAAATTGTCGAACTTCAGTCCGGCTGGGGCGGTTTTGAATGGTTTGTCGTTAAACAGCCTCTCGCCGCTTTCATGTTCTTTGTCTGTTCACTTGCTGAAATCAACCGTACACCCTTTGACTTGCCTGAAGCTGAAACAGAACTTGTTTCCGGTTTCTGCACGGAATATTCTTCGATGAAATATGCCATGTTCTTTATGGCAGAGTATGCAAACATGGTAACGGTCTGCGCATTGACCGTCACGTTGTTCCTGGGCGGCTGGAATGGCCCACTCACCGCTGCAATTCCGCTACTCGGACCAGTTTACTTTATTGCAAAAGTATATTTCCTGATGTTTGTCTGCATGTGGATTCGCGCCACGTTGCCACGCTACCGGTATGATCAGCTAATGCATCTGGGCTGGAAGGTTTTCATTCCAGTGGCACTTGTAAACATAGTTGTAACAGGAATTATCGGCTACTTTATTTAGGATGCGCTGTAAGAAGTAACGTTATTTTAAAGACGAGGATGGACACATGAATCCGATCACACCGATTATAAATGGCTTGGGTATTACTTTAAAACACATGTTCATGAAGCCGGTTACGTTGCAGTACCCGACTGAACGTCCCAAGGTGGCAGCTCGTTACCGTGGCCTGCATGGTCTTAAAGTATCACATAGTCGCGCGAAGTGCGTTGCTTGCTATCTCTGCCCGACTGTCTGCCCTGCCAAGTGCATAACGGTAGAGGCGGGAGAGGATGCCAATCACGACAAGTATGCCGCTAAATACGAAATTGACATGCTGCGCTGCATTTTCTGCGGTTATTGCGTTGAGGCCTGCCCCGTTGACGCTCTCAAGATGACCGGTGAATTTGAGTTGGCCAATTATCATCGTTCGGACTTTATCTACTCCAAAGAACGTCTCTTAGAAAAGCAATAAGGAGCAGTGCATGGAAACCCTTTTCTTTCTGATCATATCGTTTGTAGCAATTGTGTCGGCGATCTTGGTGGTCACCTGCAGGAATCCGATCAACAGCGCATTGTCGCTCATAATGACCTTTTTCTGTCTTGCAACCTATTATGTAATGCTGGATGCTCCCTTTATGGCAGCTGTCCAGGTAATGGTGTATGCCGGTGCGATTATGGTTCTGATAGTGTTCACCATCATGCTGTTGAATATCAGGGTTGATGCTTCCAAGAAACATTCACATAAATTGGTGTTCGGTTCAATTATCGGGTTTTTCACGCTGTTTAATATCGGTTTTGTACTGGTGAAGAGCCGTGCGGCCCTTCCGACAGGCCCGTATAGCGGTGACATGATCAAAAAACTTGGCCATACTGAGATGGTTGGCCGCGAAATATTTACAAACTTTCTATTGCCGTTCGAAATCACCTCGATACTGCTGTTGGTAGCAATAGTCGGCGCGGTCATTCTGGCCAAGAAAAAAATATAAGAGGGATATATTTCATGGAAAACCTGAACAGCTATCTCATCGTAAGCGCCGTACTCTTTTCAATTGGCACGATAGGCGTCCTGACCCGCAAGAATGTTATCGTAATGTTCATGTGTATTGAGCTGATGCTTAATGCCGTAAACCTGACATTTGTCGCATTCTCCCGCCATCTCGGCAATCTTGACGGCCAGGTCTTTGTCTTCTTCATTATGACAGTTGCTGCTGCTGAAGCTGCTGTCGGCCTGGCGCTTATTATTGCATTTTTCAACAATAAAGAGTCGATTGATGTCGATGACGTTAATCTGATGAAGTGGTAGAACCGCACTCCACCCCTTACGACAACGTTTAATGATTGCATAAAAGGAGTCTTACATGTTTGACAACGTATGGCTAATACCACTTTTCCCGCTTATCGGGTTCCTGATTAACGGACTCTTCGGGAAAAAGATCAAGAATGAGGCTGTTATCGGTGGCATTGCAACACTGATGATCTTCCTGTCATTCCTGGTGTCGTGCGGAATACTCTTGCAGATGATTGGCCTGCCGCCAGAGCAGAGAGTATTTGAAAAGGTTGTTTTTCCGTGGATCCACTCTGGTAACTTCAAGGCCGATATGGCTTTCCTGCTTGATCCGCTTTCGTGCGTAATGATTATGGTCGTAACAGGTGTCGGTTCACTTATTCACCTCTATTCGATTGGTTACATGCATGGCGAAGAAGGATTCTACCGGTTTTTCTCGTATCTGAATCTCTTCTGTATGTCCATGCTTCTGCTGGTGCTTGGCAGCAATATGCTGGTCATGTTTATCGGTTGGGAAGGAGTTGGTCTCTGCTCCTATCTGCTGATTGGGTATTACTTCCACAAAAAATCCGCCGGTGATGCCGCTAAAAAAGCGTTTGTCATGAACCGTGTCGGCGACTTTGGGTTCTTGCTTGGTCTGTTTACTCTTTACTGGTGGTTCGGCAGTAACCACAATATCTGGACCATTAACTTTACTGAAATAAAGGCTGCTTCCCATCTGCTCCCGTACGGCGGCGTTGTAACAGTGGTTACGCTTTGCTTCTTTGTCGGTGCAACAGGAAAATCCGCACAGATTCCGCTCTTTACCTGGTTGCCTGACGCAATGGAAGGTCCGACGCCCGTTTCTGCCCTCATTCACGCTGCAACCATGGTAACGGCCGGTGTCTACATGATCGGCAGGATGAGTTTTGTATTTGTTAAGTCACCCGAAACCATGATGGTTATTGCTGTGGTAGGCGCTGCTACTGCAATTTTCGCTGCGACAATTGGTACCGCGCAAAACGATATCAAACGTGTACTTGCCTATTCTACCGTATCTCAACTTGGCTTCATGTTTCTGGCAATGGGAGTCGGCGCATTTACTGCCGGAATCTTCCACTTGATGACTCACGCTTTCTTCAAAGCTTGTCTGTTCCTCGGGTCCGGTTCTGTTATTCATTCCATGCATCATGCTCTGCATAAAATCCATTCAAATGATGATGCTCAGGACATGCGCAATATGGGTGGTCTTAAAGCAGCAATGCCGATCACGTTCCTGACCTTTCTGGTTTCTACTATTGCTATTTCAGGTATCCCCGGTTTCTCCGGATTTTTCTCGAAGGACGAAATCCTCTGGATGGCTTTTGCAAATCCATATCACGGTAATCTGAACATTGTCCTCTGGGGCATAGGCGCAATAGCTGCCTGTTTCACTGCCTTCTATATGTTCAGACTGGTATTCATGACCTTTTTTGGTGAATGCCGCATTAATCCCAAAGCCAAGAGTTATCTTCATGAATCACCGTTGGTAATCACAATCCCCTTGATGGTTCTTGGTGTGCTAGCAGTTGTTGGCGGCTATCTCGGTATGCCTAAGATATTGGGAATGCTGCCAAATTATTTTGAACATTGGCTTGAGCCGGTATTTGAGTTGGCAACAGAATACGGATCAAAATACGCCCAACATGGCGCCCACCCCAGTCATGCAGTTGAATGGGGCCTGATGGGTCTGTCTGTTGTCATTGCCCTGGTTGGAATAGGAATTGCTTTTACTATGTACGTAAAAAACACCGAGCTGCCTGGGAAATTTGTTGCTACGTTTCCGACACTCCACCGTGCTGTGTACAATAAATGGTACATCGACGAGATCTATGACTACCTGTTTGTAAACCCCTGTAAGGCGTTTGGTCAGTTCCTCTGGAAAGGCTTTGACGTTGTGATTGTTGATGGCGTCGTTAATGGCGTTGCAAATGTTGTGATGGGATTCAGCGGTATTTTACGCTACATGCAGTCCGGCTACATTTACAACTACGCATTTTCAATGGCGTTGGGTGTTGTTGTAATGCTTGGCTACTTCATTTTTAAATAACCAATTCATAAGCACTTTGTATAAAGGAGCACGAATTCATGAGTAACGTACTGAGCCTGACGACATTCCTGCCGATACTGGGTGTCCTGTTGCTGCTGTTTATCCCGAAAGACAGCAAAGGAGTACTTCGGAATGTCACCCTCGCGGTAACAGTAGTCACCTTTTTGGTGTCGCTGCTAATACTGACTGGCTTCCAGTCCAATGCGGAGTTCCAGTTTGTTGAAAATGTACCCTGGATTGCGGCCGGCCCGTTTATCATGCGCTATAACATCGGTATTGACGGCATCAGCCTGTGGCTCGTTATTCTTACTACGTTCATAATGCCTATTGCTGTTCTTTCGACTTACACCGCTGTTGAAGAAAAAGTCAAAGAGTATATGGTCTGCCTGCTGTTGCTTGAAACCGGTATGTTGGGTGCTTTTATCTCCCTAGATCTTTTTCTGTTCTATATTTTCTGGGAAGTAATGTTGATTCCGATGTATTTCATGATTGGCATCTGGGGTGGAAAGAACAAAATCTATGCCGCCGTGAAGTTCTTTATATACACCATGGTAGGATCACTCCTCATGCTGGTAGCCTTAATCTTCCTCTATTTCAAGGGGATGCAGGCTGGCATCACTGATTTTGGTCTTCTTCACTTCTTCAGCCTCAAGCTTGACCTGGCAACGCAGATATGGCTGTTTCTGGCTTTTGCCTTCGCTTTTGCCATCAAGGTTCCGATGTTTCCGCTTCACACCTGGTTGCCCGATGCGCATACTGAAGCACCGACTGCCGGTTCGGTAATATTGGCAGCCGTTCTGCTGAAAATGGGTACTTACGGTTACGTTCGTTTTGCAATTCCTCTTTTTCCTGAGGCCGCTCACAAGTTCGCTCCGCTGATTGCAACTCTCGCTGTTATCGGCATTATTTACGCAGCACTTGTCGCCATGGTGCAGGAGGACGTTAAAAAGCTGGTTGCCTACTCATCTGTTGCCCACCTTGGTTTTGTAATGCTTGGCGTTTTTGCTTTCAACGTAGAGGGCATTACCGGCGGCATGTTGCAGATGCTTAATCACGGCATTTCAACCGGTGCACTGTTCCTTATAGTTGGCTTTATTTATGAACGTCGCCACACACGTCTGATTACCGATTTTGGCGGCTTATCAAAACAGATGCCGATCTTTGCAACAATATTCATGATTGTCACTTTCTCTTCGATTGGTTTGCCTGGTACCAACGGCTTCGTAGGTGAATTTCTGATTCTGCTCGGTGCATTCGAAAGCCAGTTGCGCTGGTGGACCGTCGTAGCGACAAGCGGTGTAATCCTTTCCGCTGTCTACATGCTCTGGGTGTTCCAACGTGTTATGTTCGGCGAACTTGACAACCCTAAAAACCAGAAACTGCTCGATCTTAATGGTCGCGAAATTGCGATTATGGTCCCTCTGCTGGTGATGATCTTTTTCATGGGACTTTATCCCAAGCCAATCATCGACACGATGGAGCCAGCCATCAAGAAGCTTGTTGCGCAGGTTCGCGTTGCATCGGTAAGCGCTCAGGTGATTCCGGTTGCCGCCGGCCAGATGCAGATGCCTGAAAACAACACTGGCATGCAAATGCCTGCTGGCCACGCTGGCGGTGCAATGCCTTCAGGTCATCCAGGTGGCGAATTGCCTGCCGGTCATCCAGGCATGGCGGAGACTTCCGCACCAAACGCAGCACCAGCTGTTAATCCGCACGAAGCAAAGTAAAACAAATAACGAGTCAATCCGACCGGAGGATATTTTAGATGGACATGATTTTAATTCCAGCCGTCAACATGACGCCGATTCTACCGGAGATATTTCTCTCCGTGCTGGCTATGGCTCTTCTGCTGATCAATGTTTTTAGGCCCGGCGGACAGACTTCATACCTGGCATATGTCAGCTTCTTCGGTATTGTCGCGACTGCAGTACTGGTAGGTGCCGGGTGGGGTGGCCACATCGAGAGTTTCGGGGGCTCCGTTGTCCTCGACAATTTTGCTACTTTTTTTAAGATGACGTTTCTGGTAGCTGCCGGATTAACCGTTCTGATTTCTGATCGATATATGGAACGAGAAGGTTGTAACCATGGCGAGCTCTATCCGCTGATTCTCTTTACCGTTGTCGGTATGATGCTGATGGCATCCGGCACGGATTTAATGACTATTTTTCTTGGACTTGAAGTCATGTCCATTTCCCTCTATGTTCTTGCTGGATTTAACAGGGCCAATAAGAAGTCCAATGAGTCTGGTCTCAAATATTTTTTGTTGGGCGCCTTCTCAACCGGCTTCATGCTGTACGGTATGGCACTTATTTATGGTGCAACCGGAACTACACGTCTGTACAAGATCGCCGCGATAGTTGGACAGATGACGCTCCCTTCTGCCAATATCCTGCTGGTAGCCGGTATGCTTCTCATGATGACGGGCTTTGCGTTTAAAATTGCCGCTGCTCCTTTCCATATGTGGACACCGGATGTCTATGAAGGTGCTCCGACTCCGATCACTGCATTCATGTCTGCTGGTCCCAAGGCTGCTGGTTTCGCTGCACTGCTTCGTCTGTTCCTTGTCGCGCTGCCGACGTTGCAGGCTGAATGGAGCCAGGTCCTCTGGGTACTGGCAGTATTAACCATGACTGTTGGTAATATCACAGCACTGCGTCAGGACAATATCAAGCGTGTCCTTGCGTATTCTTCGATTGCCCATGCAGGCTATGCACTGGTCGGCTTTGCCGCCGGAAACGGCACCGGTACGGCCGGTATCCTGTTTTACATGCTCTGCTACTCCTTTATGAATATTGGCGCTTTTGCAATTGTCATTCTTGTTGCCAAAAAGGGTGAAACCAATGGCGAGGTAAAAGATTTTGCCGGCCTTGGCTTCAAGCGCCCGCTGCTGGCTCTTACCATGACACTGTTTTTGTTCTCTCTTGCTGGCGTACCACCAGCAGCCGGTTTCATTGGCAAGTTTTACCTGTTTGCCGGTGCAATTCAGAAGGGCTATATCTGGCTTGCTGTTATCGGCGTACTTAACAGTGCCGCATCCGCTTACTACTACCTGCGTATCATGGTCTACATGTATTTCAAGGATTCTACAGAAGATTTCGAGTGGGTACAGGTTACCGCTCCGGTAGCTCTGGCACTGGTAATTGCCGCTGCTGGTACTTTGATACCCGGCATCGTGCCTTCTATTATTCTTGAGTATGCTCAGATGGCAGTAAAACTTATTTAAACTTTCTACCACCAATTATCAACAAAGGGCGGCCTCCTGAAGAGTCCGCCTTTTGTTGTTTTGAACAATTTGTCTCTAGTATCAGCTCGTCTGAGCAGTTCGGCCAATTATCCGTTTCCATGTTTTATGAAGTTTCACAGGCTACCCTTGGTGGATAGTGCTATTTCCTGGAGAGAGTCGATCGAATAGGGTAGTATCAGCATGACTGGAGCTATGATGGCAACACAGGAAACCTGGACAACTCTTAAGATCCTTACCTGGACGAAAGATTATCTTTTATCCAAGGGGATTGCCAATGCCCGCCTGGAAGCGGAATGGCTCCTTTGCGCTGCTACAGGGCTTGATAGAGTTGGTTTGTATCTTCAATACGACAAACCCTTGAATGAACATGAACTTGCGACGTATCGGGCCATGGTTTCCCGCAGAGCAAAACGCGAACCTCTTCAGCACATCCTTGGTAGCCAGGAGTTCTGCGGACTTGATTTTGAAGTTACTGCGGATGTTCTGATACCGCGTCATGACTCCGAGGTATTGGTGACAGAGGCGGTAACAAGACAACCGAAAGCTCAATCGGTTCTTGACATTGGTACCGGTAGCGGATGTATTGCCATTGCTCTGCGTAAGAGTCTGCCTGGCGCGACCGTCACGGCTACTGATATCTCGGAGGCGGCATTGGCCGTTGCCAGTCGCAACGCCAAAAAACATGACGCTGAAATCGAATTTCTGCATGGCTCCTTGTTGGCTCCGGTGGTCGGTCGGTGTTTCGATCTGATCGTATCAAATCCACCGTACATACCTACGGCTGATATCGGAGCGCTTGACAGGGAAGTGAGAGATTATGACCCCGTTGCAGCCTTGGATGGAGGCGTAGATGGTCTTGATATATACCGGACGCTAATACCCGAGTCTGTTTTGTATCTGAAGCCGCTGGGATGGTTCCTTGTCGAGGTCGGTATCGGCCAGGCACATGATGTGATTTCGCTGTTTCGGCAAGCCAGTGGTTTTTACGAACCGTTCACTGCTCTTGATTCGGCTGGAATCGAAAGGGTTGCCGGCGCACAACGAAAGGAGAAACCATGAATATCGAAGAGGCAGGTAGGGTGCTCGCTGAAAGTGACCTTTTGGTTGAAGAATCGGACGTTATTGCCGCTATCGCTCGGATAGCTAATGAGATAACATCGGAATTGAAAGAGTCAAATCCCGTGCTGATCTGCTGTATGAATGGAGGGCTCGCTTTTGCCGGACAGCTTCTGACAAAGCTGGTATTTCCGTTGCACATTGATTATGTGCACGCAACCCGTTACGGTCATCAAATAAATGGCGTGGCACTTGACTGGAAGGTCAGACCGCAGGTTGATCTTACTGGCCGAACGGTAGTGCTTCTTGATGATATTCTTGACGAAGGGGTCACTTTGGCAGCCATTGCAGAGTATTGTCGTCAGCAGGGGGCGGCGAAGGTGATGATGGCCGTGCTGGTAGAGAAGCTCCATTTACGCAAGGTGACACCAGAGATGCGTGCGGATTTTAGCGGCATAGAGGTAGGCGATCGTTTTCTGTTCGGGTATGGACTCGATTATAAAGGGTACTGGAGAAATGCACCCGGAATTTACGCGGTAAAAGGTCTCTAGTTTCCATAGAAAGTATTTTACTTCGCCCCGGCAATGCAGCAATTGCCGGATTATTCGGGCTTCAGGCCGATAATCTCGTCCACCCGCGCTCCATCCAGTGTTTCTTCCGCCTGTAGCGCTTCCGCGAGCAGATCCAGCCTTGTGCGGTTGGCGCTCAAAATCTCATCTGCCTGTTGTTCGGCCTTGCGGATAAACGAGGCGATCTCCTGGTCGATACGCCACGCCATCGCCTCGGAAAAACTTTTTTCTTCCGCAAGTTTCCTTCCGAGGAACGGGTGTTCCTCCCCCCGGCTGAACGTCATGGCCCCCACCTTGTCGCTCATTCCCCACAGGCAGACCATTTTCTCGGCCAGATCGGTAACAAGTTTCAAGTCGCTCTGGGCGCCGGTTGAAACCTCCCCGAATACAAGTCGTTCCGCCACACGCCCACCCATTGACACTGCAAGACGTTTTTCCAGGTAGCTCTGCGGGTAGTGGTAACGGTCATCCTCGGGTAGCTGCTGTGTTACGCCGAGTGCCATGCCGCGGGGGATGATGGTCACCTTGTGAATCGGGTCAGTACCGGGAATCAGCCTGGCTACCAGAGTATGTCCCGCTTCGTGGTATGCAGTGATTCGCTTCTCCTCTGAAGTGATGAACATCTTCCGTTCGCCCCCCATCAGAATTTTGTCCTTGGACTTTTCCAGATGTTCCATTGTGACCGCAGCGGCATTCTCTCGCGAGGCGAGAATGGCTGCCTCGTTCACCAGGTTTTCCAGGTCGGCTCCGGTCATTCCCGGAGTCCCGCGGGCAACGACACCCAGATCCACCCCTTCGGCAAGTGCAACCTTGCGTACATGGACCAGAAGGATCTTTTCACGGTCGCGCCAGTCAGGGCGCTCGATCACAACGTGGCGGTCGAAGCGGCCGGGGCGAAGCAGAGCAGGGTCGAGTACGTCTGGGCGATTGGTGGCGGCCAGGACGATCACTTGCTGATGCTGGTCAAAACCATCCATCTCTGACAGGAGTTGATTCAGCGTCTGCTCCCGCTCGTCGTGACCTCCGCCGAAGCCTGTGCCCCGGCTGCGCCCAACCGCATCCAGTTCGTCAATGAATATGATGCTTGGGGCGGCCTTCTTTGCATTGGTAAACAGGTCCCGAACCCTGCTGGCGCCGACACCGACAAACATCTCGATGAATTGGGATGCTGAGATGCTAAAGAAGGTAACGCCGGCTTCTCCCGCAACTGCACGAGCCAGAAGGGTCTTGCCGGTGCCAGGTGGACCGACCAGAAGCACCCCCTTGGGAACCTTTCCGCCGATTCGTTCGAATTGTTTGGGGTTGCGCAGGTAGTCAACGATTTCCTTCAACTCCTGCTTGCTGTTTTCCATTCCGGCCACATCTGCAAAGGTAACGGTGATCTTGTCCTGTGTCGTGTAGGTGCGTGCTCCCGAGTTGGCGAATCCTCCCAGAATGCCGCCAGGTCCCTGGTTGCGCATGGCCCGTGTCCCCATCCACCAAATGCCTATCAGGATCAGCCACGGTGCCACGCCGATCAGGGCCGTTACAAGAAATGACGGCTCCATCGATGTAGCCGTGATCTCAACATTGCGCGCCGTCAAATCCGGCATCAAGGTCTGATCGGCAATGGCTGGAAGAACGGTACTGAAGGCGATTACCTCTCGAACGGCAGCTTTCCCCTGACGCTGTTCAGTTACCTTGATCTTCGCCCGGAACTCGCCGGTGATAATCATTCCCTTGATGCCGATTTTTTTGATGTTGTCAGTCGTCAGCTCGCTGCGGAAGCGGCTGTAGCTGATCTCCGCGGTTTGGGCGCCCTGTTGTGCAAGGTAGCCGTAGTACACGTTTAATACAAGCGTGAGCAGCATGATGAACAGTATCTGTTTCCAGATGGATGGTGTCATGAAGCGGGCCTCGCAAAATACAGATCTTATATATAGTGTACCGTCAGGAGGGAATTTGACAAGAGTAGGGCGTAATAGACTCGATTCAACCAGGTTTTGTTAGGCTGCCCGGGTAGTTACGGTAGCGGGGGAGATTCGCTATGTGCAACTAACCTGCCGCAAACAATGAGTAAAAAGGACTATTCCTTTCCCCATTTATGAAACGTATTTGCCTTGCAAAATAATAAATTATAGTAGAGTTTGAACTTATATGGATGCGTTTATAATCTCGCAGAGAGGGAGGAAATGGTTGTGGAGCCTGCTACGTTGGAATCGGGAAACAGGATTCCGCTGCTGCAAACCTTGGGCATTCGACTGTGTGAAATAGGTGACCGCCATGCTGTCATGGAGGTACTCGTCAGCGACATTCACCGTAATTATTTCGGTGGTGCCCATGGAGGTCTGCTGGCGACCCTGGTGGACACGGTCTCCTTCTTTCCCCGCCCGCTGTTGCCGTCCGGGACCGTTTGTACTACCACCAATCTGAACGTTACCTATGTCCGCCCCGCAATTCCAGGCGATACGTTGACCGCTCGCGCCGAGTTGTTGCATATCGGGCGCCGTACGGCCAGTGTCAGTGTTCAGATAACCAACCAGGAGGGGAAGCTGGTGACGCACGGTACGGCGGCGTTGATGATATTGGAAGCATGAAATAGGAAGTAATGTATCTACCTGTTTGGCTGTGACTCTGCTCTCACCGATACGAGGTCTATCATGTGCCTGATTGTCTTCGCACATAACTGCCATCCCGGCTATCGTTTGATCCTGGGCGCTAACCGCGATGAGTTCCGCGACCGGCCTGCCGACCCGGCCCGGTTTTGGAGCGATGCCCCGCAGATCCTGGCTGGCCGCGACAAATTGGCTGGTGGTACCTGGCTGGGGGTTACGACTGGCGGCAAGTTTGCGGCGGTCACCAACTATCGCGACCCTCGCCAACAGGCTGTCAATCCACTTTCGAGGGGCAATCTGGTGGCTGGTTTTCTACGGGATCCGCTGATGTCAGCCGAGGGATTTCAGGGCGTTCTCAACCGCGATGGCGGGAGGTACGATGGTTTTAACCTTCTGTACGGCAGCGGCAACGAACTCATTTATTTTACCAACCGGGGCGGCTCATCCGGCCTGGTTTCACCGGGTATTCATGCTCTTTCCAACCATCTGCTTGACACCAGGTGGCCCAAGGTGACTGCCGCCAGATCCCGTATCGAAGCCATTGTGCAGCACGCAAACGTGGATACGGAAGAAATTTTCGCGGCATTGTCGGATCCGGCCCATTTTGCCGATGCCCTGCTTCCGGAGACCGGCGTCGGGCCCGAGCGGGAACGCCTGCTATCTCCGATCTTCATAGAAGGAGAGGGGTACGGTACCCGCTCAACAACCGTGCTGCTGATCGACCGAACAGGAGTGGTGACTTTTATCGAACGTACGTTTGATCCACCCGGCACGACTTCGGAAACGCAGCACTACCGCTTTGTGATCCCGCCCGAATGAGCACTGCTCGAAAATTTCTCCGCACTCTTTTGCTAACCTCGGCTATACTCGCCCCATGAGCCACTTTGCCTTCACCTTGATCATTGTTTCGGCCGTCATGCATGCCCTCTGGAACCTGCTGGTAAAGCGCAGTCGCCACAAAACGGTTTTTATCTGGTGGATGTTCGTGGCATCAGGAGGGCTATTCTCATTGATCATCCCGTTTCTGGCGGAACCGTTCCGGCGTCCTGACACTCACACGCTGCTGATGGTCTCCCTCGGAGCCGTCTGTTTTGTGCTTTATCATCTGCTTAACGGTCGGGCCTACCGGGGGGGGGACCTTTCGGTAGTCTATCCGCTTTGCCAGACATCAATGATCTATGTGCCGATCTGGGGAATCGTCCTGCTGGGTGAGCGATTATCGTTTGTTGGGGGGGGCGGCATTCTGCTGGTAATTTTGGGTACGTATTCGATACAACTTCAGCGCCTCTCCCTGGATGAAATGATACGCCCCTTCCGTAACCTGAAGAGCCTTTCAGTTCGTGATGCCTTGTCAGCCGGCTTCATCTATTCCATCGGATCAATTGCTGAAAAGAGCGGGGTCAGAAACTATTCGCCGCTCTACTTCACCTACATTCTGGTACTGCTAATGCTGTTCCTCATGTCTTTCAACATGCTGCGAACGAAATATCGCCCCCTGATCCGCGCGGAGTTGAGTGAACATTGGGGGTTGATCCTCAGTAGTGGTCCGATCATGATGGCATCGTTTCTTACCTTTCGTTACGGCCTCAACCTGTCACCGGTAAGTTATGCCGTCCCGGTCCGACAGATCAGCATCGTCATTGGTGTGCTGATCGGCATACTCTTTCTGAAGGAATCTTTTGGCAGGATACGTCTTGTCTCTGCGCTCTTTATCATGGCCGGCGTGGCATTGATCCGGCTCGGTTAGGGGCATCCGGTAAAAATGGGCGTGCGAGATGACGACAGCTAAACACAAAAAAAGGCCAAGCATCTGAATGCTTGGCCTTTTTTTGTGTTTAAGTGGTGCAGGGACGGAATCGAACCGCCGACACAAGGATTTTCAATCCTTTCAGCATCTTCATAACACTCTGATATTGCGGGTAAAAACAAACATAATATTTGTCACGTTGTCACACTGCATGGCTTTTTAACATTGTCGGTGGCCCCTCAGATTGCCGACAAATTTTGCCATGGCCCACCAGCTAGCCAAAGCCCAGTAAATGTATTCTCAATACTACGCATTTCAACAGGGGGCATGACAAAGCCAGCTATGAAGGTTGCAACTTCTGCCAACTCTATATCTGCAGGTTGACCAGCTCGATTCAGGAATGCCTTCCACTGTCTAACTTTCTGGGCGTTGGCAAAGAATTCTGGTGTCAAAGCCAGCGGTAGTCCCGTCGGCAACGGGGTGTTTCTACGCTCAAAGGTCCCCGAGAGCGCTGCCGCTAATGTCATGCCGTCAAAGTAAAACTGGCTTCCAATGACCCACAGATCATAAAAGTCTTTCATGCGGCTGTTGGCTATGCCTAGCTGCACCATTGCCTGGAATTTTTCGGCAACAACCGTTTCCCGCGGATATACACGCAACTGTGGAGCGGGGTGATCAAACAGGGTAGGGTATTCTGCTGACTCTGCTGGTGGTGTTACCACATCACCGAAACCAATATCCACCTGCAGATGAATGCGTGCACCTGCAAGCTCTGCATTGAATTTGAGTCTTGTTCCTCCATACTCCATTTGGTCTCTGATGTCTTCCGCCTGAACACTTGCCGGATCAAACTTAACCCCATCATCTTCTGCTTCGGTTTGGCAAATTGCGCGAAAGACCGTAATCAGAGCTTCAATCTCGCTTTCTCCATAACCAAGCAGATCAACATCTCTTGTTGAACGGTAACTGACAACTCCCCATAACGGGAAAAGCATTGCTCCCTTCAGTATAAAACGTTCTCTGCATTCTGACTGGCCCAAACGATAGAGAAACCTTTCAAGACCGTAACGGGTGAGCAGAAGATTGAAGTCAACCCGTTTAAGCCTTGCTTGGTCAAGCAACCGTTGGCGAATTGATGCTGCGACATTTGTTCCTCGAATCTGTGTCATATAACCATAGCCTCCAGATAGGGCATCATTACATTGTGCACCCGGCAGATTTTCGCATATTGCCAAAGTTCATCTATAGTGCAGCGAGCACTTTTTTGACTTTCACGAAGGGCTTCCAGCGCTACATCCAGCCCAATTTTATGGCGATATTTGAAGCAGTCGGCTATGGTCTTTGCAAGGCAGTAAACTTTTACATCCACGCCATCCACTATGTGCGTTTCTATGCCATCACTGAGTGCGTATCCGGAAAAGCGGACAAATTTTATTGGCAGGGTGTTTTTGGGGAGGTGAGCTTTGACGTCAATGGCCATCCATACCTCGAATGGGGCTTGAGTCGTCAGACCGTGAAAGCGAAGTGCCGACAGGAGACAGACAACGCCATTTGGAATTGCTTTGCCTACCTCGGCTAGAGTCTGATGCTCTGTAATTTGTGCATTAGCCAGTCGATAAAGTCCGCGTCCCACGCGTTGAATTATCCCCCGGTCGCATAGACGGCTGAGTTCTACCCGGGAGATTTTGTAATGATCCAGATCGCGAGGACGGATAACGCCTTGCATGCTAAAAAGTTCGAGAAGCTTTTGTTGAGCTGTTAGATTCATGATTACAGTGTTCCAAAATGGTAGTTTTAAAATATATATACCTTGTTTTTGTAACATGCAATGTGATTTTTGATCAACTCATGGAGACGCCAGTCAAATGTTAACAGGCTTAGATTCCAGGATTGTAATACGCTCAAATGCTCTGTCCATAAAGGACAAAATAGGAATAACCGCTGACTCCACATGCTCTGGTCTTAATACCGAAGCAGCCTGATTCATAACACGCTCTTTTACGGAATCCTTCATCCCAATCAACTCATTGATAATTGACTCTATTTCCTCATCGGGAAACTGGCAATAATGGGCTGAAGAGAACCAATGCCGACGCAATATATGATCCCAGTTATAATGCTTGCTCTTGCCCCTGACCGCCATGGCCATTTTTATCTTCTGCGGGAGAAGTTGTTTTTTTGCCAGAAGAGGGTAAGCCGACATGACGTCGTAACTTGGAGTGAGGCAGTAAAGTCCACCCGGTTGCAAATAGATACTGAAATTTTTTGCATGGCCATCTATGGCGCCCATCAAAAAAAACAATATCTGGATTTTCATAAACTTGCGGCGGTCTGACATTGCATCTGAAGAACCCAGTAAAAACTTCATTATACTTTCCATGCCTGGTCCGCCATCGCTTTCATATTTAAGAGCTGGCGATATATTGAGCGCTTGGCACATATCTTCTTGGGGCAATCTGATCAACCAGGATCTGTCATCAGACCATCTTCGGTCAAACCGTTTAATCACTAACACCTTCATGTCTTCGAAAGTCTCAATACCCGTGTCAGCGACTGGAATGCCAAACTCTTTGAGAATCAGATGGCATATCCACTCGTTCTCTACGCTATCAGTCAGGTCCATGTTGCTGTGTTCAATTTTGCCTATTGGTAACTTAAATATATGACTGGTTGGGGTAGACCCCACGGGGCGACACCAACGTCCATCGAGAAACAGAAGAGCTGTTTTTTCCTGTGCCCCGGCCATGGATATTCTGAAATCGTCATTTGCATTCATCCCAAGCGGCATTGTTCTGTAATTTCTCAGTGTAGTAGCTATTTCTGATTCCGAGAGCGGCGTGGCATTGATTTTCCGCACATCAGAAACTACTGTGTCTTCCGGCAGAATCTGGATTGCACCAACGCAATCACCGCCAATATGCCATAATAAATCGAAGCCGCTGTTACTTGACGCACCAAACTTAGCCTGAATCCTATTACGAATAGACACATTGTCCGGCAGCAAGTTTTCAAAAAAGTTTTCGACTACCGCCCCAGTATAAACCCTTCCTGGTAATGGCATAGACATAGATAGAGGTCTGCTTGCTGAGGAATTAAGCCAACTATCCACATACTCAAAACGAAGTTGCCCTGTTGTCGCCTTGGTTAAGTGGCCAACATGCTCGCCGTTCATAAGTATAAAGAGTTCGTTTTTTCTTTTCCGGGGGCGACCAATCACCATGCGTCACCCTCTTGTACGGGTTTTTTTCGTGGACGGACAACAAGCTCAAGATCAAGAGCTGCCAAGACACGAAAGAGAGTGCCAAGACCTACTCCTGCTTTCCCAGCTTCCAGTTTGGATATGGTATGCTGCTCTATCCCAACAAGTTTGCCAACCTGCGCCTGCGTCAGGTGTTTGTTCTTCCGATCTGCCCTCATTGTTTTTCCAAGTATTTCTGCCGTTAGAACAGACTGTTCCATATTAACCCCCAGAATTATACTCGTTCAGATATATAAATATTATATGTGCAATCGAATATAATCAATAAAAATATCTTATCGGATATATTGCGGCGGATTCTGGAAAACTTCTCAAAGGTTTTGTGCTCAGAATGGATTTGGTCCAATGATTCGCGGTCCACTGGCCATCTTCTGCAGAATGTCATGGTTTTCGGCGCACAAGTTCCGGAACGGTTCAGATAAATACTAAAATGCATGTGAATCGGCATGCAATAATGACCCACTTTTAGCCTAAATCGGCGTCCAAAATTGACCCACCTCAGCACCCTCCTCCATACTCTCTGGAACCAATCAGAGAGAGGAGCAACCAAAGGAGATGCTGAACGTGGAGACCATCCGTAAAGTCCGTCAGGCACATTTCAGGGACGGCAAGAGAATTCGTGAGATTGCCCGCGACTTCAACCTTTCCCGCAACACCGTCAGAAGCATTATCAGAACCGGCATAACTGACCAGAAGTACGTGCGGAACGAACAACCGCATCCCAAGCTCGGCTCATTTATTGAGCGATTGGCTGAATTACTGAAGGAGGATGCGGATAAGCCGGTTCGCCATCGTCGAAGCGCCCAGATTCTGTTTGAGCAACTGCAGCGAGAAGGATACGAAGGTGGCTATGATGCCGTTCGTCGTTATGTGGGTAAGAAAGCGGCCGGCACGGCTTCATTCAAAGTCTTTATCCCTCTTGAGTATGATCCCGGAGATGCCTTCCAGTTCGACTGGAGTTATGAGCAAGTCCTGTTGGGTGGCATCCAGACAGAGGTAAAGATTGCCCAGTTCCGTCTGTGCCACAGCCGCAAACCGTTTTGCGTTGCCTATACCCGTGAGACACTGGAGATGGTACTTGATGCGCATATCCGTGCCTTCGAGTTTTTTGGCGGCGTCTGTCGGCGAGGCATTTACGACAACCTGAAGACGGTTGTTACCAAGGTGCTGATGGGCAAGGACAGAGTCTTCAACCGCCGATTCCAGAACCTGGCCTCCCATTACCTGTTTGATCTGGTGGCTTGTACTCCTGCGGCGGGTTGGGAGAAAGGACAGGTGGAGAATCAGGTCGGCGTGGTCAGAAATCGCTTCTTCGCAAAGCGCCGCCGCTTTGCCTCTCTTGAAGAACTGAACGAATGGCTGGAAGGTGAATGCCGCAACCATGCTGCCACAGCAAAGCATCCGGAACTCAAGGATAAGACTGTTGATCAGGTCTTTGCCGAAGAGGAGAGTAAGCTCCTGGCGCTTCCGGCATCACCGTTCGATGGCTATCAGGAAAGCGTTTCCCGTGTCTCGCCGCAACTGTTGATCAGCTTCGACCGCAACCGCTACAGCGTCAATGCCATGGCTGTCGGCAAAACGGTCTCAGTGCGGGCATACGCCAACCGGATCATCATGGTGATGAACGGCACCGTAGTCGGTATTCACCGGCGTCATCTTGGTCGCGACAAGGTAATCTACGACCCTTGGCATTACCTGGCCGTACTGGAAAAGAAATCTGGAGCATTACGTAACGGTGCCCCCTTCAAACAATGGGACTTGCCGGAATCAATGGGCACAGTCAGAACGATACTGGAAACCCGCGCTGATGGTGACCGACAGTTCGTCAGCATTCTATCCGTGGTAAGCCGCTATGGTTTGGAGCCAGTAGCCACTGCCTGCGCACAAGTAATAGCCGACAAGACAGTAAGCAGTGATGTCGTACTCACCATCTTGTCCCGGACACACGATGAACCATCGCCGGAACCACTGCCGCCAGCGGCGCAACTGCCGCTTCTGAAGCTGATCCCGGTGGTGGATTGTTACCGCTATGATCGCCTCTTAAAGGGAGGCGCTTATGGTACTGCGTGACCGTCTGTTGGAGGCAATCGGGACTCTTGGCCTGTATGGTATGAAGGCCACTTTCGACGAGATACTGGCATCAGGCATAAAGAGTCGGGCAACACCGGATAAGATTCTGTGTGATCTCCTGGAAGCAGAGCTGGCGGAGCGGCAAGTCAGAAGCATCCGTTATCGTATGAGCCTGGCAAAGTTCCCGGTGGACAAGGATCTTGATCGATTCGACTTCACGGCATCACCGGTCAACGAGATGCAAGTACGACACATCCACGAAGGCGGATTTTTATCTGATCACACCAACGTTATTATGGTAGGTGGCACCGGCACTGGCAAGACGCACCTGGCCATTGCAATCACCAAGCAGAACATCAGAAACGGCAGGAAAGCCAGATTCTTCAACGTGCTTGACCTGGTAAACCAACTTGAGCAGGAAAAGCTCGACAACAGGGGCGGCAAGTTGGCGGAACATATGACAAGACATGATCTGGTTGTACTCGACGAACTGGGCTATCTGCCGTTCTCCAAGAGTGGCGGACAGCTTCTATTTCACCTGATTTCGAAACTCTACGAACGAACTTCGTTGATCATTACTACCAACCTGACCTTCGGTGAATGGCCGCAGGTATTTGGTGACAGCAAGATGACAACGGCCCTTCTGGACAGGGTCACCCATCACTGTGAAATAATCGAAACCGGGAATGAAAGCTGGAGAATAAAAACGAGAATCAATAACTGAAAACTACTACCTGGGGTGGGTCAATTTTGGACGCCTATGGTGGGTCAATTTTCAACGCCGATTGACAAAATGCAGGTGGCTGTTAATGATTTTCCGGTTTTTACTGAAGGATTTAGTGTTAAAAAGTATCTGGATGACCTGAAGATGCGCATTTATCAGAAAGCACTGGATCAAGCGGGTGGGCAAACTGAAGCTGCACGCATTCTCGGAGTTGAGCGGCAGACAGTATATAAAGTTTTGGATAGCGGGAATGTTTCATCGTCTGGAGCACGAATCTCTGTGGATACGAAATAATTATTTCAGTGAGAGTGCTTCTGTCAGGGATCCTTGTGAAAACAAGCAAAGACAAGATGCCTGTGACACTTGTTGACGATGCGCATCTAGTCGTCGACCCTGTCAACCAAACGCAACTTGAAATGGGAAGAAGGCAAATTTATCAATTCAGGATTGGGTGCGGTTTTAATCGGTCTTTGGTGTGGTCTCGGTCTGAGCATAGATGGCGATAGGCGGAGGATTTGCAGCCGTGCGAGTATTGGCCGGGAATAAACCACCCAAAGCCACCCTTTCGCCGTTGGGTGGCTTTGTAATAGAGTTTGGATGACTTTCAACTCTGGGTATCTAAAGAGGCAGGGGCAACAGCTAGAATAACTGGAGGTGATCGGCGCCAGGTCCCGTGAATACAGGCTTTGAAGTGTGAAGTGGATGGCTCTGAAAATAGGCGTGACAAAAAGTGACAAATTGATAAGAAAAAAGCACTTACGGATTAACCGTAAATGCTTGAATTCTATGGTGCCCAGGGACGGAATCGAACCGCCGACACGAGGATTTTCAATCCTCTGCTCTACCGACTGAGCTACCTGGGCAAAAGGATTTCTCTTATAACGTCTCAGGTCGTTGCTGTCAACAGGAAAATGTGTTACTTGGCATTTTCCCGCTGCAATTTAATCGGAACATAGTTGCAAAACGGTTCCTCTTCCATGTAATCACCGTACACGGCATCGGCCCTGGCCCGGCAACCTCCGCAAACGTTGAGATATTCGCACTGGCCGCATTTCCCTTTGTAGGACTTGAAATCCCTCAGGTCGTTAAACAGCTCGGACTTCTCCCAGATCTCACGGAAGGGGGTCTGTTTGACATTGCCGGCGGTGCGGTGGAAATAGGAGCAGGGTTTTACATTGCCGAAACAGTCGATCAGGCAGATCGATTGTGCCGCGATGCACCCTTTGCCGCCTCCGGTCGAGAAGGTCAGGGAGCGGCGCTCGAACTTGGTGCCTTCTGCCTTCGCCTTCTGGGGGACAATACGGTAGTAGTGCGGTGCGCAGGTTGGTCGCATCAAGATGTCGTCCTCCATCTTTTCCTGCTGGTAGTGCCAGTCCAGAATTTCCTCGTAATCTTCTTTCGAGATCAGCTCACTCATAATCTCTTCGCCACGCCCGGTCGGGACGATCATGAACATGTACCATGCGGTAGCACCCAGTCCTTTGGCGGTCTTGAACGTTGCCGCGATATCAGTCTGGTTGCGTTTGGTAAAAGAGGAGTTGATCAGGAATTTCTGACCATTCCTCCGGAATATTTCCGCCGCCCGAACAACCCCTTCAAAGGAGCCGGGAGACTGGCGGAAATTATCGTGCACTTCGGCCGTCGAACCATCAAGTGACAACGAAACCATTTTGATGTCGGCCTTCTTCATTTTCTGGCAGATTTCATCGGTAACCAATGAGCCATTGGTAGCCATGCACATCCGCAGACCGAGGGATGTGCCGTATTCCGCCAGTTCGAAGATGTCGGGGCGCAGCAATGGCTCTCCTCCGGATAGAACAACGACCGGTTTGGAAAAGTCGGCAATATCTTTAAGGAGTTTTTTCCCCTCTTCAGTAGTAAAGTCGCCTTCTGAAGATGTAAGGTCAGAGGAACAGCGGCAGTGTACGCAGTGGAGGTTGCATTTTTGCGTGGTTTCCCATGCGATCCATTTTGGAACGAATTCTGTACTCATAGAGCTCCCGTTACGTTTAATAAACTGGAAGTTTTTTACGCGGCTTTGATACAGAAAAAACTTCACTAACGCGTATATCCTGTTTATCGAGTTTAGTGATGTACACCAACCCTGAATTAAAAATCGTACCTGAATGGCCGCGTAAACTCAAGAATATATTCAGCCGGCATGGTGCTTCCAGATTAGGAATGCTATAAACAAGCGCTTGCAATCATGGTGTACGTATAGTAGTATGACGCTCCCGCCGCCTTTAGCGGCGTTTTACGTACATTTACCCCCTCAAGGAGCATCAATTCATGCTGAGTATCATGCGCAAGCAGAAAGAATCAATTGTCATAAAAATTGTCTTTGTTATCATTGTCCTTTCCTTCATCGGCACCATCTTTCTGGTGTGGGGGAAAGGGAGTGACGGGATGAGTGGGGGCAAGGGGGGGTATGCTGCCAAGGTAAACGGTACGCGAATTTCTCTTGAAGAGTACCAGGGTGCGTATCAACGCATCAGAAATATGTACCAGCAGATCTATGGCCAGTCGATCCCCCCCGAGATGGAGAAAATTCTCGGATTGAAGAAGGTTGCACTTGATGGCCTGATTGATAACCTGCTGGCCATGAAGGAGGCCAAGTCTCTTGGCATCAAAGTCTCAAAAGATGAAATAGCCAACTCAATAGAAGCCATGCCGATGTTCCAGAGAGATGGGAAATTCAACTTTGATCAATACCAGCAGATATTAAAGTCAAACCGTATGACCGCCAAGGATTTTGAGGAAGGGCAGGAAGCGGAAGTTACTCTTAAAAAAGTTCGCCAAACCATCAAGGACAAGGCTGTTGTTTCCGATGCCGATGCCCTGGCACAGTACAAAAAAGAAAATGATAAGCTGGAACTCGATTATGTGGCGTACGCCCCATCCGATGTGGCAGCCGAGGTAAAGCTGAGCGAGGCAGACCTGAACGATTATCTGCAAAAAAATTCCAATGATTTTAAAACTGCTGAAAAGGTGGCACTTTCATATATTTTGCTAGACCCGGCTTCGCTGGCAGCAAAAACGACAGTAACGGATGAGGAAATTCAGACGTTCTATCAGAAGAACATCGATCGTTGGCAAGGAAAAGACGGCATTCACCCTTTGGCCGAAGTGAAGGAAAAGGTCAAGGCTGAAGCGATCAAGCAGAAAACTGCCAAGCAGGCATATGAACTTGCAGCCGATACATTGTTTAAAAACATCAAGTCTGGTGACCTGAATCTGATAGCCGGTGCGTTGAAACTGAAAGTTCAGGAAACGTCTCTGTTTGCGGCTAATGCTCCTGCTCCTGCACTTGCCGGTGAAACGGCGGTGATCAAGAAAGCACTTGAACTGAAGCAGGGCGAGCTTGGTGGGCCGGTAGAAACAGCTAAAGGGATCTATATCCTCAAGGCTAAAGAGCGCAAAGCGGCAACCGTGCCGGCGCTGGCCGAAATTAAGGGAGCTGTTGAAGAAAAGGCGAAAGCTGCCAAAGCTATCGAACTGGCGAAGAAGAAGGCTGAAGATGCGGCAAAACAGTTTTCGACCAGTGCTGCTCTCAAGACCCAATCTACCGGGAGTTTCGGTTTCTCGGCCAAGGGTGAGATTCCGGTAATCGGCGCCTCTTCTGAAATTGTTGAAGCTGTTTTTAAACTCTCTGCGGGGCAAGCCCCTGCAACACCATTCAAGGTTGGTAATCGCTGGTATGCTGTTCGGGTCAAGAGTCGTACCGATGCGCCAAAAGCCCAGTTCGAAGCCACCAAGGAAGAACTGAAGAAGAAGATGCTCCCTAAGAAGCAGGAAGAAGCATTGGCCGAATGGACCAAAGGGTTGCGGGAAAAAGCAAAAATCGAGATTAATCAGGCGCTGATCGCCGATAAATAGGAGACGACCATGTCTAAACTTGTTATGCAGACCGATTTTCCAGGTTTGAACCTGATTGCTCGTGGCAAAGTTCGTGATATTTATAATCTTGGCGAAACTCTGCTATTGGTGACGTCTGATCGAATCTCGGCTTTTGACGTGATAATGAATGAACCGATTCCTGACAAAGGTTTCGTGCTGACCCAGATATCGACCTTCTGGTTTCGCCAGATGGAAGATATTGTGCCTAACCATATTATTTCTGTTGATGTAGCCGACTATCCTGCTGAATGTCAGCCGTATGCTGACATTCTCAAGGGGCGATCAATGCTGGTTAAAAAGGCAATGCCACTGCCGGTTGAATGCATTGTGCGCGGGTATGTTTCCGGCTCCGGTTGGAAGGATTACAAGGCAACCGGTGCCATCAGCGGAATTCAGCTGCCTGTCGGCCTGAAAGAGTCGGATCGCCTGCCGGAGCCGATCTTTACTCCTTCCACAAAAGCTGATCTCGGTGCGCACGACGAAACAATCACGTTTGAAAAAATGGTTGAACTGTGTGGCCGCGATCTGGCCGAAAAGGCTCGCGATTATACCCTTAAAATTTACACCCGTGCTCGTGATCTGGCCGATAAGAAGGGCATCATTATTGCTGACACCAAATTCGAGTTTGGCGTTTACGAGGGTGAACTTATCATCATCGATGAGTGCATGACCCCTGATTCGAGCCGCTTCTGGCTTAAGGATGCATATCAGCCCGGTGGTCCCCAGCCAAGCTTCGACAAGCAGTTCTTGCGCGATTACCTGGAAACCCTTGACTGGGGAAAATGTGCTCCGGCACCCGTGTTGCCTCAGGAAATCCTGGATAAGACTGCCGATAAATATCGTGAGGCGCTGCAGAAGATTGCGGGAATAACGGTATAACCTGAACTAAAGCAACTGCGCGATAAACGGGATGCGCTTTTTACACAGTCGTTTTGACGTAAAACACAGATAACGTATTTTTACTAACCAAATGCAAGAGGCGGACAGCTTCAGTTCCGCCTCTTTTTTTATGCCCGGCCTTGACTCTGCATAATTGTGCGCTACACTTTGTGCAATTGGCTGTGACGCCCACTACACACAGGAGAATTGGAAATGAAACTTGAAGAAATCAAGGAAATTGCAAAAAAGCATGACATCAAGGCAGGCAAGATGAAAAAAGCCGATTTGGTGAGAGCCATACAGCAGGCTGAGGGAAGCAACGCTTGTTTTGAAACCGGACAGGCTTCCGAATGCGGCCAAACGGGGTGTCTCTGGCGATCCGACTGTAACTGATCGCGTGAGAATCGGTACTGATTAAGACCGGGGACGCACTTTTAAGCGCCCCCGGTCCGTTTTTAACAAGAACCGCTGGATTTGAGAAACGCTCCCAGCTCTTTATCGACTTTGGAAATGTGATTCAGCAGCCATTTCAGGAGCATGTTGTTGGTTTCGACAACATGGTGGGTGGAAATCCCCTCCTCCTTGGTTTCCTGTTTCAGTTTGTTCAGTTGCTCAATAAAATAGATGTGTTCTGCTCTATGGGTTTCATAGGCAGGATAGCGATTTTTGCGCTGCAGTGCTTCCTCGTCACTGAAGTGGGTATGAACGTACTCATCAAGAAATCCCTGTAATTTTCTCAGTTCTTCAATTCCCTGCCCAGTCTGACACGCGTTCAGCAGTCTGTCAAAACGAAGCAAAAGCTCCTTGTGCTGGTTGTCAATTGTGTCAACTCCGATTGCCAATGATTCTCTCCACTCAATTCCCATGGTCTATTTCCTTCCTGGATTCAGTACACTGCTTTTTTTGAGACTATTCATTTTTTTGGGTTTTGTTTTCTGTTTTTGTTCCTTCATTCGATCAGCCATTTTCTGCAAGCGGGTGTCAACGAGCTGATAAATGGAACCTTTGGGAAACTTCCCGTTTTTGCCTCGTTGTCCCGCCTTGGTGCCGGTGAGGATCTCGATCCCCTGTTCAATGGTCTCCACGCTCCAGATGTGGAATTGTCCGGCTTTGACCGCCTGAACAACATCTTCGTGCAGCATGAGGTGGCGTTCGTTCGCTTTGGGGATCATGACCCCCTGACGCCCGGTAAGCCCCTGAGCCTTGCAGACTTCGAAAGCCCCCTCGATCTTATGGTTGACGCCCCCTATCGCCTGGACCATGCCGCGTTGATTGACGCTGCCGGTCACCGCAATCCCCTGTTTGATGGCAACACCCGAAAGGGCCGAGAGAAGCGCGTAAAGTTCGGTAGAAGAGGCGCTGTCCCCCTCTATGCCATCGTAGGATTGCTCGAAACAGATCGAAGCGGACAGAGAAAGAGGACGCTCTTTTGCGAACGTTCCCCCCAGGTATCCGGTCAGAATAAGGACTCCCTTGTCATGTATCGGCCCTGAAAGCTTAACCTCGCGTTCGATATTAACCATGCCGTCCTGTCCGGAATAAACCGATGCGGTAATGCGGGTCGGACGGCCGAAGGTATGGTCGCCGAGGCCGATGACCGAGAGCCCGTTGATCTGTCCGACAACGGCACCGGAGGTGTCAACCATGATGGTGCCATCCTCATAGAGTTCCTGCATCCGCTCTTCAATGCGGTTGACACGGTAGAGGTTTTCCTTGGCCGCAGCACGAACATCGTCGCCATTGATGATGGTGCGGTTTTCCTTCGCGGCCCAGAAACTAATTTCACGAATGAAATCGGCGATCTCCATAAACTGGGATGAGAGTTTGGACTGGTCGTCCGCCATTCGCGCGGTATGCTCCAGCAGGGCGGCAACGCCGCTTTTGTGGAACGGCAGCAAGCCTTCGGCCCGGCAATGGCTGGCAACAAACAGGGAGTAATCATGCATGATTTCCGGGGTTCGGGCGACACGGCTGTCAAATTCGGCTTTTACCTTGAAAAACTTGCGATAGTCGGGGTCAAGATGGAAAAGCAGGTAGTAAATCCACGGAGTGCCGATCAACACGATTTTGGCCCGCATCTGAACCGGTTCCGGCTTGAGTGAAACCATGGTCATGAAGCGGTACTGCTCCAGTACATCCTCGATTCTGATCTCGCTGTTGCGAATGCAGCGCTTCAAGGAATCCCAGACGAACGGATTAATCAGCACTTCGCGGGCGTCGATAACCAGGTAGCCGCCGTTGGCGCGATGCAGGGCGCCGGAACGAATCATGGTAAAATCGGTTACCGCCACTCCGCCGTACTGCATGACATGTTCAATCCGTCCGAAAAGGTTGTTGTAGGTCGGGTTGGATTCAAACACCACCGGTGCGCCGTCGGTATCCTTGTTGTCAACCAGCACATTGACCTGATAGCGGTCAAAGGTCGGCTCCTGACGCGGCATCTTGATGCCGGGAATCTGGGGTTGTGTTGACTGCGGTTTGAAGTCGTCCAGAGTGATCAATATGTCTTCCTGAACGGAATCGAGATAACGGAGCACTTTCTCAAGCTCGGCATATTTTTCCCTCAGCGGATCGAGACGGTGCCCCAGGCAGGACATCCCTAGATCCCGGTCGGCTTGCGCCAGAGCATCCTTTGTGATCTTTTCCTGCTCACGCACCTGCCGCAGCACGTCATTGAGCTGTTCGGTCAGCTCCTTGCCCTGTTTCTCCAGCTTCTGGCGCTTCTTTTCATTGAGAGCATCATACTCTTCCTGAGTGTAGTTCCGGCCGGCTTTTTGGGGGACGATCACCAGGCCGGAGACGGTTCTCTGCAATGAGAACCCCACCTTTTCAGCAGCCTTTTCCAGCCCCTGGAAAAGATCATTCGAAGCCGACTGGTAGCTCTCAAGCAGTTCGGCCCGCCTGTTTTCATACTCATTGCTTTCCAGTGCCTTTGGAATGTCCTTTCGAAAAGCCTCGATCAGTTCTTTCATGTCTGAAGCCAGTTCGCTTCCTTTTCCGGCGGGAAGATCGAGCGAAATTGCCGAGTCTGCATTTTTGAAATTGTTGACATACACCCAGTCGTTCGGCTTTGGTTCGCTTTTGGCGCGCTTGCTCAGAATGCTGGCGATTGTCGATGTGCGACCGGTGCCGGTTTCGCCGGAAATATACAGGTTGAAGCCGGAGCCATCGACTCCAAGTCCGAATTCTATTGAACGGAGCGCCCGCTTCTGGCCGATGGCATCATTGAAATCGGGAAGCTCCGCGGTAGTTTCGAAATCGAGTAGATCCGGATCGCAATTCCAACGCAGTTTATCAGCAGGTATGAGGTAGCTGTCGGACATTAAAGGCTCCTTTTAGGTATTTCACATTGGCATTGTGTAAAGCCGCGGAAGATATGTCAAGCTGAAAGCGAGTCAAGTGCCTTTGACACGGCTTCACAAATGTCAGTTCGTTCCGGCAGGAAGGTAGCTAGAGTCGGGATATACCCTCGTGTGCGCAGTATCTGGCGAGAGGTGTCACACGTGAGGTCGTAGACCCAGGAAATCTGCAACAGTATGAAATCATTGACGCATGAGACGGTGTCAAGGCGGACGATGGAGCCGGAATTCAGTGTGGTGATGCAGCGCTCTGAAACGGTGCCGGGAAGGTCGGCAAGCCCGAGGGTTGCTGCGGAAGCCCGCTCTTCGGGCGGTTGAGCAAGCAAGCCGACAAACACGCGCCAGATATCCAGTTTATCCGCATCCCGAATCAGGTCGATATAGCGTCTGGTTGGAGATTGTATTTTTGCCGGGAGTTCCAGCACATTATGAAGCCGGACCGCTTCCTCGATCAGAAGCTGTTCGGAATGGTCGAGCCCGCCAAGAATGCTTTCATTCCGGATAACATCAATGGCGAGGCGGGCGTGGTTATCGGATTCACTGTCCCGGAACGTGCGCCAGCGCCGGAACTGAGGAAAACGCCCGACATCGTGCAGCAGGGCGACGGCGGCGGCTGTACGGGCCTCGTCCTCTGAAAGCTGTTCTCCCGTGGAGAGTTGTGACATCGCCTCGCATACTTTCCGGGTGTGCTCAATTTTGAGCTGGATATTTTTTTTGCCTTCTTCATCGGTATCAAGAAACGGTTCGACGTAGCTGTCGAACCAGGAATAAAGATCATCAAGTTGTGATTGTTTCATGCAGCAACGCGACCCCGCCAGTATTGATATTGTTCGTATAATACTGTACCTTGTCGCGAAGTCAATCAATCCCGCGAGGACCCCGATGCAGCTGTCACTTCTTGAGAGTGCCGACCCCCGGTTTAGCGCCGAAAAACGGGTCAAAGAGCTCCATGCCCTGCTCGAATATCATAACCGTTGCTACTATCAGCTGGATGCTCCCGAGATCAGTGATGCCGAATATGATGCGCTTTTTCGCGAGCTTGCTGCATTGGAGGAGCGTTATCCGGAGCTGGCGACAGCGGAGTCCCCTTCGCAGAGGGTCGGAGTTGCGCCGGTCGGTCGCTTTCGGACTGTTACGCATCGATTGCCGATGCTTTCCCTTGAAAATGCGGTTAATGACGAAGAAATCAGGGCAAAGCTGGATGCCAGGGTAAAGAAAGAGCTTGGGCTTGCGGAAAATTCTTCCGTTGGGTACGTGTGTGAGCCAAAAATGGATGGCCTGGCTGTTGAGCTGATTTATGAGCAGGGGACGTTAACTGTCGCATCAACACGCGGTGACGGTGTCACGGGAGAAGATGTAACACAGAATATTCGGACACTTCGCGGTCTGCCCCTTCGATTGGCCGGCGAAAAGGTCCCGGATCTGCTGGAAGTTCGCGGGGAAGTATATCTCTCGTTGGACGCATTTCAGAAGATCAACCGCGATAGAGAGGAAAACGGTGAGCCTCCCTTTGTCAATCCCCGCAACGCCGCTGCCGGGTCGCTGCGACAGCTTGATTCGCGTATAACGGCTCGCCGGCCGCTTTCGCTTTATTGTTACGCACCAGGGCTTGTAGAAGGCGCCACGTTCTCCTCTCAGCATGAATTTCTGAGCCTCGCTGCCGGTTGGGGGTTGCCGGTAAATCCGTTGACCCGTCAGGTGGAGACAGTAGACGGGGCCGTCGCCTACTACCGTGAAATGCAGGAACTGCGGGAATCGCTCCCGTATGAAATTGACGGTACTGTTGTCAAGGTGGATTCATTTCAGCTGCAGCGGGAATTGGGGGAAAAGAGCCGCTCCCCGTTATGGGCGATTGCCTGTAAGTTTCCCCCCCGTCAGGCTGAAACCTGGCTTGAGGACATTATCCTTTCGGTTGGCCGTACGGGTGTCATTACGCCGGTTGCCCAGCTAAAGCCGGTTGAAATTTCCGGGGTGACGGTCTCCCGGGCAACGCTGCACAATTGGGATGAACTTGCTGCCAAGGATATCCGGGTCGGGGACACTGTAGTGGTGGAACGGGCCGGCGATGTCATACCGGCTGTTGTCAGAGTGCTCGTCGAGCGTCGCAACGGTTCCGAAAGGATGGTTCCTCCACCCCTCAACTGTCCTGAATGCGGCTCTGCCGTTGTCCGGATTGCCGATGAAGTTGCGTTTCGCTGCATGGGGCTCTCCTGCCCTCCGCAGATACGTGAATCGCTCAGGCATTTTGCCTCGCGGGGCGCCATGGACATCGAAGGGTTGGGGGAAAAAGTCGTCGAACAACTGCTTTCACTCGGGCTGGTTCATACGGTCGCGGATCTCTACCGCCTCACAAAAGATGATTTCATGCAGTTTGAGCGCATGGGAGACAAGCTGGCTTCAAACCTGCTGGGAGCGCTGGAGTCCAGCAAGGCATGCGACCTGTCCCGCTTCATTTATGCACTGGGGATCCGTCATGTCGGTGAGCGTACGGCCAAATCCCTGGCACAAGCATTTGGCAGCCTGGATAATCTTGAAATCTCGACGGTTGAGGAACTGACTTCCGTTCGCGATATCGGGGCAACGGTGGCTCAGAGCATTGTTACCTTTTTTAACAACCCCGACAACCGTGCTGTTATCCGTCAGTTGCGGGAGCTTGGTGTCTGTCCTGCCTCGGTCGCCAAGACAGTCGGGGGGCGGCTGAGCGGCAAGAATTTTGTATTTACCGGGACGTTGACCCGTTTCAGTCGTGACCATGCCAGAAAACTGGTAGAGGATCAGGGGGGAAATGTGGTAGGATCCGTTTCCCGGAAGACTGATTATGTTGTGGCGGGAGAAGAAGCGGGCAGCAAACTGATTAAGGCCCGGGAACTGGGTGTTGCAGTTCTTGGTGAGGATGAATTCCTGACCTTGCTGGAAACGCCCTGACGAGAGGAAGCTAACGTGGAAAAAGTTTCGATGATGATAAAAGCCCGCAGGCTTTTCAAGGATATCAGCGATCTGCCGACTATTCCTGCTATTGTCTCCAAAGTTGTCACCATGCTTGATGACCAGGAGGCCGATCCGAATGATATCGCCGACCTGATTCTGTCAGATCAGGTGCTTGCCGCCAGGGTCATCAGAGTCGTCAATTCGCCGTTGTATCGTACCAACAATGCGATTTCATCGGTCAAGCGCGCGCTGCTGTTCCTCGGTTTCAAAAGTGTCCGTGAGATGATTCTGACTAGTTATTTCGTGGAGGGCTTCAAGCAGAAGGAACAGCCTTTTGACATGAAAATGTTCTGGATGCACTCCTTCAGTGTGGGGGCCATATCCCGTCGCATTGCCCTTATGGTTGATTACCCGGATATGGAAAAAGCCTATCTGGTCGGCATTCTCCACGACATCGGGAAGGTCTTTCTCGGGCATTACTGCAAGGATGAATATGGCCAGATGCTGAACAGTATCAGGAATACCAGCTTCACCACCTACGATGCCGAATACGAATTCTTCGGTACAACCCACTGCGAAGTCGGGCTCTGTCTTGCACAGCGGTGGAATTTCCCTCCGATGTACTGTGACGTCATCTCCTACCACCATTCATCGGAGATGGCTACCGAGGATCCATTGCTCACGGCAATCGTTTCTCTGGCAGATTTCTACTGCCTGTCGCACGGAACGTCCGACAGCGTTGCCCAGGCAAGTATTCCGGGACGGTCTGAAGAAAACGCCTGGAAAGTGTTTAAACAGCTTTCTCCGGTTTTGGCCGCGTCCAGCCTGGAGCATTTCCTGTCCGATCTGGATGCGGAATATGAAACGATCAGCCATGAAGTCGATCTATTGTTCAATACCATGACGGCGTAGGAGGAATTTCCATGTCAGAGCAGATATCAGTTACCTGTGCCAAGTGCAGTTCGGTATGGCAGAAGCATGGTACCACCAATTGCTGGAGCAATGATCCGGATCTGGCTCCTCCCAGGCCGGGCAACTGCCCGTCCGATGCCTATGAAGAGGTTGTTCAGGAATCGTTTGATGAATACCGTGGTGACAGTGAGGATGCGAAAATAGCCTTTGTAGCCGCACGGGTCGAAGGGCTCTGCTATCAGCCGGTGCCGGGGAGTGATGCCGTCAATGCCCGCTGGACACGGGTAGAGGATACGATCGCGTTTGCAAAGCTGATGGGATACAAGAAAATCGGCATGGCAACCTGCATCGGTCTGCTTGACGAGTCGGACCGGTTGGCTAAAATTCTCACGGCGCAAGGCTTCGAGCCGGTCAGCGTCTGCTGCAAGGCAGGGAGCATCGATAAGCTGGAACTGGGGCTGTCCGAGACGGACAAGGTCAGACCGGGCACATTCGAGCCTGCCTGCAACCCGATTGCCCAAGCTGAAATCTGCAACCGGATGGGTACCGACATGAACATCATCGTTGGCCTTTGTGTCGGCCACGACATGCTGTTCAACAAACACTCCAAGGCTCCGGTTACCACCCTGGTGGTCAAGGACCGCGTTACCGGCCATAACCCGATCGCCGTACTGTACGGGCAGAATTTCTATTACAAACGGTTGCAGAAACAGATGGTGCTGACCGGCAACGAATAGTGGGCTTGAAATTAAAAAACAGGACATTTGAACCGCAAAGCCGCCAAGTACGCAAAGAAGATCATTCTGACGTTACCGTCTTAAATTCTTAGCGAGCTTTGCGGCTTTGCGGTAAGGACTACTTTTTTGATTGTCTTTGTTCTCTGCAGGCAGTGACAAACGTCGTTGCTATGTCCCGGTTGCTGCCGAAATGCAGATGAATATATGACGCAAGGCAGTTGCGTATCCGGTACCCCTCAGTTCCCAATGTCACTCCCTGACGCGACACCTGATAACAGCGCTCAACCTCTGCCGGCATTGTGCCGATCTCCGAGTAGTGAAATTCATGCCCCCGGACCACTGCTCCTTTTTTGCCGATGGCGACATCTCCTGCCAGTTCTGCCTGCCGATAGCCAAGCGCCTTGCGGCGCGGCAACATCCGGCAGCGTACCGGAAAAACCCCCACAAAATCCGCTGATGCCTGGTTTTCAGAGGCGTCGATCCCCTCAGTCAGATAGACAAAGCCGCCACATTCCGCATAGACCGGCATCTCCTTTACTATCGCGGTTCTGATCGATTCTTTCATGGTTCCGTTCTTATCAAGTTGAGCGGCAAACAGTTCGGGATAGCCGCCCGGCAGATAGATGCCGTGGCTGTCCGCGGGAAGAGCGGCATCGTTCAGTGGCGAGAAAAAAGTGAGCTCTGCGCCGGCCTCTTCCAGCAGCCGGAGATTGTCTTCGTACATGAAGCAGAATGCGGAGTCGCGGGCCACGGCGATGCGGACCGGTGCTTCGGCTCCGCTCAGCAACCGGGCGTGACTCTTTCGTTCCCTGAGCGGAGTCGAAGGGAGCGGAAGAGTGGAGTCGAAGCCCAGTTGACATAACCCATCCAGATCCAGGCAACGCTCCGCCATGTCCGCCAGTCTCCCGGTAAACTCAGCGGAGAGCGGGTTGTCGTCTGCTGTCACCAGTCCCAGGTGGCGTGAGGGGATGGCCAGCGCTTCATCGCGGGGTATGCAGCCGAAACAGGTGCTCTCGGGGCAATGGCTTGCAAGCGCTTCCTTAAGCAGTGCGGCATGTGCGTCGCTGCCGACGTTGTTGAAGATGACTCCTGCCACCCCGACCCGCGGATCAAACCCGGTAAATCCCTTGACCAGTGCCGCGGCGCTGGCCGCCATGCCGCGGGCATTAACCACCAGTACCACCGGCGCTCCCGTCATGGCGGCAATCTGGGCGCTGCTCCCGTCGGTGCTCGATGCGGCTATCCCGTCGAAAAGCCCCATGACTCCCTCGATAACAGCAATTGCCTTCCCGGCCAGAGCTGTCAGAAAAGTCTGGCGCACATACTCCTCGCCGCACATCCAGCCGTCAAGGTTGATCGAGTGGCGGCCGGTAACGGCCCGGTGATACCCCGGATCAATGAAATCAGGTCCGCACTTGAAGGGGGCAACTGCCATGCCGCGCCGTGCCAGTGCCGCCATGATCGCCAGACAGACGGTCGTTTTGCCGCTGCCGCTCTGCGGGGCGGCTATCAGGAAACCATTCATGTCGCTCACCGTAGAGATCTCCTGGCTCCGCCGTATTGAAAGAACGCAATCAGGTGGAATTCCTCCTTGTCATATCCTTTGGGAAATCCTCCCACCGGCCCGATGGCCCGCAGGGTCCGCAGCACCTCTTCGTCCAGAATCCGGGCGCCGGAACTCTCCAGTTGCTGGATATTGGTGATTTCTCCCCGCCGGTTAAAAGTGATCCGGACCGGCGTGATCCCCTCGATTCCTCTCAGGGCGGCTTCCTGGGGGTAGCGCCAGACGCCGTAGACCGCCCCTTCAAAGCGGCGCAGGAACGAGCCGAATACGATGTCGTCACTGTTCAGAAAGCGGGTGTCCCCTTCGGCAATGTCGCTTTCGAATTTACGCCGGTAACTGTCTTCCAGTTTTGCCAGACGGTTGGCTCCGGGGAAGAGGTGGGCTGCGGATGGTGCTTGCCGCACCGACTGTTCTTTTGGTTTCAGAAGGCTGGCCGTTGAAGAGCCGGGTGCTATGGAAGGCTGAGCGGGCAGCGCTTGAGAAGGGCGGGATGGCCTGGCAGCCGGTGAAGGTTGCCGCTCGGGAGAAGGCGCGGTTTGCTTTTCAACTGTCTGGAGATCTTTTGCCGCATCGCCGCGCGGGGCGGTTTCCCTGGGGACTCTGGTGCGTTGTTCGGAGCGCCGTTTGGTCTCCTGTTGCTGTTCAAGAGGCTGTTTCAGCTCCGGCATCTGCTGCAGATCGATAAACACCGGCTCTTTGGGCGCTTCCTTGGGTGCGGGAGGGAAATAATACAGCCCGGCAAATACTCCCAGATGCAGAAGGAGAGAGAAGACAAGCAGGTAGAGAAACGATTTTTCTATATATCGGTCAGTCATGGAATGAGGCCGTTTCAATCCGCGGCATAGCTGTCTGCTTCACGGAAAAGTACAATTCAATCGCTTGTTGAAACCTGTATCGTTTCCTGCGTGTACTCACGGTGAGCACCGCTCTGCGGGCTGGTCTCCGTGCGCAGGAAGGCCAGGATCTCTTTCAGGCTTTCGAGGATGTTATGTTCCCCTTTGGGGAATTCCCTCGGGTCGAGTTCAAGGGTAACGGTGCTTTGATACTCTGTGTTGCGCAGGTGATTCAGGAAACGGGTAAGTGGCAGAATCCCGTGACCCGGAAGCAGATGCTCGCGATCATGGCCATAATCGGAAAAATGGATATTAAGAATGCGGTCCGAGTCGTAACAGAGAAAAAAGTCATTGATGAAGTTGGTTTTTCCGGACCCCATATGGGTGCAGTCGAACGTCATGTACAGGTTGTGGTCCCGGATAAAATCGACCAGCCGTTGCGTGTTGGAGAGAATATTCGGGTTGATCTTCCACTTGCCAACCCACGGCATGTTTTCCATGGCAATGGCCACTTGCCCGCCCAGGCCAAGCTCATGCTGGTAGTCATGGATACTGTAGAGCCAGCGCCAGAATCCGATCTCGAACCCCATCCATGAAGGGGGGTGGAAATTAACCAGCGGAATGCCGCATTCAGCCGCCAGTTCTACGGAACGCTTGAGCGATTCGATCGGTCCACCCCACCCATCCAGCTCCATAAAGGGGGCATGGATGGAATGGATCGCGGCAATTTGTTGAAGTGAACGAATCAGCTTGCCGGAGTTGACCCGCTGAAAATTCTGGTTGATGATCAGCTCGACTCCGTCGAAACCAGCCTCTGTCGCAAGTTCGAATATCCTTGGCAGTGGCAGGGTAAAGAGGCATCCGGTTGAAAGCGACAAAAGCATAGGACCCTATTCCCCCATCCCGGAGAAAATAATCGCGACATGGCGCTGAATTATGGCAACCGATTCGAGGGTTTCTTTCAGCGCGTGCCGCTGCGGGACGGACAGATCGTTCGGGTTCAGGAATAATGACTGGTTTGAATTGTGACCGATGCGGAAGGATTGTTCGAGTCGCAGGCGCAGGTCATGAAGGGTGTGCCAGGTGGCCAGCATCCGCTCCGCCAGTTCGACATCAAGTTGACGCCGCTTCAGCAGGTCACGGATTCTGTCGCAGTTGCCGGTTTCTCTGCTCTCCTTGATCAGGGCCAGCGCTGAAAGAGCGGCAGAAAGAGGCAGCAGCCCATGTTCCAGAAGCCTGAACAGGCCCTGTTCTCTCCCGCTTCGCTCGAGCTTCAGCCTTCCCATAATACCGAGGCCATTTGAAAGATGTTCCATCCGTTCGATAAGGTTTGTCAGCGCAGGGCGGTTTCCGTTCAGTGCCGCGCTGCTCATCTGCTTCAAATCCCCGGCAAACCGGTCGCCATGGTAAAGCGGGTACTGGTCAACGAGGCGGCAAAGATCGATTAACTCCTCATCCGTCTGCGGCTGCCCACCATCCATAAAGTACTGCTGCCATTCAGCCATGGTTCCACGCCAGCGGGCATTGCGTGGAGTGACAACCTGATCAATCGACAAGCCGGCAGCCTCGAATCCGGCATGGAGGGAATGGCAGAACCGCTCGATGGTTTCATGGTGCGACGCTGCAACCTCACCATGAACGAGCAGGATCTGCAGTGAACAGAACGGTGAATATTCAGCGCGTCCGGCCGGTCCGACAGCTATCAGTGTCATCTCGGGAAGATTGCCGGCCGCCGGGCCGAGTTGGTCAGTGGCCTGCGCAACGATGGCGGCGCTTGCCTGGCGCAGAAAAGCCATGCTCAGTTGATAGAATGCGGGGGCTGAATGATAGGTGTCAAAGTAGTGATACAGGCCGCTGTAGAATGAGGCGGTCAGTTCTTTCCGTTCGGCTGATGGAGCTGTGGACACGTGTTCGATCAGGCTGTCCAGGTGCTGCAAGAGCGTTTGATTTGTCGAGATGATGGCATCAATCGAGCCGCATGCCTCTGAAAAAAGGGCTTCAGCGCTGCCGTTGCGGTCTGAAGCTGCCAGTTTCAGCAGGGACTGTCGATATGAGGCGGAAAAATTTTCAACCGCTCTCCAGGAGGTGACATTACCCCCCTTTGCAGATAACAGGAGATCCATCACTCTTCGTGGCAGTCATGCACATCCTGGCGTAAAAAGAGCCGGATGGCTGCTGATGGCGGAGCGGTCAGCAATGAGGCGACGATCATGACAAGCATGACCAGAGGCGCACCGATAAAAGCGGACGATGTAAGTGGAAACAGGTGCGAGATAAACGGCAGGGAGTCGCCGGCACAGAGAGGAGCGAAGCTTATGACCAGTCCGGTCAGCATGCCGCTGATGACACCGGTTGCATTGGCCCGCGGCCACCAGATGCCGAGCAGGAATGCCGGAAAAATCGTGTTGCCGGCCACTGCAAAGGCAAAGGCGGCAATCTCCGCGATCATCCCCCATGGCTGGCAGGTCAGTACCATGACGACAACGGCAAGAGCGAGGAAAAAGCCTTTCGCGGCATAGACTTTGTCACGCTCTGATGCATCCGGGCGGATCAGGCGCGGGTAAATATCAAATGAAAATGAAGCGGAACCGGTCATCATCAATCCTGCTACCGTGGAAAAGGCGGCGCTCATGCCGCCGGCAGCCAGGAGCCCGACCGCCCAGATTGGCAGACCGCCCAGGCCAGCTGCGGTGAGCACGATCATGTCGGCAGCATCGGCGCTCCCCGCATTGAGGGTCAAGCCGTTCCGCGCTTCAAAAAGACGGGCCAGGACGCCATACGCCGGTGCCGACCAGTAGATCAGGGCGATGAAAAACAATCCCCAGACGACTCCCCAGCGAGCGTCCCGTATAGCCGGGACCATGTAGAAACGGGAAAGTACGTGCGGCAGCCCGGCGGTTCCGAACATCAGGGTAAAGCAGAGGGCAAACCACTCGTAAAGGGAGGTGTTGGCAAACGGTTCGGACCAGTTATAGCCGAACTGCTGCTGCAGTTCGCCGATGGCCTCCCCGTAGCCGAACTGGGGCAGTATCCAGAAATAGCCCAGCTTGCGGGTCAGGAGCATCAACGGCAGGATAAAAGTGATGATCAGCACGAAATACTGCAGCTTCTGATTGCGGGCCACCCCCATCGCTCCCGACACGACGACGAACGATACCAGCAGTGATGTTCCGACGATAACCGCGGGGATATAGGCAATTCCGAACAGCCAGGAGACCAGCAGGGCGATGCCGCGAAATTGGGCGACGCAGTAAATGACCGTAATGATGATTGAAATCAGCGCGGCCAGGGTGCGGGCGGTATCTGATTCATAGCGGAAGCCGACAAAATCGGGTGTTGTGAACTTGCCGAAACGCCTGATCTGGGTGGCCATCAGCACCAGCAGCAGAACATAGCCGCCGGTCCACCCAACCACGTACGCCATGGCAAAATACCCCTTCAGATAAAACACACCGGCCATACCGAGGAAGCTGGCGGCGCTCATCCAGTTGCTGGCGATCCCTGCGCCGATGCCGACCCGTCCTGTGTAGCTGCCGGTGAATGCGTATTCGGTGGTTTGCTTGCAGCGATTGCGCAACCCTGAAAGGATAAAGAGTGCAAACATGCCGGCCACAATGGCTAACGGCACCAGCTGTATTATACCGTATGCCATTTATTCGTCCTCCCCGCGGGTCGGTTTTATGCGGAAGCGGAGCGAGCCTTCCATGGATTGCGCCGTGTGGCGGTCCATCCAGACATTGAACAGCACGCAGAGGATAATGAACCAGAGCGGCAGAAACTGGCCGCTCAGCCAGAATTGGATCGGCAGATTGAAGAAGGTCAGATCTTTGAGCAACAGCTCCGAATAGTTTGCTTCCAGAAGGTAGGCAAAAAGCTGAAATCCGACAATGGCAATCAGCCATCCTGACAGCACCAGTTTGATGGCACGAACTTCACCCCGCATGGACGCGCCGCGCGGGTTGAAAAAACCGGGATCCTTTTTTGACGATGTCTCATCCATGATGACTCCCTGCCTTAACCCCTCCCCGCTCCCTTTAGGCCCCAGAGGGTCCTTATCAGGGGAGAGCTTCAAATCTCCCCCCTGATAAGGGGGGATTGAGGGGGGGTGGTTTTGAATCTGACTTGCGCTCTTACGCTTTCCGGTAATGGACATAATATATAGGCTGGCCCATTTCCAGAAAGCGTCGCATGTATTTTGAAACAGGATATCCTTCCAGGTGGTGACGGAACGTATCGGGTGCCAGCTGGTTGACGAATCCGGGTTGAACGGCCATGAACTCCGCGACATCCAGCCCGTAATCGACGAAATCGGTAGCGAAGTAGAGGTCCGCCTCCGGTTTCATAAAGCGCGACAGATATGTGGCAAATTCCGAATTGACCAGGCGCCTCTTCCGGTGGCGCAGTTTGGGCCAGGGGTCGGGGCAGTTGATGACAACCATGCGCAGTGTCGCCGCCGGAATGCAGGCTTCGATGAAGCTGCGGGCTTCGGCCCGCAGCACCCGCACATTGGTGAGTCCGGCCTTGTCTATCCGCTTGCAGGTTTTTATGCACCCTTTGTTGTAGAAATCAAGCGCAATAAAGTTGAGATCAGGGTGGAGAACGGCCATCTGCACGATAAAGTCGCCCACTCCGCAGCCTATTTCCAGAGCCAGCGGGTGGTCGTTGCCAAAAACGGTGCCCCACTGCGGTGCCGGATCGTTGTCCTCCCATGGTAAAAAAGAGGGGGACGTGTTGGGGATGAGCATGTAACGGTCCTTTTGATAAAATTTGCGTAACTGTAGCATATCTTGCCGGCTGGCGGGAGGGATTTTTGTGGCACAAGCGCTGATTTAAACCGTGGAATTTACAAGACATTGGCGTTGGGATCGTGTATAAAAAAACGTCATCACTTTGATTTCGTTACACAATACTGTACAAGAGGGACTTGAATGACGGGAAATCGTGGTTTTACTCTGATAGAGGTCATTGTTGTCGCGGCGATCATTGCGATTCTGGCCGGGATTCTGGTGCCGGTAATCTTTAATCAAATCGATGAGGCGAAGATTTCCCGGGCTGAAGCGGAGTGCAAGTCCATTTCATCGGCACTGCTCATGTTCAGGAAGGAAACGGCGAAGTGGCCGCTGTATGTGCCGAATGACTGCAGTCAACTCTATTTGACTCTTGAGAGCGGAGCCGGAGTTGCCCCGTTGAACCTGGCAGGCGACTGGCAGATTGGAGGAGTAGGGACAGCCGCGATAATCGGGACTCTGCTGAACTTGCCGTCTGCAAGTCCGCCCGTGGTCCAGTCGTGTTACAACAACCGGGCAGGTGCCTATGTCGCAGAGGACAAGGCCGACCCGTGGGGAAACAAGTATATCGTGAATGTGATAAATTTTTCTGACAACAACCCTGTGTGGGTGATATCGGCGGGGCCCAACGGAAAGCTGGATACCGGGGTGAATAGCCCGACGCTGAATGACCTTCCGGGAGGTGGTGACGATGTCGGAGTGCGGATCAAGTAAATCCCGATGTGGAATTTGGAACACAAAAAAACCACCTGCTTTCAGGTGGTTTTTTTGTGTTTATTGGATAGTAACCGAGAGTTGAACAGTACCGGACGCGCCGGGGTTCAGGTCTCCCGGTAAGGTCCACGTGGCTATGCCATTGCCATTTCCCGCCGGCGGTGGGGAAAAAGATACGTTGCATGCTGTTATTCCGGAAGGCAACGGTCCGCAGGAGGCCGATTGGTACGTTGAATAGAGCGGAACCGGATCCGATATGACAAGATCTTTGAGAATTGCCGAAGAGTTGGGGTTGCTGTAGCCGATGGTGTAACTCACAAGCGCTCCAGGGGTGGCCGTGGAAACACTTGGAACCTTGGTTACCACAAGCGGCGCGAAAAACGAGAGACTCGCGGTATTGCTGGGGGTCCCCCGTGAAACCGGGCCGCTCTCCGATGAACCGACGCCGCTTGTGGTGTTGGTGTAGTTGCCGGCAATGGTGCTGTATACCGGGATGGTGATGGTACAGCCGGCGACCGGCAGCGACGGGACGGTCAAATTCAATGACGTGGCATCTGCCGCCAGGGGAGGTGAATTGGTTGTCCCGACGCAGGTGCCGCCGATTGTACCGTTCCTGACCTTGAATCCTGTCAGCGTATCGGTGAAGTTCACGTTGGTAAGTGCAAAGGCGTTCGAGTTTGAAAGAGTGAATGTCATCGTGGACACGCCGCTCCCCGTGACGACGGTGCCGGGAGCAAATGCTTTTGCTATTGTTGGCGAAGGAGCCCAGATGGCAACATCTTCAAGAGTTGACGACGCTGGATCGTAGTTGGTGCCAGCGGCAGTTCCGCCGCCCTGATAGGTACCCCCCGGTGTCGCGACCTGTCCGGCCGTTGTCCGGGTCGGGTCATTATAAAAGACCGCGCCATTATTTTGATACAGGCCATAACCGGTTGCAGCGGGAATCGTGGCATTGAAGGTAATCACAACCGATCCGCCGGGAGGAATGGTGAAATCTCCCCACGCCGGTTGATTGCTGCCGGCTGCCGGGTTTACCGGAGTTGTTGAACGGCTGGCTCCGGTGCCGGCCAATGTCGGGGTTGGTGCCGTCGTGGCGGCGTAGGTAAACGGCGCGAAAGGTGTCCCGCCTGGATAGGGCGGACTTGGCGGTGACACAAAATAGTCGTAGACTTTGAGCCCGGTCGCCCACCCCGCTGTGGCGGCGTTGGTCGCCGTTATGGTGTATGTTGCCGTCCCGCCTTTGGCTGCCGTTGGGGTTGAGGTCGATTTGGCAACGGTCAGCTGCGGATAACAGGCTGCGCCAAAACCGGCACCCGGCACGCTTACTGCCGAGACAGCGGTCGAGCTGGAACCGGCAATGCCGGGAGTCGCCCCAAAGGCGGCGCTGCCGACGGTAACGCCGTTTGCCCCTCCCGCGACATTTATCGTTGCCGTCCCGGAAAGTGCGACATAACCGCCACCGCCACCGCCGCCGGGACCATGTGCCGTTGTCGTGCCGGGATTACACGCGGCTTGCAGGTTGTCACCCCCCTTGCCTCCGTTTGCATGTACGGTCAGCGCCCCGACCGATCCCGCTCCGCCTGAAGCAACCACCACGACCGAGCCTCCACCGCCACCACCACCGGAGCCGTCGTTACAAACGGTAGAATTGCCATCATTGCCGTTCGCACTGATGGTGCCCGAGCCGGTGATGCTGCCTGCCCTGACAAATGCGATGCCGCCACCGGTGGCACCACTGGATGCCTGGCCACTGGCAGGGGTGCCGGTCGCGTTATTCGTTGTCCCGGCGCCGCCCCCGCCCCCCATGGTCAGGAGGCTCGCGGACATGGGGACGCCGCTGCCGCCAAAGCCGCCGGAAGCTACAGCTGAAGACCAGGCATTGCCCCCCTTGCCGCCTGCTCCAAATCCGGCGCCGCCTCCGCCGCCGGTATTCTCATCATTGGCGGCCTGATTGCCATCCGTCCCGCCCCCACCCGCATTGCCGGGCGCCCCACGGGCGTGGCTACCGTTCGGGTATCCTTCGCTGGCGGTATTTATGACAGTTCCGGTTGACGTGACCACGCGGTTGGAAGTCCCGGCAATGCCTTCACCCTTCTGGGCGTTGTTGGCCACGGATGACAGCGTGCGATAATCCGTGTCAGCTCCTGTACCCCCCGTGAGCGACCTGCCGCCGCCGCCGCGAAAGCCAAGCCCGGTTACGTTGATGCTTCTTCCGTTCCAGTTCAGCTGCCCGGCAACATCGATGGCAACCACGCCGCCGATTCCTGTCGCGCTCGTCCATACCGGGGCCGACAGGCTGCCGCTCATTGTTGCGGATGAATATTGGGGAACCCGGATGACCTGAAAGCGGCGGGCTCCATTTGAGCCGGCCACGTAGGCCCCGGTTCTGTAGCTGTTTGCCAATGGCGATGAAACGGTGATGGTGCCGCCGGCTGTCGTCACCGTATTGGTGGCGACCACGAATTCGTAACGGCCGGTACTGTTCAGGGTGGTATAGCCGGTGCCGGTCCCGCTGCCGCCATACGCGGCGGTATTGGTGGCATTGATGTTCGCGTCCTGCATCTGGATGATCAGTAGCAGGTCACCCGGATTGATCGGCAGATTCTGGCCGCCGGTCGTGGTTACGACCGCACCGACCGTAACGGATGTGGTGCCGGCTGCAGGGCTTCCGGTCCCGGCGTAATAGGCATTGACAATACTGTTAGCGGCTAATGCCGGCATCGGCCCATCTTTGCCCGGGGTTCCGCATACCGCGTGACTTCGCGTGACAACGCCGAGTGAAAGCAGGATGACGGCAATTCCTGTGAAAAAAATATTCCGTATCATGTCAGAGAGATCCTTCGTTATGTGCTCATTGTTTGTTCAGCCACCCAGCCGCGTCCTTGACCGACTGCTGGTCGAACTTCATCCGGAACCGGACATACGGCCCCTGGGCGGTGTAGTCGGCGGCAGAAAAATCCTTGTCGGTGAAGCCCCAGACATTGTACCCCAGACTGACCCAGGCGTTTTCAACCATATTGTAGCCTGCCGCGCCGCCGCCACTGTAGGCGTATTGCCCGCCGTTCCATGAGTGCAGTACGCTGCCGCGCAGACCGATGTCCCATTTTTTCGTAATGTCGTAGCGAATCTCCGTGCCCCAATGATCCGTAAACGCCTGATACCGCTTGGTGCTGATGGTGTCCATCACGAACTTGGCGCCGTATTTCAGCGAAACCTGCAGATCCTTGCGCGGTTTGTAGTTGGCGGTGTAGTTGTTCACAAAACGCCACGAGGTCGACTCTGTCTGGCCGCCACCTGTCTGATTGTCATGGATGATGTCAAAACGGTTGAGATGAATCCAGCGGGTCCGGGGCGGACGGTACACCAGTCCCAGCCGGATGTTTACCCGCCGGGTTTCCACTCCGCCGGAAGCGTTGGTCTGGAAATATTGACCCCGGGTTGACCAGGCCCACCCGTTCCCCTGCTCCTTGACCACGCCGCTCAAAACGCCCCATTTATCCTCGCTGCTGCTGGTACGATATTCGAAACGGGAATCCCAGGTCAACCCCTTGACGAGATAGGTTGCTCCGGTAGAAACGGCGGTGAAATCCTCCGAACCGCCTGAAGCCGGAGTAACAGCCGGGTTGGCGGTGTATCCCGCCTTCTTGAAAATGGTCTGGGTGCGGTCGAGGCCGACATCAACCTTCCATTCGTCGGTCAACTGCCATGTCTGGCGCAACCCCATGGAGCCGAATATCCGCGAGCTGTTCTCGTTCAATTGCCGTTCGACCGTGGAGGTCAGGGTGCCCCCCTTCCATGGTGTCGAGCGGATACCAAGCCGGGTCGCGTTTGAGTGGGCGTTTTTTCCCTCGGTGAATTCCTGGGCGCCCAGCA